>Ga0105245_10001571_pt1 | contig 20730 bp, 18 predicted proteins | sample KBSM54metaG_FD_81523 | JGI IMG/M metagenome (GOLD analysis project Ga0105245, IMG submission 81523) | Miscanthus rhizosphere microbial communities from Kellogg Biological Station, Michigan, USA - KBS M5-4 metaG | ecosystem: Host-associated > Plants > Roots > Rhizosphere > Soil | place...
CCTGCGTCCTGAGGGCACGGCGCCGATCTGCCGCGCCTACGTCGAGCACGGCATGCAGGCGCTGGCGCAGCCGGTCAAGCTCTCCTACCTCGGCCCGTTCTTCCGCCACGAGCGCCCGCAGGCGGGCCGCTACCGCCAGTTCCATCAACTCGGCGCCGAGGCGATCGGCACCGACTCGCCGCTCGCCGACGCCGAGCTGATCGGGTTGCTGGCCGAGCTGTTGGCCGAGCTGGGGGTGCCCGGGGTTGAGCTGCGACTGGGCAGCCTCGGCTCGCTCGATACGCGCCAGGCCTACCTGGAGGAACTGAAGGCCCACCTGCGAGCGCACGAGGCCGAGCTGTCCAAAGAGGTGCGCGAGCGCATCGACGCCAACCCGCTGCGCGCCTTCGACTCCGACGACGAGGGGACGCGCGCTGTGATGGTGGCGGCGCCGAAGCTGGTCGAGCGGCTTGAGGGCGAGGACGCCGAGCACTTCGAGGCGGTGCGGGGGCTGCTCGACGCCGCCGGTGTCGCCTACTCGATCGACCCGACCCTGGTCCGCGGCCTCGACTACTACACCCGCACGATCTTCTCCTTCGTCTGCGACCGCCTCGGCGCCCAGTCGGAGATCGGTGGTGGTGGTCGCTACGACGGCCTGGTCGAGCAGCTCGGCGGCAAGCCGACGCCGGCTGTTGGTTGGGCGGCCGGGATCGAGCGGATCATGCTGGCGCTCGACGAAGAGGAGCCGGCGCCGGGCCGAGACGTCTTCATAGCCGTCGCCGAGGAGGGGGGCGAGCGGCGGGCACGCGCACTCGTCCTGGCCGGCGAACTGCGCAATGCCGGGCTCTCGGCAGAGGTCGACCTCGGCAGTCGCGGGCTGAAGGGTCAGCTCAAGCACGCCGACCGGATCGGCGCCCGCCGGGTCGTCATCCTCGAGGGCGACGGCGCCCAGCTGCGTGACATGAACAGCGGCGAGCAGAGGTCGGTCGAGGCCGGCAACCTGATCGCTGAAATAACCGGGGGAGAGGTATGAGCGCAGTGGAGAGCACCAACGATTTTCCCGCCCTGAAGCCGAACGGCTTCCGTGATACCTGGTGCGGGCAGGTGCTCGCCGGTCGCGTCGGAAGTGAGGTGCGCGTGGCCGGTTGGGTGCACCGCCGCCGCGACCACGGCGGCCTGATCTTCATCGACCTGCGTGACCGCACCGGCATCCTCCAGCTCGTCTTCCATCCCGAGGACGCGGGCGGGGCCTTCGAGCTCGGCCACAAGCTGCGCGCCGAGGACGTGCTCAGCGTCGCCGGCACCGTGGTCGAGCGCTCGCCGGAGACGGTCAACTCGGACCTGCCGACGGGCGCGGTGGAGCTGAAGGTGAGCGGCGCCGAGCTGCTCGCCGACGCCGAGACGCCGCCCTTCCAGATCGAGGGGTTTGCCGGCGAGGTCGGCGAGGACGCGCGGCTGCGCCATCGCTACCTCGACCTGCGCCGTGAACAGATGCGTGAGGCGCTCGTGCTGCGCCACCGCGTCACGGCGGCGATGCGCGAGTTCCTCGACGGTGAGGGCTTCCTCGACATCGAGACCCCGGTGCTGACCCGCTCGACGCCCGAGGGCGCCCGCGACTTCCTCGTCCCCAGCCGGATGCAGCAGGGCTCCTTCTACGCGCTGCCCCAGTCCCCGCAGCTCTTCAAGCAGCTGCTGATGGTCGCCGGCTTCGAGCGCTACTACCAGGTGGCGCGCTGCTTCCGCGATGAGGACCTGCGCGCCGACCGCCAGCCGGACTTCACCCAGCTCGACATCGAGATGTCTTTTGTCGAGGTCGACGACGTGATCGAGGTCAACGAGCGCCTGCTGGCCCATATCTTCGGCCGCGTCGGCGGTCCTTCGCTGCAGCTGCCCCTGCGCCGGCTGCCTTATGACGAGGCGATCTCGCGCTACGGCACCGATCGTCCCGACACCCGCTTCGGCATCGAGCTGGTCGACCTCGACGACATCCTGGCCGGGACCGAGTTCAATGTCTTCGCCTCGGTGATCGGCGGCGGCGGCACGGTGCGGGGCATCAACGCCGGCAAGCGCGAGATGCCGCGCTCGGCGCTAGACGGCCTTATCTCTCGTGCCCAGGAGCTCGGCGCCAAGGGCCTGGTCTGGGCCTTCCGCGAGGGCGAGGGATGGCGCTCGCCGACGGCGAAGTTCCTCTCTGCCGAGGAGCTGAGCGCGCTCAACGAGCGGCTTGGCGCCGAGGAGGGCGATCTGCTGCTGGTCGTCGCCGACAAGCCCAAGGTCGCGAACGCGGTGCTCGCCCAGCTCCGCCTCGACCTCGCCGCCGAGTTCGGCCTCGTCCCCGAGGGCAGCGACGACCTGCTCTGGATCGTCGATTGGCCGCTGATGGAGGCAAACGACGAGGGCGGCTGGGACCCGCTGCACCATCCCTTCGCTGCACCCGCCGCTGGCTTCGACTCGGACAGCCCGGGCGACGCCCGCGCCCAGGCCTACGACCTGGTCTGGAACGGACAGGAGATGGGTGGCGGCTCAATCCGCATCAACGACGCCGGCCTGCAGGGCAAGGTCTTTGCCGCCCTGGGAATCGACGAAGCCGAAGCCGAGGCCCGCTTCGGCTTCTTGCTCGAGGCGCTGCGCTACGGCGCGCCGCCGCACGGCGGCATCGCCTACGGCCTCGATCGCCTCGTCCAGCGCCTCGCCGATGCCGACTCGATCCGCGACGTGATCGCCTTCCCCAAGACCGCCTCCGGCGCCGACGCCCTCACCGGTGCTCCCGCCCCGGTCGACGAGCCGCAGCTGCGTGAGGTAGGCCTGCAGCTTCGCGCCAAACCGCCTCCTGCCGGGGGATGAGCTTCTCCGGGCGGATTCGGGCGCTGTTCGGGGGTCGCTCGCCCGGGCCCGGAGCCACTCCTGTCCACGTCGACGACCCTCGCTTCGACAGCTGGGAGGTGGTGCGCGATTTCGCCGATGTGAAGACTGCTCGCGCCTGGCACCAGGCACTCGAAGACGCTCGCATCGAGGCGGTCCTGACAGTCGACTGGCCGCTCGACCGCTTCGGCTATGGCGACATCGCCCTGCGCGTCCGTCCCGAGGATTGGAGCGAGGCCGAGCTGCTGCTCTCCAACCTCGACGACTGAGCTTCGTCCAGGTGCGACGGCCTTCCCGCCGGGCTTCGCTCGCGGCGACGATAATTCGTTCACCTGACCGAGCCGGGCGGTGCTACGGTTGCGCCAGAGGCTCGAGCCCGTACGAGAGCCGCCTCACCGTTTGACCCAACACAAACGGCGCGGGAGCTGATCTCTCTCGGTCCCGTGGGACTGCGAGGAGGCGCCCACCCTTTACTTCAAGGGATCAAAGCCAGAGGCGGTACCGGCGGGCTGGAGTCTCCTTTGCGTCCCCGGTCACACGGATTTGAATCGCAGCGCGCCACCCGTGCGTCCCGTCCCTTCAGGATCGGCGGCATGTCCGATGCGCCCTCCTTTTACTACCTCAGCGGTTGTCAACGGGGGGCGGATGGGAAACCGGATCAGGGTGACGAGCCGGGCTCGCCAAACGTCTTCGTCGATCGGACTGTCGCGCGGTTGGCCGAACAGCAGCACGGAGTCGTTGGCCGGGCGCAGCTCAAGGGGATCGGATTGACGGCGCGTTCGATCGACGGCAGGCTGCGACGGGGTCGACTGCACCTGGTTCATAGAGGCGTCTACGCCGTGGGCCATCGATTGCTGACCAAGAAGGGCCGATGGATGGCTGCTGTCCTCGCCTGCGGAGATGGGGCGGTGCTGAGCCACCGCGCGGCGGGCCAGTTGCTGGGGATCGTCTCGCTTGGAGACGGCTTGCCCGAAGTGACTCGTCCCAAGGGCTGGAGATCGCAGCCGGGAATCGTCCAGCATCGTTCGCCGCTCTCGCAGGACGAGGTGGAGGTCATCGCAGGCATCCCGGTTACGGGGCTCTCACGGACGCTGCTCGACCTCGGTTCGATGCTGTCTCTAGAACGGCTCGAAGCAGCGCTGAATGAGGCCGAAGTGCTTGGGCTCACCGATAGCACCTCCGTCCGCACGCTCTTGGAGCGCTATCCGCGACGGCACGGGACGGCGATGTTGCGCACCCTCCTCGACGACACCCGGAGGGCTCGCGGCGTGACGCGACGAGAGCTCGAGCGCAGGTTCGCAGCGGCCCTCGCGTCGACCGATCTTCCCCATCCCCACCGCAACGCGGACGTCGCGGTGGCTGGGCGCTTCTTCGAAGTCGATTGTCTCTGGCGGGCGCAGCGCCTGATCGTCGAGCTCGATGGCGGCTTCGTGCACGGGACGTGGCGCACCTCGGAACGAGATCGGGAAAGGGATCGCCTTCTCGTTGCTGACGGCTGGCGCGTCGTGCGGATCACCTGGCGGCAGTTGCGGGACGATGCACCTGCGGTCATTGCCGATTTGCGCAGGCTGCTGCGGCGATGCGGCGTGGCTCTTACCCTGTAGCGATGGATCGTGAGCTGCTTGACGCCTATCTGCACGACGGCAGACGCCTTGGCCCGGCCGAGGACGGCGCCTTCACCGGCGCGGCCGGGGGCGCGGCCTGCGGTGATCTGTCTCGGATCTCGCTCGTGGTCGAGGGCGGTCGGGTTGCTCGGGTCAGCTTTGATGCCGAGGGCTGCGGCGCGACCCGGGCCGCAACCGCCGCGGTGGCCGAGATGGTCGAGGGCTCGCCGGTGCTCGATGTCGCTCGGATCGGAATCGAGGAGGTCGACGAGGCGCTGGGCGGCCTGACACCGGCCAAGCGCCACGCGGCGCAGCTCGCGGCTGACGCGCTCCACCGCGCTTTGGCTCAGGCCGCCGGCTCCGCGCAACTGCTCGCTGTTGGCCCTGGGGGGAAGGGCGAAGAGCCCGCGTCCGGTCGGCCCCGGCCCGCGAGTACGGCCCGCGAGCGCGTGCTCGTCGCGATGTCCGGTGGCGTCGACAGTGCCGTCGCGGCCCTGCTCGAGCAGGAGCGCGGGGCGGAGGTGGTCGGCGTGACGCTGAAGCTCTGGGCCGATCCGCAGACCGACGGCGCCAAGGCCTGCTGCTCGCCCGAGGCGGTCCTCGGTGCTCGCTCGCTCGCCCACTCGCTCGGCATTCCCCACCTAACTCTCGACCTCGAGGAGGAGTTCCGGCGCCGCGTCGTCGCCGAGTTCGTCTCCGGCTACGCGGAAGGGACGACGCCCAATCCCTGTATCGCCTGCAATGGCGAGGTGCGGATCGCGGCGATGGTCGATCTCGCCCAGCGCCTCGGCGCCGCCTACCTCGTCACCGGCCATTACGCCCGCATCGTCGAGGACGCCGAGGGACCTCTGCTCGCTGCTGCCTCCGACGCCAACAAGGATCAGAGCTACATGCTCGCTGCCCTGCCGCCCGGGCTGTTGCGGCGCGTCCGCTTTCCGCTGGTCGAGCTGACCAAGCCCGAGGTGCGCGAGATCGCCGCCCGCCACGAACTGGCGGTGGCGAAGAAGCCCGAGAGCCAGGATCTCTGCTTCCTCTCCGGTCAGGGCAAGGGCGACTTCCTGCGTCGACACGGCGGCCTGCGCGAGCGCGAGGGCGATGTGGTCGACCGCTCGGGCAAGGCGATTGGGCGCCATCGCGGCCACCACAACTTCACCGTCGGCCAGCGGCGCGGCATCGGCGGCGGTGCCGATGAGCCGATGTACGTCCTCGCCACCGACGCGGCCGCCAACACGGTTACGGTCGGCCCGCGCCGCGACCTGATGGCTCGCACCGTTCGCCTCAGCAACGCCGTTCTGCACCGCGAGAGCGACGCGGTAGACGCCGTGCGCCTGCGCTACCGCTCGCAGCCCGTTCCTGCCGTCATCGCCACCACCGACACCGGCAGGCACGCCGAGCTGCGGGTCGAGCTGGGCGAGGACTTCGCCGGCGCCTCGCCCGGGCAGACGGCGGTGCTACTGCGCGGCGAGGCGATCGTCGGCCACGGCACGATCGCCGCCGCGGCTTGAGACCTTAGGCTCCCGATCGATGAAAGCCGCCGAGATCCGCCAGACCTACCTCTCGTTCTTCGAGCAGCGCGAGCACAAGATCGTGCCCTCCGCTTCGCTCGTGCCCGCGGCCCACGACCCCTCGGTGCTGCTGACCACGGCCGGCATGCAGCCCTTCAAGCCCTACTTCCTCGGCCGCGAAAAGCCGCCGGCGCCGCGCCTCGCCGACGTGCAGAAGTGCTTCCGCACCACCGACATCGAGGAGGTCGGCAACACCGCCCGCCACCTCACCTTCTTCGAGATGCTCGGCAACTGGAGCTTCGGCGACTACTTCAAGGAGGAGTCGATCCCCTGGGGCTGGCAGCTCTCGACCGAGGGCTTCGGCATGGACCCGGAGCGGATCTGGGTCACCGTCTTCGGCGGCGACGAGGAGCTCGGGCTCGGCCCCGATGAGGAGGCGATCGAGATTTGGCGCCGCGTCGGCGTCCCCGACGAGCGCATCGTCCGTCTCGGCCGCGAGGACAACTTCTGGCAGGGCGGGCCGATCGGTCCCTGCGGCCCCTGTTCGGAGCTCTATCTCGACCGCGGTCCTGAGTTCGGCGGCGAGGACGACCGGCCCGGCGACGACACCGATCGCTTCCTCGAGTTCTGGAACCACGTCTTCATGACTTACGACCTCGGCGCCGACGGCTCGCTGACGCCGCTGCCGATGCGCAACATCGACACCGGAATGGGTCTCGACCGCATGGCGGCGGTTCTCCAGGACGTGCCCTCGGTCTACGAGACCGACCTGATCCGGCCGCTGATCGACCTCGCCGAGGAGATGTCGGGGCGCTCCTACGACGAGGGCGGCGCCGTGACCCGGGCGATGCGGATCGTCGCCGACCACTCGCGCGGCAGTGCCTTCCTGATCGCCGACGGCGTCGTGCCCTCCAACGAGGATCGCGGCTACATCCTGCGCCGGATCATGCGGCGGGCGATCCAGCAGGGCCGCACGCTCGGCCTCGAGGCGCCCTGGCTTGGCCGCTTCGCCGAGCGCGCGATCGAGATCATGGGGGAGACCTACCCCGAGCTGGTCGCCGAGCGCGAGACGATCGCCCGCTGGGTCGGCGACGAGGAGGAGAGCTTCGGTCGCACCCTGGAGCGGGGCACCGAGCTGCTCGAACGGTTGATCGCCGAAGCCAAGCGATCGAATACCTCCTGGATCGACGCGCCCGCTGCCTTCGAGCTCCATGACACCTACGGCTTCCCCTACGACCTGACCAAGGAGCTGCTCGCCGAGCAGGGCCTCTCGGTCGACGACGGCGGCTTCGAGGAGCTGATGGAGGAGCAGCGCCAGCGCTCCCGCGGCGGCTCGGCCACCGCGCACGGCTCCGAGGACCGCCACGAGCGCGTGCTCGCCTTCACGGCCGCGGCGCCGCCGACGAACTTCGTCGGCTACGAGATGCTGCGCTCGACCACCGGCCTCGCCGCGGTTGAGAGCGACAACGGCCGTGCCCTGGTCAAGCTCGAGCAGAGCCCCTTCTACGCCGAGGGCGGCGGCCAGGTCGCCGACTCGGGGACGCTCAGCTGGGAGGGCGGCGAGGCGAAGGTCCTCGACGTCTACCGGGTGGGCGAGGATCAGGCCCTGGAGGTCGAGCCGAGTGGCGAGATCGACCCGACCGCTGCGGTCGTCGCCGAGGTGGACGGTGAGACGCGCCACGCGACGATGCGCAACCACACCGCTACGCACCTGCTGCACGCGGCGCTGCGCGAGCGGCTCGGCACCCACGTGCGCCAGGCCGGCTCGGCGGTGCGCCCCGACAAGCTGCGCTTCGACTTCACCCACGGCCAGGGGCTCGTCGCCGAGGACCTGCGCGCGGTTGAGGACCGGGTTAACGAGTGGATCAAGGCGAGTCGGCCGGTGCGCTGGATCGAGATGGAGCGCGCCGAGGCCGAGCGGCTCGGAGCGATGGCGCTGTTCGGCGAGAAGTACGGCGAATGGGTGCGGGTGGTCGAGGTCGACGGCGTCTCGCGCGAGCTCTGCGGCGGCACCCACGTCGCCAACACGGCCGAGATCGGCATCTTCAAGATCGCCTCCGAGGGCTCCAGCGCCGCCAACGTACGACGGATCGAGGCGCTCAGCGGCCCGGCCGCGATCGACTGGTTCCGCGAGCGCGAGCAGCGCCTCGACGAGGTCGGCGAGCTGCTCGGCTCGCCGCAGGACCCGATCGCGGGGGCTCGGCGTGCGGCGGAGCAGATCCAAGAGGCGGCCAAGATCGCCGAGCAGACGGCCCGCGACGTGCTTGCCACCGAGGCGGACCGGCTTGCATCGGGCGCAATCGATTTGGGCGCGATCAAGCTGGTCGTCGCTCGGACGGGCATCACCGATGGCAAGCAGGTGCAGGAGCTGGCGAATCGCGTGGTGGCGAAGGTCGGCGGAGCTGTTGCTGTCTTGCTGGCCGGCGTCGGCGAGAAGTCGATCAGCTTGTCGGCGACGTGCTCTCCCGAGGCGGTGAGTGCGGGAGCTTCGGCGGTTGAGCTGATGCAGGAGGTCACGATTACGCTAGGCGGGCGCGGGGGTGGACGCCCTGAGATGGCACGCGGAGGCGCCAAGGACCCGTCGAGACTTGACGAGACGCTGGCAAATGCCCGCCAGGGACTTGAACGGAAGTTCGCCTGAGTCATGCGAATTCTCGCCCTCGACTACGGCACCGCCCGCACCGGCTGCGCGATCTCCGACCCGAGCGGCACGCTCTCCACGCCGCTGCCGGTGATCGAACCCCCAGAGGCCCGCTCCGTTGCCGAGCTGGTCGCAAAGTATGAGGTCGAGCGCGTCGTCGTCGGCTTGCCGTTGCACCTCAGCGGCGAGGAAGGCAGCCAGGCGGCGCTGACCCGGACTTTCTGCACCGAACTGGAAGCGATCCTCGACATCCCGGTCGAGGCCTACGACGAGCGCCTGACAACCCGCATGGCCGAGGCCAGCAAGCGCGAAGGTGCCTCGGCGGCGCCGGACTCGCTCGCCGCCGCCCACCTCCTGCAGGCCTACCTCGCCGGTCGGGCCGCGGTCGAAGAGAGCGGCGATGAGTGAGGACCACGCCGCTGCCGAACGTGAGCAGCGGCGACGCGAGCGCGAAGAGCGCCGTGCCAAGCGCGAGGGGAAGGACGCCGAAAAGGCGACCGCGCCGGCGCCCGTCGCAGCGCCTCCGCCTCCGCCGCCCGCCGCCGCGCCGCCGCCCGCGCCGCCGCGTCCTCCTCGGCCACGGGCCTCGGCCCCAAAGCCCCCGAAGGGTCCGCGTTCGAACCGACGCCGTCTCGGCATCGTCGCGGCGCTGGCCCTCGTCTTCATTGGCGCAGCGGCGATCGCGGCGCTCGCCTACAAGCACTTCCACAAAAGCACCCCGCCGCCGGCCCCGGTCGTCCTGAAGACGATCACGGTAACGATCCCCGAGGGCTACACGCGCTCCCAAACCGCCGAAGTCGCCAAGCAGGAAGGCCTGCGCGGCAGTTACGAGAAGGCCAGCGTGCGCTCCAAGTACCTCAACCCGGCCAAGTACGGCGGCAAGGGCGCGAAGGACCTCGAGGGGTTCCTCTTCCCCGACACCTTCGAACTGAGGAAGCACGCCAGCTCGGCCGAATTGGTTCAGCTCCAGCTCGAAGACTTCAAGAATCGCATCGCCGGAGTCAACATGAAGTACGCGAGCTCGAAGAACCTGACGGTCTTCGACGTGGTCACGATCGCCTCGATGGTCGAGCACGAGGCGGTCAGCGAAGGCGACCGCAAGAAGGTCGCCCGGGTGATCTACAACCGCTTGCACGAAGGGATGCCGCTGGGCATCGACGCGACCACGCGCTTCGCTACCGGCAACTACACCGAGCCGCTGACCGAATCCGAACTGGCGGTCGAATCCCCCTACAACACGCGCACCCACACCGGCCTGCCGCCGGGGCCGATCGACAGTCCCGGCCTCGCCTCGATCGAAGCTGCCGCCCATCCCGCCAAGGGCGACTACCTCTTCTACGTGGTCGAGCCGGGGGCATGCAACAAGCTGGCCTTCTCCAAGACCGAAGCCGAATTCGAAGCGGACGTGGCCCGCTACAACTCGGCCCGCGAAGCGGCCGGCGGCAACTCGCCAACCAGCTGCGGGGAATAGCGATGCCGCGGCTTGCCGTCCTCGGCTACCCGGTCGGCCATTCGCGCTCGCCGGCGATGCACAGCGCTGCGTTGGCCGAGCTGGGGCTGGGGGAGGAGTTGAGCTACGAGGCGATCGAGGTCGCCCCGGATGCCTTCGAGGCGCGGGTGCGCGCCATGCCGGGCGAGGACTTTGCCGGCGCCAACGTGACGGTCCCGCACAAGGGCGCCGCGCTATCGCTCGCCGACGAGCTCTCCGAGACCGCCCGCGAGATCGGAGCCGCCAACACGCTCGTTTTCGCCGATGGCGAGATCAGGGCGGAGAACACCGACGCCGAGGGCTTCCTGCGCTCGCTCCCCGGCTCGCCCGCCGGCAAGCGGGCGCTGGTACTGGGTGCCGGCGGCGCCGCCCGCGCGATCGTCTGGGCGCTGCTGCGCGAGGGGGCCGAGGTGGAGGTCTGGAACCGCACCGAGCTGCGCTCCCAGAACCTCTGCGAGGAACTCGGCGGGAAGGTCGTCGGCGCCCCCGATCAGACCGCCTACGAGCTGATCGTCAACACGACAGCAGTCGGCCTCGGCGGCGAGGACCCCTTCGCCGAGCTACCGCTGAGCGCCGAGGCGTTCGGGTCAAGCCGGACCGTGGTCGACATGGTCTACGGCAGCGGTCCCACGGCCCTGCTGCGCGCCGCCGATGCAGCAAATGCGACCACGGTCGACGGCATCGAGATCCTCGTCCAGCAGGGCGCCCTCTCGCTCGAAATCTGGACCGGCCGCCCGGCACCGCTCGAGACGATGCGCGCCGCCGCCCGCGGCTGAGCGCCGCCTGGTCAGTTGTACCCCCTATAGGTGGGTCAACTGACCAGTCGGTGGCCGATAGCCTTGCGGGCCAATGAGCGGATTCAGGTTCACAACGGCGGGCGAGTCCCACGGCCCAGGCCTGGTCGCGATCGTCGAGGGCATGCCGGCCGGGCTCGAGCTCGACCGCGAGGCTCTCGACGCCGACATGGCGCGGCGCCAGCTCGGCCACGGCCGCGGCGGCCGGATGAAAATCGAGACCGACACCGCCGAGATTCGCTCGGGCGTGCGCCACGGCCGCACGCTCGGCAGCCCGATCGCCGTCCTCGTCGCCAACCGCGACTACGCCAACTGGGAGGAGCGGATGAACCCGTGGCCGGTCGACGCGGCGGTCGACGAGGTTCACCTGCCGCGCCCCGGCCACGCCGACCTGGTTGGCGCCCAGAAGTACGGCCACAAGGACATTCGCAACGTGCTCGAGCGCGCCAGCGCCCGCGAGACCGCCGCCCGCGTCGCTGCCGGCTCGATCGCCCGCGGCTTCCTCACCGCGCTCGGCGTCAGCGTTCACAGCCACGTCACCCAGATCGCCTCGGTCAAGGCGCCCGAGCGCGACGATCTCGGCCCCGCCGACTTCGCCGGCGTCGACGAGGACCCGGTGCGCTGCCTCGACGCCGAAGCCAGCGCGGCGATGGTCGCCGAGATCAACCGCCTGCGCAAGGCCAACGAGAGCCTTGGCGGCACCTTCGAGGTGCGCGCCTTCGGCCTCGTCCCCGGGCTCGGCTCCCACATCTCCTGGGAAGACCGCCTCGACGGCCGCCTCGCCGGCGCGGTCGCCTCGATCCAGTCGGTCAAGGGCGTCGCGATCGGCGAAGCCTGGGACGTCGCCGGCCGCCCCGGCTCGGAAGCCCACGACGAGATCTTCTGGTCCGAGCAACGCGGTTACTTCCGCGAGACCAACCACGCCGGCGGCCTCGAGGGCGGCATGACCAATGGCCTACCGCTCTCGGTGCGAGCCGCGATCAAGCCGATCTCGACCCTGACCAAGCCGCTGCGCTCGGTCGACACCGAGAGCAAGGAGCCGGCCCAGGCACTGCGCGAGCGCACCGACTCGACCGTCGTCCCGGCCGCCGCCGTCGTCGCCGAGGCGATGGTCTGCCTCGTTCTCGCCCGTACCTACCGCGAGAAGTTCGGCGGCGATCACATCGACGACATCCACGCTGCGGTTGACGCCTACAAGAAGCGCATCGATTTCCGCGGATGAACCCTCCCTTGACCCCCTCAGAGGTGGTTAAAGGAGGGCGCGTCCGTTGAAGCCGGCGCTGGTTTTCATTGGCTTCATGGGGGCTGGCAAGTCGACCGCGCTCGCCGCGGCCCGCGACGCCGGCCTGCAGACGACCGAGATCGACGACCTGATGGAAAGGGCCTTCGGCAAGCCGATCAGCCGTGCTTTTGAGGAGGACGGGGAGGAGACCTTCCGTACGCGCGAGGCCGAGGTGGTCGGCGAGCTGCTGGAGCAGGCGGACGGTGGCGCGATCGCGCTCGGCGGCGGCAGCGTGCTCTCCGAGCGGGTGCGCGAGGCGCTCTCGCGCCACATCGTCGTCTGGCTGCAGGTCGACGCCCGCGAGGCGTGGCGGCGGATCGCCCGCAGCGATCGCCCGCTGGCCAGCAACGCCGGGGACGTCAAGCGCCTGCTCGGGGAGCGCCGCCCGTTTTACGGCCCGTTGGCGGACGCCGTGATTCCGCCCGGCGACCGCGGCCTGATCTCCCGCGCGATTCCATCGCTGACGGCACTTACTGAGCTCCCGGCGGGAACGAAGCTGGTCTGGGCCACCAGCGCCTCGGGCGAGTACCCGGTCTTCGTCGGACCAGGTCTCCTGGGCGCCGGCACTTGGCCGCTGCCTGGGCGGCGCTTCTGCGTCACCGATGAGTCCGTCGCCCCGCTCTATGCCGACCGCATCGGGCCGCTAGCCGGCCGCGTCGTCTTGCCGCCCGGCGAGACTGCGAAGACGATGTCCGAGGCCGAGGGGGTGCTGCGCGAGCTGGCCCGCCTGGGGATGACGCGCGAGGACCACGTCGTAGCCCTCGGCGGCGGCGTTGTCGGCGACCTGGCCGGCTTCTGCGCCCACCTCTACCAGCGCGGCGTCCCCGTCGTCCAGGTGCCGACCACGCTGGTCGCCCAGGTCGACTCCGCTTACGGCGGCAAGACCGGGGTGGACCTACCGGAGGGCAAGAATTACGCTGGCGCCTACCAGCTGCCGGCGGCCGTCCTTGCCGACACGGCAACGCTCGCCAGCCTGCCGCCGGAGGAGCTGGCGGCCGGGTTCGTCGAGCTGCTCAAGACCGGATTGCTGGCCGGCGGAGAGCTCTGGGAGCGCACCTGCGCCCTCGATGAGCTCGATCCCACGCAGCTCGCAGAGCTGGTCTTCTCCTGCGCCCTCTACAAGTGTGAGGTCGTTGCGGCCGACGAGCGCGACGCCGGCCAGCGCGCAGTGCTCAACCTCGGCCACACGGTCGGGCACGCGATTGAGGCGGCCAGCGGCTACGAGCGCTACCGGCACGGCGAGGCGGTTGGGCTCGGCCTGCTCGCGGCGTTGCGGCTCTCGGATGCTCCCGAATTGCGCGACGAGGTCAGGTCGATTCTGGAGCGGCACCAGCTGCCCGTCACCCTCGACTCGGCGATCAACACCGACGCCATCCTCAACGCACTGCAGCGCGACAAGAAGAAGACAGCGGCCGGGGTCGGCTTCGTCCTCCTCTCTGAGCCCGGGGCACCCCGGATCGGCCAGTTGGTCGATCCGGCTAAGGTCAGGGCCGCCGTGGAGGAGCTCTACCGATGACCACCTCGCACAACCGCGTCGCGGTCCTGCACGGGGTCAACTTCGACATCCTCGACCGCCGCGACCCAGAGGTATACGGGGGACTCTCATTGCGGGACCTGGAGACCAAGGTCGAGCACTGGGCGCGTGAGCTGGGACTGGAGACGATCTTCTTCCAGACCAACTCCGAGGCCGAGTTCGTCGAGTATCTGCATCGGCTGCCGGAGATGGCCGACGCATCTTTGGTCAATGCGGGGGCGTGGTCTCACTACAGTCGCGCAATCGCTGATGCCCTCGATGTCGCCCAGCTGCCATCAGTCGAGGTCCACCTCTCCGACGTCGAGGCGCGCGACGAGTGGCGCAAGCTCTCGGTCTTCGACGGCCTCGTCCTGGCCAAGATCTTCGGCAAGGGCCCCGACGGCTACCGTGAGGCGCTGGAGCTGCTTGCCGGCGAGCTCGGCGCCGGCCCGAGCTGATGGCGAGCCGCTCCGATCGCCTCGCCGCTCTCGTCGCCGAGCGCGAACTGGACGCCTTCCTCGTCACCGACCTGGTCAACGTCGGCTACCTGACCGGCTTCGGCGGCACCAACGGCGCCTGCATCTGCAGCGCCGAGCAGCGCGTCTTTCTCACCGACTTCCGCTACACCGAGCGCGCCGAGGCAGAGGTCGAGGGCTGGGACGTGGTCACGGTCAGCGACGACTGGCTCGGCGGCATCGCCTCCCGGGTCAGCGGCAAGACCGGCTTCGAAGACCACCACATGGCGGTGCGTACGCTGAAGCGCCTGGAGGAGAAACTGCCCGACGGGGTGACGCTCGAGGGCGCCGCCGGCACGGTCGAGAAGCTGCGCCGGGTCAAGGACGAGGCCGAGCTGACGGCGATCGCCGCGGCCGCTGAACTTGCCGATGAGATCTGGCGCTTCTCGCTGGAGCGCGGCTTGGCGGGGCGCACGGAGCTCGAGGTCGCCCGCGCGGCCGAGGCGCGGATGCGCGAGCAGGGCGCCGAGCCGTCCTTCCCGACCATCGTCGCCGCGGGCCCCAACGGCGCTCTGCCGCATGCCGAGCCGGGCGAGCGCGAGATCGGCCGCGGCGAGCTGGTCGTCTTCGACATGGGCGCGAAGCTGGACGGCTACTGCTCCGACGGCACCCGCACCTTCGCCACCGGCGAGCCTGGCGAGGCGGCGCGCGCCGTCTACGAGACCGTGCTCGAGGCCCAGGAAGCGGCGCTTGGCGCGGTCAAGGCGGGCGTCAGGGCGGAGGATGTCGACGGCGTCGCCCGCGGGCTGATCGCGGCCGCCGGCCACGGCGAGCGCTTCGGCCACGGGCTCGGCCACGGGGTCGGCATCGAGGTGCACGAGGAGCCCCGCGTCTCGCAGCGCTCCGAAGATGTGCTCGCGGCTGGAGAAGTAGTGACGATCGAGCCGGGCGTCTACCTGCCGGGCGATCTGGGTGTGCGGATCGAGGACCTGGTGGTTGTCACCGACGAGGGTTACCGCAACCTCAGCGGCCTGCCGAAGCAGATGCAGCTCGTCGAATAGCGTCCGGCAGGTCCTCTGCAACGCTCATTGCGCCGACCAAATCGGTCGATAGACGCAAGGTGAACGCGATGCCCAGACCTGAGTTGCTGGCGGCCGCCCGCAAAGAGGCCCGGCGCGAGCGCCTGCTCGACATGGAGCAACGCGTGCGCCGTTACCGCGCTGCCTGCTTCGGGATCCTTGCCCTGGCGCTTACTTCCGCCGGGCCCGCGGTCGGCTGGCTCTGGCTGGCGCCGCTGGCAGCCGGATTCGCCGGTTTCGCCGTCGCCGATCGTTTCATGCAATCGAGTGAGCGGCCCTGGCTCTGGGTCGCGGCCGCTTGGGGGGCGCTGCCGCTGCTGCTCGCCGGTGCGGTGATCGCGACCGGCGGGCCGACCAGTCCCGTGCTGATGTGGTTCGCGCTACCGGCCGTCACCCTGGGCGCGCGCTTCGATCCCTGGGGCATGGTCGTCGGCACGATCTACCTTCTTGCCATCTTCCTGGTCAGCACCGTCGCGGTCGACCCGGCGAGCGCCTCCGTGCACAGTCAGGGTCTGGTCGCCACGATCGCCCTAGTGCTCAGCACTGTGACCCTCTCCGGCGCCCTGGTCGAGTCCGACCGCGCCCACCGGCGCCGCTCGACCCTCGACCCCCTCACCGGCCTCTTCAACCGCAACGCGCTCGAGCAGCGTCTCGCCGAGCTCGACGGCGCCCCCTGCGACGACCGCAAAGGCGGCCAATCCCACGCCCTGCTGCTCTGCGACCTCGATCACTTCAAGCGGGTCAACGACCAGCTCGGCCACGCCGCCGGCGACGCCGTCTTGCAGGACGTCGCCTACACGATGCGCTCGGTGCTCCGAGCCGGCGACTCGATCTACCGGATCGGCGGTGAGGAGATCCTCGTCGTCCTCCCGGGTGCGAGCGATAAAGATGCGGTCGCGGTTGCCGAGCGCCTGCGCCAGGCGGTGCGCAAGCGGCGCCCCGTCGGCGTCGGCGTGACGATCAGCATCGGCGCCGCGGTGACCAAGCCCGACACCGTCAACACCGACGATCTGGTCGCTCGCGCCGACGCAGCGCTCTACTCGGCTAAGGCAAACGGCCGCGACGCCGTGTTCATGGCGAACTAGCGCTCAGCGGCTGAGGTCAATCTTGTCGTCGAGTCGCTCGGCGAAGGCGGCGATCAGGGCGACTGTCGCCTCGACGTCGGCGAGGTCGACCATCTCGACCGGCGAGTGCATGTAGCGCAGGGGGATCGAGACGAGGCCGGTCGGGATCCCCGAGCGGGTGAACTGGACGCCGTCCGCGTCGGTGCTGGTCGAGTTGCCGGTGGCGCCGACCGTGTGCTCGATCCCCGCCTCCTTGGCGACCTCGATCAACAGTTCTGACACCTTGGGGGAGAGGGTCGCACCGCGATAGATCGCCGGTCCGGAGCCGAGCGCGTGGCTGCCCAGTTCCTTCTCGTCGATGCCGGGCGCATCGGTGGCGTGGGTGACGTCGACCACCAGGGCCAGGTCTGGTTGCACGGTGAAGGTGGAGGTGCGGGCGCCGAAGAGGCCGATCTCCTCCTGCACCGCGGCGATCGCGGCAAAGCTCCCTTTCAGCGAGCCGCCCTCGTGGCAGCGGCGCAGTGCCTCGAGCGCGACGTAGGCACCGAGCCGGTTGTCCATCGAGCGCGAGACGAGGCGACTGCCGCTCACGGCGAGCGGCTCGGTGGCGATTACGACGGGGTCCCCGACCCGAACCAGCGCCTCGGCCTCGTCGCGATCGGCCGCGCCGATGTCGATGTGCAGGGACTTGAGTTCGACCACCTTCTTGCGCGCGTCGGCATCGAGAAGGTGCAGTGGCTTGCGCCCGACCACCCCGAGCACCCGGCCGTTCGGGCCCTGGATCTCGACCCGTTGACCGACCAGGATCTGGGGATCCCATCCTCCGATCGGCGCGAACCAGAGGAAGCCCTTCTCGTCGATGTGGCGGATGACGAGGCCGATCTCGTCGATGTGGCCGACCACGGCGAGCAGCGGGGCGGCGTCGCCGATGCGCGCGACTGAGGAGCCGATGCCGTCGGCAGAGAGCTTGGCGAAGGATGCGCCCTCGCGCCAAGCCGCGGCCGCCTGAGTCTCATAGCCCGACGGGCCTGGAGTGCGAAGGAGCTTGTCGAGTAGTCCGGGGGTTTTGGGGGTCATGAGTGCGCCAGTATGTCGATTCGTACAAACGTCCGCAGTCCGCCGCGAGGGATAGCGTTACGTCCGTGAGTTCCAGCCAAATAACGGCTCTGGTCACAGGAGCTTCTAGCGGTATCGGCGAGGCGACCGCGCGCCGGCTCGCCCGCGAGCCCGGCGCCGAGCTGATCCTCGTCGCCCGCCGCGAGGACCGCCTTCGCGCCCTCGTCGAATCGCTGCCCTGCAAGGCGAGCTACGTCGCCGCCGATCTCACCGAGGAGGACGCGCCGGCGCGGATTCGCGCCCAGGTCGAGGAGCGCGCCGGCAGGCTGACCCTGCTGGTCAACAACGCCGGGGCCTCCTGGCGCGGTGGGTTCGCCGAGGAGGGCTACGCCAACGTCCATCGTCATATGGAGCTCAACTTCGACGCCGTCGTTCGCCTCACCGAGGCGCTGCTGCCGACCCTGCGCGCCTCGGCGCCCAGCGCGATCGTCAACGTCGCCAGCACGGCCGGCCGTGTCGCCCGCGCCCGCACCGGCTCCTACTCGGCGAGCAAGTTCGCCCTGATCGGCTGGACCGACTCGCTTTACGCCGAGGAGCGCGCCCACGGCGTCCACGTCGGCATGGTCCTGCCCGGCTTCATCGCCACCGAGGGCTTTCCGGCGACCGAGCTGCGCGAGCGGGCGCTGACCCGCTGGGTCGTTTCCAAGCCGGAGAAGGTCGCCGAGGCGATCCTCGAGGCCGGTCCTGGCGGCAAGGCCGAGCGCTACGTGCCGAGGCCTTATGCGCTCGCCGCGGTGGCGCGGATCCTCGCCCCGCGCCTCGTCCGCCGCGTGCTCGCCGGTGGCGCCGCCGGCACGCTGACGACCAGCACCGCGGCCGAACAGGCCGAGTAGTCGCGCCCGCTTGCCGCCGGACCTGCTCAGGTGAAGCGCGAGGGGGTTAGGTGGCAGTAATGGAAGCCGAAGGAAAAGCTGTAGTTGTTGGCCGCGTTGGCGGCTCGTTCAACCCGGATCTGTTCGTGGGCGGCCTTGATTTCTTCGTCCGCCTTGAGCGCGACGCCGAGGGCGCGCAGCTTGGCCTGGACCACGCCTAGCTGGCCGAACCACTTGATCAGCTGGGCGTCGTCGGCCGGCGGACGCGGCACGGCGCTGAGTTTTTCCACGGTCTTGCCGAAGACGGCCGAGGCGTGGATGAACTGGCTGCCGGCTTGCTTCAGCTTCGCCGGCACCCTGCTCTTCGCCTTCGTTTTCACGTTCTTGAGGATGCGCTTGTTGGCTTCGGTGTTCGCCTGGCAGATCGGCTCGACCTGTTCGACGTACTGGGCGCGCGTCGGCGCTTCTGCGGCCGCGGCGGAGGCGATCGGCAGCAGCGCCAGCGCGGCGACGAATATGGCGACTGTCAGGACCCCCTTCATTCCAGTTGGCACGTTAGACGATCGATCCCCCGGCGCTGTGTTGAGCTCCGAAGAAGTCGCAAGGCGCAGCCGCGCTCTAGTAGGGCCTGGCGAAACCCCCGCGCACGTCTGGCGGCGGCGGACACTTCGCGGTACGGCGTCCTCGGTCGGCCAAATAGCGCTGCTATTCGGCCTCCCTGCGTCCTGGTCCCGCTTGGTCCGGCGCTCGCCAGCCGCACACGCGGGTTTCGCCAGGCCCTACTAGGATTCGCCGCCGTGATCAGCACTAACGAATTCCGCAATGGCTCGCACATCGAGATCGACGGCAAGATCTTCCGGATCATCGAGTTCCAGCACGTCAAGCCCGGCAAGGGCGGGGCCTTCGTGCGGACCAAGCTGCGCCGAATCGAAGACGGCTCGGTACAGGACAAGACCTTCCGCGCCGGCGAGAAGTTCCGGCCGGTGCGCACCGAGTCGCGCAAGATGCAATACCTCTACGACTCCGGCGACGCTGCGGTCTTCATGGACACGCGCGACTACGAGCAGATCGAGATCCCGCGCGAGCTCGCTGGTGACGCGATGCAATGGCTACTGCCCAACGGTGAGGTCGAGGTGCTCTTCGTCGACGAACGGCCCAGCGACGTGCAGGTTGCCAGCGCGATCGACATGAAGGTGACGCAGACCGAGCCCGGCGTGAAGGGCGACACCGCCTCCGGCGGCGGCAGCAAGCCGGCGACGCTCGAGTCCGGCGTCGTCGTGCAGGTTCCTCTCTTCGTCGAGGAGGGCGAGACGATCCGCGTCGACACCCGCAGCAGCGAGTACGTCTCCCGCGCTTGAGCGCCGGCACCGGATAGGCCAAATCCCCGCCGTGGGGTGGTACGCGGCGCCCAACTGTGGTACTTGTTGTGCGTCTTCAGGGAACTTCTGGGGACTTGCGGGAGGAAAACTTGTTGCGGGCGGGGTGAGCAACCGCATGCGGCAGTCGTTCTCTCGTCCATCGAGCAAAAAGACAGGAGATCCAGTCATGCAAGAGCACTGCAGGAGGGTGGCGTGCACGCCGCTCCCCGTCGCCGCGCTCGGTCAGGAGGGAGTGAGGCGATGAACCGCAACTCGATTCGCGTTTTCATGGGGGGCTTGCTGGCAGCGCTGATGCTGAGCGCCGCCTTCGCCGGTTCGGCGACGGCCAGCCCCGTTTGGAAGTTCAACGGGGAAGAACTAAAAGGCACGGAAACGATGCTCGGCGGGGCCGAAAAAAGCGGTCTCACCGCGTGGGGAATGACCACCACGTGCGACAACTTCCTCTACAAATTCGAAATCTGGAACAGCGGCGGGGTCGGCAAAGGAAACGTCACCGAACTCCCTCTGTTCAACTGCTACACGAACTCCACCTGCACGGTGGAAGCGATCGAAGCCGAATCGTTCCCCTGGCCCGCCGAACTGATGACGGTCAGCGGTAGCAATTACATGAAGGTCAAAAATGTCAACGTCTGGATTCTCTACGGCGGCTGGTTCTGCCCGCTCTGGGGCGTCTGGGCTCACGTCACCGGCACCGCCGGCGGCCTGATCAGCAATGCGACCGAAAGCGCGACGTTCAGCTCGTCGAGCTTCAGCGCGACCGGTTCAAAACTGGAAGCGCTCGGCTCATCAGTTGAATGGAACGGCTTCTTCCCGGCTGAAGGGTTTCAGTGGCACAGGGAACAGTCGATAAGCGTTTCCTGAGGAAGTTCGCGAGGGCGGTGAGCGTCGGGGTTTTCCTGGCGCTCGCCGCCGTTGCGGTTCTGTTCGCGGGTTGCGGAGGGAGCTCCTCCGACAGCTCGGGCTCGACCGTGGCCGCGGGCACCACCGCTGAATCGGGCTCCACTGCGGCCGGCGGTTCCAGTGGCGGCGGTGCTGGTGGCGGCAAGTCTGAGCAGGGCTCCGACGCCACTCCGGCAGGGGGCTCGACTGGGGCAGCGGGCTCAGATAGCTCCAACGGGAGTCCCTCGGCTGGGCCATCGACCTCTTCCGGTCGGCA
>Ga0105245_10001574_pt1 | contig 20706 bp, 19 predicted proteins | sample KBSM54metaG_FD_81523 | JGI IMG/M metagenome (GOLD analysis project Ga0105245, IMG submission 81523) | Miscanthus rhizosphere microbial communities from Kellogg Biological Station, Michigan, USA - KBS M5-4 metaG | ecosystem: Host-associated > Plants > Roots > Rhizosphere > Soil | place...
TCGCAGCTCGACCGGCGTGTTCTTGTTGAACCCCACGCGAACGTGCTGCAAATCGCTCAGCTTTTCGAAAATGCCCAAGCTGCGGATCACGAACATTTCCGAGCCGCGTTCGACATAGCCGCCGGTCGCGTTGGCGCTCGCCTTCTTCAACGCGTCGAAGACGTCATTCAGGTTGACGCCCAGATCGACCATCTTGCTCACGTCCGGCTCGACGTGAACCTCGCGCACGAGGCCGCCATAGGAGACGACGTCGGCCACGCCGGGAACTTGCAGCAGGCGCGGCGCGACGACCCAATCCTGCATGGTGCGCAAGGTCATCGGATCGCTCTTCGTGCTCTCCAGCGTGTAGCGGTAAATTTCGCCGATCGGCGTGGCGTACGGGCCGAGTGTCGGGTGCGCCGTATCGGGGAGCTCCGCGTCTCCCATGCGCTCGGTGATCTGCTGACGCGCGCGCATCGGATCGGTCGCATCATCGAAAGTCAGCGTGACGAACGACAAGCCGAAGAGCGAGATACTGCGCAGTCGAGTGAGGCCTGGGGTGCCATTCAGCGCGCGCTCGAGTGGGAGCGACACCCGCCGCTCGACTTCCTCGGTCGGTTGACCGGGGAACAGCGTGATGATCTGAACCTGCGTGTCAGTCGGATCGGGGAAGGCCTCGATGGTCAGGTTCTTGAAGGCGAAGAAGCCGCAAATCGCGAGGACTGCCGTGAGTACGAACGTGGCAATGCGATGGGAGAGAGAAAAGTCCAGCAGGCGCTCGAGCATCGATCGCGCTCATAGGCATGGGTCGTGCCATGACGCCAGTCGTCAGACCGCCGCACACAACTGCATCGGACCTGTTCGAGGAGCGAAAGGCGTCGGGGCACAATTCCACGCGTAGCGTTTTCCCACACGGGAGCACGCTCAAACGCGTGAATTTTCTGCGGTTTTGTTGGGGTTATCGACGGGGTTCAGAGCGTCAGTTAGCAAAATGTAAACCGTCGATTCGTGGGCGCCCGAGCGTCATTGCAAGACGTTGATCTCGTCGATGCTCCACCAAACGTCAGCATCGGTGAGCAACTCGAATTTGATGTAGCGCGCGACGATGGCGGTATCCGACGCGATGGTCGCGCTGCCCGAATACGGACCGTGCGGCTGAGTGCTGAAGTTCTGGTCCGTCGAATAATAGACCTGGAACTGTTTGCCCCCGTCGCCGGCGAAGCTCGAACTATCGACCTTGACGGTGTAAAAAATCTGCACGGTGCCGAGATCGAGTGTGAACCACATGCCGGGCACCTGCACTGCGCCGGAAGTCCAACGAGTGCTCACGTTGCCGTCGAACACCTGATCGGTCGAGGAGCTGCTGAAGGTGGCCGAGGCGGTCGCGCTCCAACCCTTGGTCGGCAAGGGTTGATTCGTGGCTTGCGTCGGCACGCAGGTTTTGGTTTGGCACACGCCGCTCGTGCAGTCGCTAGCGGCGAGGCACGTGTGATTGGTGCCGCACCCGCCGCACTTGTTGCCACCGCAATCGATGTCGGTTTCGCCCTGGTTGAGCACCGAGTCGGTACACGTGGCGGCTACGCAGCGCCGGCTCACCGCATCGCAGATCGAGCTGTCGCAATCGGAGGGCTTGAGGCAGGCAAGCTTCGGGGCGCACGGGGCGCATTTGAGGCCGCCACAATCGACATCGGTCTCGGTGCCGTTCTTGATCTTGTCCAGGCAACCGGGGTCCACACAGACGTGCTGGGTTTTGTCGCAGGAGCTGGAGCTGCAGTCGGTGTCGAGCTGACAACCCATGCCCGCAGCGCACGCGCTGCACGAACCGCCGCAATCGATGCCGCTCTCGTTGCCATTGGTGATGTGATCGACGCAGCTCGGCGCTTGGCAGCTCCCGCCTTGGCAGACGCCGCTCCGGCAGTTGACGGCAGTGTTGCAGCGCTTTCCCGATTCGCAGGGCCCACAGCTGCCGCCACAATCGACGTCGCTCTCGGCGCCGTTTTCGACCCCATCGCTGCAGTTCGGTGTTTGGCAGATGTTTTCTTCGCAGTGCTGGCTATCGCAGTCGGCGCCGACGAGGCAGCCTTGTCCGGCGCCGCACGCGGGGCACAGACCGCCACAATCGATGCCGGTCTCCTTCGGCCCTTGCAGCCCGTCGCTACACACACCGACGGGTGCGGGGGGCGCGATGAACGCGTACTCGGGGAAGGAGCAGGCTCCCGCGAGCAGCAGCAACGGCAGGAGCCGTGCGAGCCGGTTGCGTCGCGTCAGAAACGCCATGCGAATTTGAGGCTTCCGCCCGCGTCGAAGCGGGTAATGCGATACACCGCACCCACGCCCGCGAGCACGAAATTAGCATCGCCCAGCATGTAGGTGGGCCCGGCGTCGAGCCGCAGCCCGGCGTGTTCTCCGAGACGCAGCTCGGTGCGCACGGCCAACCCCACGCCGCCGACGTTCGTGCGAGCCGTGCTCGGCTCCGACACGCCGAAGCCGCGAGCCGACAGTTGGTTGAGCGAACCATCGAGGCATGCGGCGAAGTTCAAATCGCCCGGTGCCAGCACGGCGCAAGCGCGCGCGCCGAAAGTGCGCAGGGTGAACGTGCCGCCGCTCGTGCTGCTGCCTTGAGTGTCGCGCTCTTGCTGCGCGTAGAGCGTGCCGAACGCCTCGACGGAATAGCGCGGTCGAGTGACGGCGAGTGACAACTCAGCGCCGGCAGTGAGCGTGGGCATGAGCCCGATCTCCGCGGACGGCCCGAGCGCCATCTCGAAACGAGTGCGAGACCTGGGACGGCTCGGAACGACGACGGGCGTTGGTTCGGGCGGAGGTGGCGGAGGGGGAGGTGGCGGCGGAGGCGGTGGTGGCGGCGTCTCGTCGCGCGCGGCGTCGGGTTCGATGGCCAGAGCGATCAGGAGCGCCGCGGCGCGACTGACTTCGGCGCAGGTCGAACCAGTGAGCGTCCGTTCACCGAGGCGCCCGCCTTGTTCGAGTTCCAGCCGGACCGAGAAGCCGCCTCCTTCTTGAGCGGTGACGTTGCCGTTGATCCGCGTCGTGCCCGAGGGGTGCGAGTTCGGTCCGATGAGGCGCGTGATCTCGGAGACGAGGCGGTCCGTCGGGGGGCAACCGGCCGGCGCTTGCCAGGTGAGTTCGAAGGGCGGCCCCTCTTGCGCGCACGCTACCCGGGCCCCGAACCCGAGGGCCAAGGTGACGACAGCGACGCGCAGCGGCGACCGAGCGTGCCTTGCGCTCATCTCTCGACTCATACGTGTCTTTGCCCGCGGACTACGATCCCGAATTCGAGTTCAGCATAACTGTCGAATTTTACAGCACGTTTGTCAGTCCTTTTGAAGGGCCAAGCCGACAGACACCGGAAACCAGCGCGGAAGTGGGTGCTCCCCCGCCAGTTGGAAAAACTCAGCGCGGCCGGAATGCGCTGATAGAATTCAAGATCCTCGGACACCAACAATACCGAAGCGCCTCGGCCATCGAGCTTGGGCGCGGCGGCTCCCCAACAGGCTGCTGATTGACCCAACGAATCCCATTCGCCGTTAGCCCCGCAGACGACGTCGCGCGTCTTGCTATTCCGGATACCGGAGTGGCGGTCGTGCGACCCACGTTCGATCAAGTTTATCAGGAAACATTCGCGTTCGTTTGGCGCACCGTGAGGCGCCTCGGCGTCGCCGACAGTGCTGTCGACGACGTGACTCAAGAAGTGTTCGTCACCGTGCACCGCCGCCTCGCTGAGTTCGAGGGGCGCTGCGCCATCAAGACCTGGGTTTTCAGTATCGTGATGAGAGTCGTCCAAAACTACCGCCGGAGTCGTCGCCGTAAGGGCGCGGCTCAGCCCATCACCAGCACGGTGGTGGATCCGGAGCTTTTGGCCGACAACCGCTTGGATCCGCACGAGCAAGCCAGCCGTGCCCAAGCCGGACGTATTTTGCACAAGCTTTTGGAAGAATTGGACGAAGAAAAGGCATCCGTTTTCGTGTTAGCTGAACTCGAGGGCATGACCGTGCCTGCGATTGCGGATGCAGTCGGCGCCAACGTCAATACCGTTTATTCGCGGCTTAGAGCCGCCCGCAAGCAATTCGAGGTGGCCCTCGAACGTTTGCAGGCGGAGGAAAGCAATCGTCATGGATGAGTTGAGTCCCCGTACCCGCGCACTGCTAGACGCTGCGCGGTCCTTCGATGAGCCTACTGACGCGGATGCAGAGCGCGTCCGTTCGGCAGTGCTGTTCCGCGTGGCGGGCATGGCAGCTGCGGGCACGGTGGCAGTCACGGCGGCCAAATCATCCGCGGCGGCAAGCGCAGTTCCGCTCGTTGCCGCGACGACCAGCACGAGCACGGTCGTCGGTGGCTCGCTCATCGGTGGCGCGGCCATCAAGTTGGGCGCCGCGGTGCTGGTTGCCGGTGCACTCGCTTCAGGTGCGTTCGTCGCGCTTCGCCCGCACGCCAAGCCCCCAGTGGTGCAAGCCCCCGTCGCGGCTGCGGTCGTTGCGGCGCCTCGAGTTGCCGAGGTCGCTCCGGCTCCGGTTGACCCCGCGCCCGCCGCGGTCAACGTCGATGATCTGCCGAGCGATGACGCGAAGCCGAGCACGTTGCACACGCCGCCTCACGTGCGCGCCGCCAATCTCGAAGGCGAAATGAAGCTGCTCCGCCAAGCCGATTCCGCGCTTCGTCGCGGTGATTCGGCGGCGGCACTCGTGGCGCTCAATCAGCACGCCGCGCTTTACCCCACGGGCGTGCTCAGTCAGGAGCGCGAAGGCGTCCGAGCCATCGCGCTGTGCTCGGGCGGCAACACGAGCCAAGGTCGCAGTGCGGCTCAGCGCTTCTTGAGCCACGCTGCCAAGTCGCCCTTGGCGTCGCGCATCCGCTCGGCGTGTTCGCTCACTGAGTAAGCGTTACGTCGCGCGTCGCGAGCGGCGCAAACGGACGCTCGCGAGCAGGAACCCGAGGCCGAGGCCCAACCAAGCCCCGAGCGAGTTCTGATTCGGCGCGGTGCTACAGCCGCAACCGCCGCTCTTACCGTTCGTGCTGGGAGTGACTGGCTGTCCCGTGGCGGCGTCGCTTGCGCTGGCGTCTTTCACCGGCATCACTGCGGCGTCTCCCGGTGGTTTGACCATGGCATCGGACTGCCCCGCGTCGGCCGGAGTCGATGCATCCGGAGTGCCGGCGTCGCCGGTTTTCGGGCAGTCAGTGCTGGGCGTGAAGGAGCCGCTCGAATCGCACGTGCCACCGAGTTGATTCTGCGTTGCCGACCAGCCAGCGGGGCACACGCTTCCGACCGAGCTCGTGCTGGGGCAATCGAGAATGCCGCGGACGCAGGAGAGATGCAGTTTCGGGCTGAAATCCTGCCCCTGATTGCTGGAGCTGCCCACCGTGTAGCCCGCTTCGGCTTCGTTGGCGCACGAGTACAGGTTGTCACCTGCGAACGCGAGCGCGCTGACTTTCGCGCAATTCAAGGTTTCGAAGGTGAGTGTCTTCGTCGGCGCCCGGTGTACGCCGTCGACGCGGCCACTGGCCACGACGGTTTTGCCGTCGGTCGAAAGCGCCAGGCCTTCGACGGGGCCCGTGAAGTCCAGCACGTCTTGGAATGTTTTTCCGCCGTCGTGGGTCACGAGCAACGTCCCTGGTACGCCGCTCGTGCGCACGTACACCGTGTTCGCGTCGTCAGGCGCGATGGCTGCGATGTACGGCGCGCTGCCGGCGTTCGTCATGGGCACGCCGTGTTGGTCCCACGTCTTCCCGCCATCGCTGCTGCGGAGGATGACGCCGGTGGGCGTGGCGGCGCGAGCGCTGCCGCTCACGTAGGTGACGGTGGTGTCGCTAGCGGCGGTATCCAAGGTCGCGGCGATCACGCCATCAATCGCCACGCCGAACTTGGTCCAGCTCTTCCCGCCATCGGCGGTTTGGAGAACCTGTGAGGAGTCCGCGCTCACGTCCGCAGTGACGGCAATGCCGTGATTGGTAGTGCCTGGGATGCGGGAGACATCTGCCACGTACGTGGAAATCCCGGTGCCAATCGTGAAATTGCAGGCTTTCGAGTCCGCCCAGGCCACGCCGGTGGCGAGCCCCACGAGCAATGAGCCATCACCGAGGATGGCGACGGGGGGCTGCGTGTTCTGGTAGCCCATGCCGGCTTCGCAGACCAAATCCCAGTTCGCGCCGCCATCCCGTGTGATGAGCAAGCCGAAGTTCGAGCGCAGGGCCAGGTGCATCGGATCCGATGGATCGGTGACGAGCTGACTGACCTTGGGGAACGAGCCATTGGCCGAGGCGGAGCGCGGCAGTGCAGCGTCGCACAGCGCGAACGCAGCCAGGGCGGAAGCTAGGTAGCGGAATTTCATGGCGCAACTCCCGGAGCGATCGCGACGCGATCGGGGTAAATGCCAACGGGCATGCTGGCCACGGTGTCGAGCGACTCCGGGTCGACGGCGAGCACCACCGAAGCGGTTTTGTGGTCGCCCTCGCAGCTCACGTAAAGCGTCTTGGAATCGCTGCCGAACACGACCTCGTGCGGCAGTAAGCATTCGCCACTCATGAACGTTCTCACTTTGATGACATTGCCCGTTTTCACGTCGTAGCGGGCAATGCTGTCGGGTTGTTGGGTCGGCACGAAGAGCGAGGTGTCGTCTGCCGACCAAGCCGGAAAATAGGGAGCTCCCGAAGTGGCGATCACTTCGCTGCCGAAGGTCTTCGACGCCACGTCGAAAAATCGCACGTCCTTCGATTCCGTGTCACTCACGGCGGCCGAGGTTTGATCGTGAGAGAGCACGACGGCATACGGACCGAACAGCGGGTTTCCGGGTGTGCCTCCCGGGCCAATGCTGATCCGCTCCGGCGCGTGATCGGGGTGGGTGGTGTCGACGATCGCGAGCGCGTCTTCTCCGTAGCAGGCGACGTACGCGCGGTCCGCGCTGGGGCGTGAGAGCGCAACGCCGTGCGGCGCCACGCAGGTGGTCACGAACGTGGGCGAGGGGGAGTTTTCTGCCAGCACCGAATCGGGATTGATCAGGGCCACGGTCGCGCGCTGCTTCGCGGGATCGGTTTCGGTCTGCGCCAAGAGCAGATCGAAGTGCGATACCACCAGCAATTTGCCGTCTTCACTGAGCACGATATCGCCCGGGTTTTTGTCGATGCGCACCTCACCCACCGGGGCGAGATCGGTGATGCCGAGCTTTTGCACGTAACCGAAGCGTTGGCTCGAGCCGTGTGCGGCGTGTGGCCCGGGCGCGGCGGTCGGCGCGGGATAGGAGAGGGCGGTGTACGCGGCGCCGCGCGGCAAATCGATGGCGATGTGGTGAGGCCCGTCGTTATCCACCGGATCGCGGCCGACGGGAGCGGAGCCGATCACCGTACGCCCCTGCAAATCCAGCATCGTCACGCTATCCGAGCCATTGTTCGAGACCAAGCCGACATCGCCCGCTGGCAGGCTGAAAGTCGGCCGCTGGCTCGGAAACGCACTCGTGCCCGTGTACGGATCGTCGACGACTTGCGTCTTGTGATCGCTCGAACAGCCCGCACCGCCGGCGGCACAGCCGAGCAGCGCGGCCAGCCGCAGCGAACGCGCTCCGGAAATCGAGAGCAGGCGCGGTAAGGCGAAGCGCGTCATTACCGGCTCAGGCTAGCGCGGTGTTCGGCGGCCCGCGAGTTCGGCTACACTTTTCGACGAGGCCGTTCCCGATGCCCCCATCCAACACTCTGCTCGCGCTGCACGGTTTCAGTCAAAACGCCGAAGTCTTGCAAGAATCGTTGTCGGCTCTCGAGCGGGAACTCGGGGCCGACATAAAGATCGTGTGTTTGAATGCGCCGCACGTGTGCTCGGAAGACAGCGTAGAACGGCTGTATCGAGCGCTTCCTGGCAAACGCTTACCCGGCCCGCACCTGTGCTGGTGGGACGCCAGTGACGACGGGCTGACGTACGCCGGCCTCGATGAATCCTTGGCCATCGTGGACGAGGCACTGCTTCACTACGAGCCCGCGGCGCTGCTCGGCTTCAGTCAGGGGGCGATCTTTGCGGCGACAGTGGCCGGGCTCGCACAGCGAGCCGAAGCTCGGATGCCGAGCAAGGTGGTGCTCATTGCCGGTCGCGTGCCGCGCGCGGCACGGGTGCAGCACGCGTTCGCAGAACCGATCGCGATGCCATCGCTCCACATCTGGGGTGAGCGCGATCCGCTCGTTGCTGACTTCGGTCAGGCGTTGGCTGATCGCTTCGCGGTCGAACAACGCCGGATCAGTGTTTGGCCAGGCGGGCATCGCATTCCGCAAGGTGGTCCGGCATTCGAAGAGCTCGTGCAATTCCTGCGCGAGTGAGCGACTCACGCGAGTGCGCGTGGTCTAACGCGGAGTACGAGCGCGGCAGCGCGGTGACGCGTGGGTGACACTTCGGTGTCGAGCGGTTCGGCGTGCGGGTTTGTTCCGCCGGCGCCCTGGATTCGTGACCTGATTGCCCCGGCGGCGAGACACGCTTTCGCGAGACCCCGCTCACCCCGACGAGTTGCCATGGCCGACGACCAAAATCAGAACGACAGCGATCTATCGAACCCGGAACTGTACGTGAACCGCGACCTGTCATGGCTCGCGTTCAATCAGCGGGTTTTGGAGCAAGCGCAGGATGCGAGTTGGCCGCTGCTCGAACGGCTGAAGTTCTTGGCCATTTTTGGCTCGAACTTGGACGAATTCTTCATGATCCGCGTCTCCGGCTTGCACGAGCAACTCGAGGCGAGCGTGCCGAGCCTGGCGCCCGATGGACTGTCGGCTGTCGAGCAGCTGCGTCGCATTCGCGTGCTCGTTTCCGATCTCACCGAGACAGCTGCCGACCTTTGGTCGCGGGAGCTGCTCCCCTCGCTGCATCAGAACGGCATTTGTGTACAAGCCTGGTCCGAGCTCTCGGATGCCGAGCGCACTTGGGCGCGCGCGCATTTTCGGCGCGCGGTGTTCCCGGTGCTCACGCCTCTCGCCGTGGATCCGGTCCATCCGTTCCCGTTCTTGTCCAACTTGTCGCTGTCGTTGGCCGTCGAGGCGGAGAACCCGCAAACCGGTGAACGACGGTTTGCGCGCGTCAAAGTGCCCGAGAGCTTGCCGCGCTTCATCGCGCTCGCCGCGGAGACGGCCGATCAAGAACGCTCCGAAGGCAGCTACGTGGCGCTCGAGGAACTGATCGCAGCCAACTTGGGCGAGCTCTTCCCCGGTCTCAAGATCATCGGTGTTTATCCGTTTCGCGTCACGCGCGACATGGATCTGGAAATCTTGGAGGAGGAGGCGGCCGACTTGCTGGCGCTGGTCGATCGCGAGATCCGCAAGCGCCGCTTCGGTGCTGCCGTTCGCTTGGAACTGGCACCCGGTGCGCCCGCGCGCGTTCGCCGGCTGCTGCTCGAGAAGCTCGAGATCGACGAAGACGACGTGTACGAAACGCGCGGCCCCATTGGTCTCTCGGGTCTGCACGCTTTGGCCAGCCTGCCTCGCCCGGAGTTGCACGATACGCCGTTGCCCGCTCGCGTCGCAGCCGAACTGAGTGAAGGCGCTGACCCATTCGCGGCCATTCGCAAAGCGGACGTCTGCCTGCACCACCCGTACGAGGCGTTCACGCCGGTGCTCACGTTCTTGCGTGTCGCGGCCGAGGATCCGAACGTGCTCGCGATCAAGATGACGCTATACCGCGCGGGCTCCAATTCGGAGACCGTGCGGCTCCTGATGCGTGCGGCAGAAAACGGCAAACAGGTCGCGGTTTCCATCGAGCTCAAGGCGCGCTTCGACGAGGAAAACAACATCGCTTGGGCCCGCTCACTCGAGCGCGCGGGGGTGCACGTGTTCTTCGGTGCGGCCGGCTTGAAAACGCACGCCAAAGTACTGCTCGTCGTGCGCCGCGAGGGGGCCGAACTACGTCGCTACGTCCACCTCTCGACGGGCAACTACAACGCCACCACGGCGCGCTTTTACACCGATCTCGCGCTCATGACGGCCGATCCAGAAATCGGGGAAGACGCTTCGGAGCTGTTCAACTCGCTCTCCGGGTTCTCGACGACGTTCGGCTATCGCAAGCTCGCCGTCGCGCCCGTCACACTGCGGCGAACCGTGACCGATCACGTGCGTGAGCAGGCCGAACTCGCGCGCACCGGCCGCCCCGCGCGCATCTTCGCCAAACTGAATGCCCTGGTCGATCCGGACATGATCCGCGAACTTTATCGCGCCGCGCGCGCGGGGGTGGAGATCGATCTGGTCGTGCGCGGGATCTGCTGCTTGCGGCCCGGGTTGCCCGGCATTTCCGATCGCATTCGCGTTCGCTCGCTCGTGGGCCGCTTTTTGGAGCACGAGCGCGTGTTCGCTTTTGGTCCGGAAGGCGAAGAGGCGTTCTTCTTGTCGTCCGCAGACTGGATGCCACGCAACCTCGATCGGCGCGTCGAGGTGCTGTTTCCGATCGCCAATGAGGCCATTCGCACGCGGATCCGCAACGAATGCCTGCTGCCGCTCGAGCTCGACAATCAACGCGTGTACGAGATGCACGCTGACGGGCGCTACGTTCGTCGTCAAAGCGAAGCGGGCCAAGCGCTGATCGACGCACAGCTGCGCACGTGGGGCATCGTCGCTAAATCGAACAATATCGCCACGAATGGCGCCGTGCATGGCGTTGCGGCAGTGAGCTCTTCCGCTCTGGCTGGTGCGCTCGCCTGAAATTTCGGTTCTCACTGCCGAAATCACCGAGAAACCTGCGGCGGGGGAAGGTTCTGGGGTCGCGCGCGTAGCAGACCGTGGTACGCCACGCCTCCCTTCGAGAGTCGGTCCTAAAACCTCTCCCGTCGCTCGCCTTCAGATCCGCTTCGCCTCCCTTCGTTGCGTCTCCTCACCGTACCTTCCAGGTACGCCTCGTCACCGCGCCTTGGTCTGCTCGCGTCTCTTCGGCGAGCTCGGTCCGAGGTTCTAGGACCGACTCTTCTGAGCTCGCCTCCTCGCGCGCACGTTCCTCTTTGGTGGTTTTCGGTATTGAAAGATCAGAGCTCGCGCCTCCCTTTCCTCGACTTGTTGCGAGCCGTGGCTTCGCAGGCGATCGTTTGTCATCACCTCGCGTTCTACGGGCCGTTGTCGGATTCCGCGCACGAAGTCGCCACCGCCGCCATCGACGGGCTTTCTCAGCATGCGCGGCTCGCGGTGCAGGTGTTCTTCGTCGTCAGCGGTTTTTTGACGGCAGCGAGTCTGACTGGGCGTGAGCCGTCGCGTCTGCGCGATTTTTTCGGTGTGATCGCGACCCGCTACCGCCGCATTGGGCTGCCTTATCTGGGCGCGCTATTGCTCGCGATCTGCGCCAACGAGCTGGCCCGCGCGTGGATGGTGCATCCCTCCATCTCGGGGCGCCCCACGTTCTTGCAGCTCGTGGCGCACGCGCTCTTGATCCACGATCTCGTGGGCTACGAACCGCTCTCGGCGGGCATTTGGTATCTCGCGATCGATCTGCAGCTCGTCACCTTGGTGGCCTTGGTGTTCTGGCTGTGCGCGGTCACGTGGGGCAGCGTGCGTGGTCCGCGTGCCGGCCGTTGGGTGTTGCTCGCGCTGGGCATTTCGTCCTTGTTTTGGTTCAATCGCCACGCGAACCTCGATCACTTCGCGGTCTACTTCTTGGGCAGCTATGGGCTTGGCCTGTTGGCTTCCTGGGCGCAGTCCAAAGTCGTCGATCGCACTCTGTTTTGGGCCTACTCGCTGTTGCTCGTGATTGCGGTCGCCGTCGATTTCCGTTCGCGGCTGTTGGTCGCGCTGGCGACCGGTGTGGTGCTCATGGCGGCCCAGCAATTTGGCTGGATTTCGTCTTGGCCGCGTTCGAACTTCGTGCGCTGGCTCGCGTCCATTTCCTACAGCTTGTTTCTCGTGCACTTTCCGGTCAGCTTGGTCGTGAACGCGCTGTGGTCGAGCCACGTGCCGCCAACGCCTTGGCTGTCCTTGCTCGGCATGGTCGTCGCGTACGCGACGAGCATGGTGGTGGCGGTGGTGTTCCACCACTCGGTGGAGCTGCGCTTGCTGCAAATCGGGCGTAAACCGCGGGTCGCGGTTCCCGCTCAGCCGCTCCTCGAGAGTGAGCCCGAAGTCGGCGAGAACTGAACTCCAGGCTCGCCACAAGATTCCGCGCGCCGGGCGGAACTATCGGCGGCTGAGCACAAACCGCCACGCACTCGATTGTTTTCGGTCAACGCGAGCAGTGCGCTGATGTCAGCGTGAGTGAGATGCCGAGAGTCTCCGTTGTCGCGCACGTGAGCTTGCTTGCTTCGGTCTTGAGCTTGGGAGCCTGTGCATTCTCCGGCCGCGACGGCGCTGGTGAAAGTGTCGAAGTGGCTCGCGCGCAGCAACGCTTGATCGCTCCGCGCGCGTGGTCGGAGAGCCCGCCGGTCGGGCTTTTGCCCGCAGAAGTGCCGCAATTCGTCGCGGTCACGTTCGACGACAATTTCATCTCCGGCCTCGGCGACACCAAAGGCGGCATGACCTGGGTGACGACCATGCTGCGCGATAAGGTGAACCCGGCCGGCAACGGCACCGTGGGCACTTTCGACGGCAGCAAAGTGCGCACGACCTTCTTCTTCACGAGTCTGTACATCCAGACCGATGAAGGGAACCGCACCGCTTGGCGCACCGCGGTGACCGACGGCCATGAAGCCGCCGACCACACCGTCAATCATCCGAACGGTACCGAGTTCGCGGCCGACAATTGGCAGACCGAGATCGGCAATTGCCGAAATGATTTGTCGTCACCCGACATCGGCGTGGGCGTGATGGCTGCCGATGTGATCGGGTTTCGCAGCCCGTATCTGGCATACAACGAGACGCTCACGCCCGTGCTGGCGCAAAATGCGTTTCACTACGACTCGAGCGTCTCTTCGTGCTGGCAAGATACCGAGAGCGCGACGAACTGCGCTTGGCCGTACACGCTCGATAGCGGCAGTCCGGATGCCGACGTCGTCAAAACGAAATTCGCTCGCCCGACACTGAGCCCAGCTGCTGGCGTGTGGGAAATGCCGATGACCGCGCTGGTCGTTCCTGCGGACGACGTTGCGCCCCAATATGGCATCACCGTTGGCCTGCGCGATCGCATCCCGCCGGACATGCCTCTGCCCAGTTTTTACGAGAAATCGAGCGGCAAAATTGCGCCGCTCGACATCACGCTGTTCGTGGACGCAGGGCTTACCCCGGCCGAAGTGTTGGGCGTGCTCAAATACAATTTGGACTTGCACTTGAAGGGCAACCGCTCCCCCTTCGTGTTCGTCTCCCATTCGCATGTGTACGCCGACAATTACACCGCGGCCGCCCACGCGCTGGACGTCACCGAGCGGCAGAATGCGATCGAACAGTTCATCATCTATGCGCTGAGCAAGCCCGAGGTGCGCATGCGCCCACTCCGCGATCTCGAGGCTTGGCTCGATACACCGGTGCCGCTCACGGGCATGCGTTTGCCCGTCACTGCGGGAGGCGCGGGAGGCGCGAGTGGTAGCGGCGGTGTGGCGGGGAGCGCTGGTGCTGTGGCGGGCTCGGGCGGTATGGGCGCCGTGCTCGTTGCCGGCGCGGGTGGTTCGGCTGGCGTCGCGGGCTCGAGTACCGGTGGCACCTCGCCCGGGTTCATCGATTCGGCGCCCGCCTCGACGACTTGTAGTCTTTCGGTCGCGCGCTCACACTCGCGTTCGCCTCTGATGCTGTGGTCGTTGTCGCTCGTTGCGCTGGCACTCGGTGCGCGCCGGCGCCGTCACGATTGAGCCACTTTTAGGCTGAATTGCGGCGCGGCGCGGCGCCCTCCGGATCAATCGTGATATGGGTTGAGCCTCACCTTCGCACCACGGAGTAAGGCATGAGCCAATTCGATTTCGATCCCGAGTACGTCTTCGAACACCACGCGCCGACGCCGGACAAAATCGCGCACTACGATGCCGTGCACGCGGCAGCGAAGCAATTCGCGGCCGTCATTTTGAAGCACACGCCGCCCTCCGAAGATCAAGCCGCGGCGCTCCGTTTGCTTCGCGAAGCCACGATGACGGCGAATGCCGCCATCGCGCTCGACGGCCGCCTCAAATAAGCCGCAGTTCGGGCGCGCGAGTTCAACCCTTCGCGAGCTCGGCCTCGATGGCGTGAGTCAAAGTCGGGCTCTCCGGCGTCACGTCGGGAGCGAAGCGCCCGACGACGGCGCCGTGCCGATCGATCAAGAATTTTTCGAAGTTCCAAGAGACGTCACTCGGCTTCTCGGGGCCGAGGCCGTGTTTTTTCAACTTGTCGGCGAGCTCGCTGTTGCCACTGCCTTGCGCGCTCGGCTGCTCGGCAAGCAGCCGCTGATAGAGCGGGTGCGTATCCTGCCCTTTGACCGAGATCTTCTCGAACAGGGGAAACTTCACCGCGAAGCGAGTCTCACAAAACTCGGCGATCTCTTGATTGCTGCCCGGCTCTTGTGCACCAAAATTGTTGGCAGGAAATCCCAGGACCGACAAACCCTGGCTTTGGTACTTTTCGTACAAACTTTCCAGCCCAGCATATTGCGGCGTGAGCCCACACTTCGAAGCGACGTTCACGACCAGCAGCACGCGGCCCGCGAAGTCCTTCAGTGTCGTTTCGCTACCGTCGATGCGACGAACGGGGATCTCTTGAATCGCTGACATGGGTGCCTCGAGGGGTGACGAATTTGGCGTGAAATGTAGACGTTTTCTGCAGCCTGTCGCACCAATCGTCAAGATTTGCCCGGTGCTATTCGGCGCATCGCGATTTTTTCTGCAGTCGACAGCCGCAAAACGCCACATTTGCGCAACGTAAACGCGCGAGCCGTACACGTACCACTCATGGCTCACCGCGTTCGCTTTTCGTCTTTGGCGTTGTTCTCGCTTTCAGTGGCGGCCGTCGCGTGCGGCTCGAGCGACGCCAACCCGGGAACGTCCACCGGCGGCTTTCCCGCCACCGGAGGCAGCACCGCGCAGGGCGGGAGTGGCGCCAACGGTGGGGCGCAAGTGGTTGGCGGTACGAGCGGCAGCGGCAGCACGATCGGCGGTAGTTCACCGGGGGGTACCTCTGCGGGTGGCAGCTCAGCAGGCGGGACGTCAGCGGGCGGCGCGTCCGCGGGCAGTTCGGCGGGCGGTACGGATTCGAGCGGCGCGCCCGCGGGATTCTGGGATCCGAGCAACATCCCGCCAGCGAAGAACGTGATGGTGTTCAAGTTCTTGAATCGCACCAACGGCAAATACCCGGACAGCCAGGTGTTCTGGAGCTTCAAGAGCAACACCGTGAACGAGGTGCACTCGTTCGCCGAAAAGCCCCTCTACGACATGCCGGCCAACGCCTCGGGGCGCATGTACTTCTACCTCGAACAGCCGAACAGCAAGTACTACGACTTCATCGAGTTTACGATCGGCACCACGCGCTTCAACGGCAACACCACTCGCGTCGACGCGTTCGGCTTGAAAGTCGCGATGCGCATGCACTGCGCCGATGGCTTCGACGTCGCTGTCGGTGAAGACTACGCCACCTTCCAAGAAGACCGCGCCGCCACCTTCCAAAAATTCCAAGACGAAGCGCCCGCCGAATTCAAAGATCTCGCGGTCAAAAACGCGCCGTACCGCATCGTCGAACCCGGCGCCGACGGCTTCAACCCGAACCAGCCGCACGCGACCTACTACGACTCGTTCATCGACGAAATCTGGTCAGCCAACGGCCTCACCATCCCGAAGCCCGGCCCCAACGGCTCCGGACTCGGCGCCTTCCCCGACATTTCAGCCGCCATCTTCCGCCACGTCGGCAACAAAGCCGGCACCTTCTCCCCCGACGGCAAATTGCTCGACCACTCCCTGTGGACCAACGCCGCCACCTTCTACACCGCCGCCCCCGCCGACTACTACGCCCGCTACTGGCACGTCCACGGCCTCAACGGCAAAGCCTACGGCTTCCCGTACGACGACGTCGGCGGATACTCGTCATACATCTCGCATGATAATCCGCAGTACCTAGAGGTGGCTGTGGGGTGGTGATGTTGGCTTGAGGGCGAGCGCGAGGGACTACGCGAGAGTTTTCTTGCCGAGTTCCGCGCGTGTGCGCTCGGCCATGATGGCGACGAGTGAGATCGCATGCGCCTGGTCGGTCAGTTCTTTGTAGGTCTGCATCACGATCGCGGATCGAGATCTGATCTTGCCAAAGACTGAAAACCTCGACCTATTTCCGTGCATTCGGCCGCAGCGCTTGGCGCGCGCCTCGGCGCGAAAGGAGAGAGAGCGGAGAGCGGACGCCGTGATCACTCTCGAGCGGAACCCGACAATGCTCTACGCGCCGCGATAGGCATGTCCGAAATCCGACAAGGGTCTACGTGTTGCGATGGGGCATGTCCGAAATCCGACAGGGGTTTACGCGTCGCGATGAGGCATGTCCGAAATCCGACAAGGGTCTACGCGTCGCGATGGGGCATGTCCGAAATCCGACAAGGGTCTACGCGTCGCGATGGGGGGAACTCCGCCGAAAAATTCCCCACCGATCGCCGGGCTTGACCCCCTCAACCCTTCAAATGCTGCGCCAGGTAATGCTCGCGCCCGATGTCTTTGACGACACTGATTTGAGTCTCGAGCCAGTCAACGCTTTCTTCCTCTTCTTTGAGAATGCGTTCGAGGAGCTCGCGGGTGCCGTGGTCGCTCTTGCCGTAGGTGAGTTCGATGCCGCGGTGCAGGCGCGTGACGGCGGTGAGCTCTAGCTCGAGATCGAGCTTGTTCATCTCCAGCGGTTCTTCGCCGACGCGCACGGGGCTCAGTCGCTGCATGTTCGGCACGCCGTCCAAGAACAGGATGCGGTCGATGACCGCCTCGGCGTGCTTCATCTCTTCGATCGATTCAGCTCGCTTCTTGCTCGCCAGGGCGGCGTAGCCTTGGTTTGCGCACATTTTGTAGTGAATGAAGTACTGGTTGATGGCCGTCAGCTCGGACGTCAAAAGTTCATTCAAGAAATCCAACACTTCGGGGTCTGCGCGCATGCCCCCGGATACCACCGCGGCGACCAAACCAAAACCCGCCGTGCAGCGCTTTCCCTTAACTATCGAGAATGCTGGGCATTTCTTGATTCACGCGAGCGCGTCTCGATGTTGGACTTGATTTTCATTATCAACTAGCTAAGTTCCACCCAGCCCGATGCTGGTTTGCCACTGTCACGCCCTCACTGACCGAGACATTCGCCGCGCCGTTCGAACCGGCGCTCACACTTTGGATGAAGTGGGCGCGCATTGCGGCGCGGGCACGGGCTGCGGCGGCTGCCGCGAAGCGGTTCAAGACATCGTGGCGTGCGAGAAGCGCCGGCTCGGCATGTATCAGCCGAGCGCGCCGCACGAAGCCCCCGCCGTGCACGACGCGCCCGCCTTCATCAGCGGCAGCGCGCTTGCTCTCGCTGGCTGACATAGCTCGATTCGAGCCAACGTAGCCGGTGCAGTTCGCGCCGAATGCGTCGCGCGCGCTGCACACTCTGCGCGCGATTCACGCGCCGGCGCAGTCGCTCGAACGCATCGGGCACAGGTGCGGCGAGCGCGCCACTGGTCGCTTCGGGCGCACGATGCATCCAGCTACGGAAGCGCGCCACGAGATCGCCCACGGTCTTGAGATCCGAAAGCTCGTGCGGGGGCAGCTCGACCGCCACGAGGCGCTCCAGATCGAGCAGCACGATCACGAGCATCAGTGGAGTCAGCCCCCAATCGCGATACAGCTGGTGGGAAAGCTCGATCTCGTGGCTGGGCACGCCCAAGTGCAATGAAAGCGTAGCGAGAACCTGTTCCGAATAGTGCTCTTGCATGATCCATATCCCATTCGACGGGCCGGCGAGAGTGCCGACGTAGCGATCCAACGCACGCGAGAAGCTCGCGGATTCCGTGAGAAACATCCCGCAATGCGTCATCGCGGTACGCGCCCGTCGCGCTCGCTCCGCACGTCACGCTCGAGTTGATCGAGCGCGCGCTCGAGTGCCTCGTCGCTGATCACCGGCGCGGCGCCGGCGGCCGCTTCGACGATCACGCCGCGCGCCGCTTCGTGATCGCGATCGTTCGGCGAGCAACCCAGCCAAGTCAGCAACACCGAGGTGGTTGCCGCCGCTCCTTTCAAGAAAAGCTTGCTCGCGATCACGATCGACCTGCCGCTGCTCGCTTTGATCCGATCAGTGATCGGGCGGCGGCTCCGGTGGATGCGCCGGAGCACACACGAGCGTGCCGCTCTGGTCGGGTCCTTGGCGACACGTGCCGTCGATGGTTACGCCCCGGAAGCTCACGCTGCACGCGGCGCCCTCGGTGGATGATTTACAGGCCTCGACCGCCTCTGGTGGCGGGCCCGGTGGGCGCGCGGGCACGCACGCGAGATCGCTCTCACCCTGCGGCCCTTTCCGGCACGTTCCATCGATGGTGTGGTCGTGCATCGTCACCGTGCACGCCGCGCCTTCAGCCAAATTCTTGCACGCGTCGAACGCAGCTTGCGGAGGCTTGTGCGGCGGCGGCCGCTCCGTATCGCTTGCCGCTAGGGCGCCTTGGTTGCTGCTCGTGTCAGCTTCGGCGGCTGCAGCAGAACTACAACCGGCGAGCGCCATTGCCAGGGGCGCGCACGATAACAAGTAACAGAAAGAACGCAGCATGTTCAGATCTCCTGGTTTGCGCCGAGTAAAGGGACTCGGCGGCAGGTTCAATCTGAGTGCGTGGTGTGTCTTGAGTGCTGCTCGCCAGTTGCCGAATATTAAGCGCACGAGCGAAAACGGTTCACTCGTTGGCGCGCGCCTTGCTGCTGAAGGTCGAACGCGGGCGGTCGCTATCGTGGGTGGCGAGCGCGATCGGTAAGCTGGCGCGGAACACCGAACCTTGTCCCGGCTCACTCGACACGGAGATGGTTCCGCCGTGGGCTTCGAGCAGGCGCTTCACCAAGGCGAGCCCGAGGCCCACGCCACCCGTTCCTCGCGAGCGACTGCGTTCGCTGCGAAAGAACGGCGCAAAGATCAGCGGCAGATCTTGAGCGGCGATGCCCATGCCCCGATCGGTCACGACGATGCTCACTCGTTCGCCGTCTCGTTCGGCTTCGATGCGGATCGGCGTTTCCGGATCGGGCGAATATTTGTGGGCATTTTCCAGCAAATTGTCGAGCACGCGTCGCAGGAGTTTGGGGTCGGCCTCGATGGTCGGCAAGTCTTCCGCGGCAACCCAAGTGAGCGGTCGCGCGGGATGCCGAGCGTGGAAGCGATCCGCGGCGCGCTCCACGATCCCGCGCGGCTCGAGCTCCTGCGCTTGAAGCGGAAAGCCAGCAGAAGGCACGCCCGCCACGATTTCGAAACGCGCGGCGGTCAGCACGTCGTCGACCAAACCTTCGAGTTCGCTCAAGTCGACCGCGATTTCGGTCAATGAAGTGCGTGCGGTTTCCGTGTCGCCCTCACTCGCAATCTCGAGCGCGACACGAATGCGCGCGAGCGGCGTGCGGAGCTCGTGCGCGACGTTGGCCAGCAGCTCCTTCTCCGTCGAAAGTAGCTTTTGAATGCGCTCGGCCATGTCGTTGAAAGCTCGGGCCACGTCGCCGAGTTCGTCATTGCGGTGCGCCTCCGTCCGCGCGCGCAGATCGCCTTCGCCGAGCGAGACGGCCATGCGTGACAGTTCCGCGAGCGGCCGCGCAATCCAGCGCCCGGTCAGCAGCGCGCCCACACCGAGCACGGCAAGCCCGCAAATGAGCGTCAAAAGCGGCGGTAATACGCTCGGTCTGTGGTGCTCCAAGCGCGCGACCAAGAGGCCTTCGTGGCCATCGACTTCGAAGCGCATGAACGTCTCGGGGGGCGGACGGTGGGCACCGGGCGGCGGACCACCGCCGAAAGGAGGGAACACTTCGATCGGTGGTGGCCCAGGCGGCCAAGGCGGAGGCCCGCCCATCAAAGGCGGAGAGCCGTGCGGAGCATCCGGCGGCGGCGCATTTCCTGGCGGTGGTCGAGCGCCCGGCGGGGGTGCGCCCAGAGCGCCTTCGTCGCGCGCACTAAAATGCGGGATGTGGAGCGGCGGATCCACGCTGCTCGCGACGAGATGATCTTGGTCGTCGTAGATCGAGATCGAGATCCCTTCTCGGTTGCGCAACTTCTGCAGCTCGTGGCCGAGCGCGCCGCGATCGCCGGCGAGGCGCTGCAAGCGCGCGGAGAGCGTCTGCAGATCCGAATGTGACGCCAACTTGGACATCACGAGACCAATCACGAGCGCAGCCAGCGCCACGAGCACCAGCTGCACCACTCCGACCGCGTACAGCCGCCAGACTAGGCCCGTGCGAGCCCGAGGGCTCATCGCTCTTCCGGCGCAATCATGTAACCCACGCCGCGGATCGTCTTGAGAAATTGCGGGTTTTTAGGGTCTTTTTCCAGTTTGTGGCGCAGCCGAGAGATGTGCACGTCAATCGAGCGATCGAACGCCTCCTCGGCCGAGCCGTGGACGAGCTGCAGCAGCTGCTCACGGCCGAGCACGCGTCCGGCTCGTTCCGCCAGCACCCGCAGCAGCGCAAACTCGTGGGTGGTGAGCGCCAAGCGCACGCCACACAGCGTCGCGGTCATCGTCGCCGAATCGACCACCAAATCGCCGAGCTCGATGCGCGGCGTGCGCGGCCCGGTCTTGCCGCGCGCTCTTCGGGCGTGGGCCCGGATCCGCGCCAAGAGCTCACGAGACGAGAAGGGCTTGCTCACGTAGTCATCGGCGCCGCCTTCGAGACCCATCACGCGATCGGCCTCTTCGGTGCGCGCGGTGACCATGATGATCGGCACCGA
>Ga0105245_10001578_pt1 | contig 20699 bp, 21 predicted proteins | sample KBSM54metaG_FD_81523 | JGI IMG/M metagenome (GOLD analysis project Ga0105245, IMG submission 81523) | Miscanthus rhizosphere microbial communities from Kellogg Biological Station, Michigan, USA - KBS M5-4 metaG | ecosystem: Host-associated > Plants > Roots > Rhizosphere > Soil | place...
CCGTGGCAGCTTAGCGCGCTGATCGAAAACCCTTCGTCCGCAAGGGTCTTCTTGAAGGTCGCCAGCGCCTCGCGGTCCTTGAGCATCGAAAGTTTGCAATGCGCATCGCCTGGGTAATTGCCAGTGGCCAGCTCAACCGTGTCGATCCCGTTGGCTTTCAGCTTCTTCAAAACCTCGGGCAGGGGGAGCTGGGACAGTAGGGGGGTAAATATGCCGACTCTCATCTGATTTGGGACAAGCCTAGCACATGGCCGGACAGGGGCGGGCGGAGACCTCATGAAACTCTAAGAGAAGATTTCGCCCTCCTCCGTTGTGCGGCCTTTGGCCAATAGGAGTGATATCGTTTGAGGAATGCGGACCTCGACGATCTCTGCTATTTTCATCGTGTTTGTAGCGGCTTTCGCCCAGACACCAACGCGCCGGACCATCCAAACCACCGACGGACAGATGCTCCAGGGCCAAGTCCTCTCCGAAGGAATGAGCGATCTGCAGATTCGCACCGACGACAAAAGAATTCGTCTGCTGCGCAAGGCCGATGGCAACCGTTACCGTCTCGTGACTTCGCAGACCGATTGGCCGTCGTACAACGGCGATCCCAGCGGCAACCGCTACAGCAAACTCACGCAAATCGACAAATCCAATGTCGGACTTTTGGCACCCCGCTGGATCTTTCCGATGCCCGGCGCGACCACCATTGAAAATACGCCCCTGGTCGTCGACGGCGTGATGTATGTCGCGCAAGCGAATGAATGCTGGGCGCTCGACGCCGGCACCGGCCGCGTCATCTGGCGTTACCGCCGCGAACGCACGCGCGGAATTGCCGGAAACGCAGCGGGCGGATTCAATCGTGGCGTCGCAGTGGCTGGCGATCGCGTCTTCATGCTCACCGACAACGCCCACATGATCTCTCTTGGCCGTTCCGATGGCGAACTGCTGTGGGAAACCGAAATGGCGGATTGGCACCAGAACTACAACGGGACGTCCGCGCCGCTGACGGTCGGCAATCTGGTTATTTCTGGAACGGCGGGCGGGGACGAAGGTGTTCGCGGCTTTGTCGCTGCCTTCGATCAGGCCACCGGCAAGGAAGTCTGGCGATTCTGGACCGTGCCTCTGCCTGGCGAGCCTAGTTCGGAAACCTGGAAAGGCAAAGACGTGGAGCATCGCTCCGGTGCAACCTGGATGACCGGCACTTACGATGCCGCACTTGACACCGTATACTGGCCCGTCGGCAATCCTGGTCCCGATTTCGACGGCGGCGAGCGCGAAGGCGACAATCTTTATACGGATTCCATCCTGGCGCTTGAGGCCAAGACCGGCAAGCTCAAGTGGCATTATCAGTTCACTCCGCATGACGTCCACGATTGGGATGCGCAGGAGCCTCCTGTCCTGGTCGACACAAATTGGCAGGGGCAACCTCGCAAGTTACTACTCCAGGCCAATCGCAACGGATTCTTCTATGTGCTCGATCGAACCAACGGCCAGTTGCTCCTCGGTAAACAATTCTTGAAAAAACTGAACTGGGCGGAGGGGACTATTGGCAAGGATGGCCGTCCGATCATGAAGAATCTGCCTAAGGACGCCAACGGCGATACGTATGTGTGCCCGGGATTCCAGGGCGGCGCCAACTGGTATTCCACGGCGTTCAATCCGGTGACGGGTTTCTACTATTTCAGTGCGCTCGAGCGCTGCAACAATTTTTCTCCCCGGCACGGCGAATGGCAGGCAGGCAAGGGCTACATGGGCGGTTCGGCACGCCCCGCGCCCGGCGAATCTTTCGAAAAATTCCTGCGCGCGATCAACATCCAGACCGGTGAGATCGCGTTCGACGTCCCGCAAGTCACCACGGCACAGACCGCTTCGGCGGGCGTCATGTCCACGGCTTCGGGGCTGGTGTTCTACGGCGAAAATAGCGGATCGTTCATGGCCGTCGACGCCGCTAACGGCAAGATCCTGTGGCAGTTCCCGACCAACCAGGTGTGGAAAGCTTCGCCCATGACCTACATGTTCGACAACAAGCAATACATCGCGATCGCCGTGGGAACTGATATCGTGGCGTTCGGTTTGCCGGATTAGGAACTTTTGCGCGGGTCGCCGCGTATCTAGAATCCAGGGAGGCACCCCATGTACTGCACCAGTTGTGGCACCCAAATCCAGGACACGGCGAACTTTTGCGCCGAATGCGGCACTCAAACGTCTCGAGCTAAGGCGGCGGGTCCACAATACAACGCTCCTCGCCGGCTCTATCGGCTGGCCTACGACAAGAAGTGGGCCGGAGTCTGCGCGGGGCTCGCCCGGTATCTGGATGTCGACGTGACGCTCATCCGTATCGCGACGGTTGCTGCGTTCTTCTGCACCGGCGGCATGGTCCTCCTGGCGTACATAGTGGCGATCTTCATCATGCCCGTCGACTACGGCGTGCCGGTTCAAGTCCCCACTGAAGCCCGCGCCACCAGCTAGCTCCACCGGTTAGCATGAAGGGATGATTCGCCTCGCGACCCTGCTTGTCGCCCTTGCGGCGGCGGCTTATGCTCAATCCGCCGATACCGTTCTGATCAACGGCAAGATCCTCACCGTCGATAGCCAATCATCCGTTCGCGAAGCGATCGCCATCCGCGGCGGCAGGATTCAGGCCGTCGGTTCCACCGCTGATATCCGCAAGCTGGCCGGCCCGTCGACGCGTTCGATCGACCTGCAAGGCCGCACGGTCATCCCCGGCCTGATCGATTCGCACCTGCACGCGATTCGCGCCGCGCTCAGCTTCAGCACCGAAGTGAATTGGATCGGTGCACGATCGCTGCCAGAAGCTTTGGCGCGCATCCATGAAGCCGCGCGTACGATGAAGCCCGGGTCCTGGCTGATCGTCGCGGGCGGCTGGAATGTGGACCAGTTACAGGAACGCCGCCGTCCGACCCAAGCCGAACTCGTTGCCGCCGCGCCGGATAATCCCGTCTACGTACAGCTCGGCTACGGCTGGGCCATACTTACGCCCGCCGGTCTGCGCGCGCTCAACATTACCAGCGACTCGGATCTTCCAGCGGGCGGCAAACTCGAGAAAGACGCAGCCGGCAAGTTGACGGGCGGGATAACCGGCGGCCAGAACGCCATCATCGCCCTGTTCGACCGCCTCCCGAAACCCACCTTCGATCAGCAAGTCGAGGGAACGAAGAAATTCTTCCGTGAGCTGAATCGTCTAGGACTAACCGGTGTGGTCGATCCCGGCGGAAACAACCTGCTCCCCGCGGATTATCAGGCTCTCTTCCAGGTCTGGCGTCAGGGCCAGTTGACGATGCGCGTCGCCTACGCACTGTGCGGCAACAATGCGGGCGCCGAGTTTGAGGAATTCAAGAATCTTACGCAGCTCCTGCCCATGGGCTTCGGCGACGATATGCTCAAGTTCAACGGCCTGGGCGAGCGCATCACCGCGGCCATGAACAACAACAATCGTCCCAGTGCGACCGATAAAGAGAAGTACGCACAAATCGCCAAGTGGGCGGCCGAGCGCGGCATGTCGCTAACCATGCACTGGGCCAACGACGCCTCTGTCGGCCAGCTTCTCGATATTTTCGAGAGCGTAAACAAAGAAGTGCCCATCAAAACTCTGCGCTGGTCTATTGCACATTTGAATGACGCCTCGGAGCAAAGCCTTCGCCGGATGAAAGCCCTGGGCGTCGGCTGGACCGTGCAGGATGCCATGTATTTCGGTGGCGACCAGTTTCGCCAGACCTCCGGGGTCGAAGCCGCGCGGCGTGCCCCGCCCGTGGTCACCGGCGCTAAGCTCGGCGTGGCCATCGGAGCGGGCACCGATGCGCACCGCGTCGCATCCTACAATCCGTTCACCGCGCTCCAGTGGTTCCTGGACGGGAAGACCGTCGCTGGAGTTGCGATTCGTGGGCCCGAGGAGACACCCGGCCGGATAGAAGCCCTGCGTCTCTATACGCTCGGCAGTGCGTGGTTTTCGTTCGATGAAACGCAGCGCGGATCTCTTGAGATCAGCAAACTTGCTGATCTAGCAGTGCTGTCCAAGGACTACATGACAGTGCCGGTGGACCAGGTGGGCGGCATCGAATCGCTGCTGACCATGGTCGGCGGCAAGATCGTGTACGCCGCCGCGCCCTATCGGGAGTAGCCGCTTACCTGGGTTTTTCCAGGGTCACTAGTACCTTGCCGCGCGGTACGATCTCGTCGCCTTGTTTACGATACTCCGCTTCATCGGCGTGCAAAACCATCACGTCGCCATCTGGATTCGAAGGCCGGAGTTTGATTTCCACATTTCCCTTGAGCCTGATCGCGAATTCATCCCGCTCAATGCTATCGGCCGCCATAACGACCCCTTGCCCCCGCGCTGTGAAAGCGTCTACATGCAGCTTCGGCCCGGTCGCCTGGGATTGGGCGTAAACGAAGAGGGCCCCGCCGAGAAGTCCAGTAGCAACCAATACGAGGATGAGATTCAGTTTCATGAGACGGATTCTCCGATCCCATGATAAGCCCGTGTGCCGGCGAGCAGTAGTGTATCCCCGCGATTTGTACTACCTTGACTTGTGGTGCACTCTTTCAAAGCAATCCCGGTGTTGGTCACCGGCGCGGGCCGGGGAATCGGCAAACGCTTGGCCATTGGTTTCGCGGGGAAGGGTGCACGTGTAGGATTGCTGGCGCGCAGCAAGGCCGAGCTCGACCTGTGCCATCTTGAAATCGAGCACGGAGGCGGTGCGGCGCTGCGCATGCGCGCCGATGTCTGCGATTACGAACAAGTATCCGCTGCCTTGGAGCGGATGCGGGTCCAGTTCGGCAATCCGGCTCAAGTCCTGGTATGCGCCGCGGCGATGCTGGGCCCCATCGGTCCCTTTGTAGAATCATCCCCGAAAACATGGAATGAGATCGTCCACACCAATCTGATCGGCGTGCTGAATGCTTGTCGCGCCGTGCTGCCTCAAATGATCGAGCGGCGCAGCGGCAAGATCATCGTAATCGCCGGCGTGGGGGGTACCCTGCCGGCCCGGCCGAATTTCGCCGTCCACAGCGCTACTAAAACCGCGATCGTGCGTTTCGTCGAAAGCCTGGCGGAGGAAGTCGCCGAGCATAACGTGCAGGTGAACTGCCTCTCTCCCGGCGAAACGTACACGCATATGACCGATCAGATCCTGGCAGCAGGCGACCGCGCTGGCTGGCGTGAGATCGAGGCGGCTCGCCAAGTGCGCATGACCGGCGGCGTTCCCGCGGAAAAACAGATCGATCTGGCGCTGTTTCTGGCGTCCAACCAGTCCAATCACATCACGGGGCGGATGATCCACGTCGACGACGACTGGAGGAAGTTCAAGGAGAAATCGATCAACCCCGAGCTGTACCGGCTCCGCCGCAATCAGAAAGCGTAGCCCGGTTTCGGCTACCCCGCCGTTCGTCCGCTGTTTTCCGCCGTTCACCGATTAGACGAAACCGCGGCATCCAAACCGATTAGACTAAATTCAATTCAAAAATGACATCCGTTATCGAAGTAGCAGGGCTGCATAAAGCTTATGGAGATTTCGAAGCCGTGCGCGGTATCGATTTCGACGTCAGCGAAGGCGAAATCTTTGGCCTGCTGGGTCCAAATGGGGCTGGCAAGACCACTACGGTTGAGATCCTCGAAGGCTTGCGCGCGCGTTCCAAGGGCCAAGTGAAGGTGCTCGGTTTCGACCCCGAAGTGTCCAAGCGTTCTCTGAAGGATCGCATCGGCGTCTGTTTGCAGGCGACCAATCTTCCGGACAAGCTTCGCGTGCACGAAGCCCTGGAGTGGTTTGCGGCGTTCTATTCTCACAAAGCTGATTCCAACAAGTTGCTGCAGCGCCTCCAATTGTGGGACAAACGCAACGAGTTCTATTCGAAATTATCCGGTGGTCAGAAGCAGAGGGTGGCTCTAGCCCTGGCCCTGGTCAATGAACCGAGTCTCGTGTTTCTGGACGAACCGACCACGGGTCTCGATCCCCAGGTGCGCCTGGAGATTCATACCTTGATCGAAGAACTGAAAGCAGCCAAGCGAACCATCCTGCTCACCACGCACTATATCGAGGAAGCCGAACGCCTGTGCGATCGCGTAGCCATTATCGATCAGGGCAAGATCGTCGCCATGGGCTCGCCTCGCGAGTTGCAGGAGCGCGTTTTCGGCCAGTCCCGCATCGAAGTCGTCACCGCCCTACCCATGCCTGTCGACCTGCCTCTGTTCGAGGCCGTCGCCAAACATTCGCTCAGCGACGATTGCAAGACGCTTGTGGTTCATTCGACGCGGCCGGCGCGAACCTTGCCCGACCTGATCAAGTGGATCGATCAAAAAGGCCTGGAGCTCGAAGACATTCATTTGAAGCGTCCCACGCTTGAAGACGTTTTCATCGAACTGACCGGAAAGAAGCTGAGGGACTAAGCCTGTGCTGAATTCTTACCTGACTCAGATCCGCATGAATCTGTTGTTAACCCTTCGCAACCGCGCGGCGCTGTTTTTCAGCTTTGTATTCCCGCTGATTTTCTTTTTCGCATTCAGTCTGGGCGGGGGAGGCGGCAATGGCCAGCAGATCGTAAGCCTGGTGCTGGGCCTGGGCGTGCTCGGCAGCGGTCTGTTCGGCGTGGGCATGCGCGCCGTGCAGGATCGGGAGCAGAATATCCTCCGCCGTTTTAAGGTCGCGCCTATCGGGCCTGGAGAGATCCTGGTCTCCGGTCTGGTGACTGTTATGGCTCTGCAGGTCCCGAACATGGCCTTCATATTGTTCTTGGCCCACCGCTTTTTCAACGCGCCGTGGCCGCCCCAACCGATCTCGTTACTCGTCTTCGTCTCGCTGGGACTGCTGGCGTTCGCTTCGATCGGGGGTATCATCGCGGCGCTGGTCAACTCCATGCAGGAAGGCATATTGCTGACTCAGCTTTTCTATTTCCCCATGCTGTTCCTGAGCGGTACGACCATCCCCATCACTGCAATGCCTGCCTGGCTCCAGACCGTGGCGCAATTCGTCCCCATGACCTATTTCACCAATGGGCTGCAGCCGATTCTTCGTGGCCGGGAAACTCTATTCGACAATCTGGCCTCGGTGGGTGCGCTCGCGCTGACCGCTTGTCTTGGAACGTTTCTTGCAGCCAAGCTGTTTCGCTGGGAAAAAGAAGAGAAGCTGCGACCGGTGGCCAAGTTTTGGCTGCTTGCGGTGCTGGGTCCGTTTTTGGTGTTGGGCGCCTGGCAGATGCACGCCAAGACTAATATCGCCAAAGCGAAGGTGCTTGGGCGCGACGCCCAGCGTAGCCGCACCGCGTTGATTCGCGACGCGCGCCTGTTCCTGGGCGACGGCACCGTGATCGACCAAGGGTCCGTGCTGATCAAGGACGGCAAGATCGCCGAAATCTACATGGGACCCGCGCCCGACGCTAAGTCGCTCCGGGCTGATGCTATCGAAGCCGCGGGCAAGACCCTGCTGCCAGGGCTCATTGACGTGCAAGTGCACTTGAGTTTGCCGGGATTCCCGATCAGCGATCCCCAGTATTTCCAAAATCCAGACCAGAACTTCGATCGTGAGCTTGCCGCGTATCTGTTCAGCGGGACTACCGCGGTAAGGAGCGTGAGCGATCCCGCGGAGGTAGTTCTGAAGCATCGGGCAACCACCGCTTCTGGAGAAAGCTTGGGGGCCGAGTTATTTGCAGGAGACGCAAAGGAGGATGGCATTTACGATCCCGCGCTAGCAGGGGTAGAGGCCCGGCAAGCATACCTGGCCGGCCGCACGGATTTGCTGGAGCGCTCACTAGTGCAGCAAGTCATCCCACGGTCATGGTTCGCGCAAGTAAAAGATGGTTTGAAACAGCGCGAAGGCCAGGCCGTGGTCCGGAACCCGATCGGTCTCGACCAGGCCAAACAGAACCTGTCCGAGGCGTACCGCAGGGGGGCGATGCTGGTCACCGGCACCGATTCCGGCTATCCGATGGCCGTCCACGGCCCAGGCGTTCATCGCGAGATGCAGCTATGGGTTGAAGCGGGAATCCCCAACACGGCTGCTCTACAGGGCGCGACCTACAATGCCGCTCGCCTGTTGCACGCCGATTCACGCATCGGCCTCATTCGCAAAGGCTACGATGCCAGTCTGCTTCTGGTCGACGGCAATCCACTGCAGGACATTTCGGCAAGCGAGCGCATCTCCACCGTGTTCTTCAAGGGCGAGCGCGTTGACCGGTCTAGCCTATTTCAGCAAAAGTGAGTAAAATCTCCGTGGGGGAATGTTTATGAAATCGCTGGCCACGTTCGCCGCTCTGATAAGTCTCACGATTCCGACGGCCTGGGGTCAATCTTCCAAAATCCCACGCCTGCCGAATGAAAAGCCCGATTTCCAGGGAGTCTGGGATCACCCTTACGTTCCCGATATGAGTCTCGATCGCAAGGATCAGAAGAGTTCTGGCCCGCTGCCGTTCTCAGCCGCGGGCGCGGACAATTTCAAGAACTACGACCCGGCTAAGTTCGATTACACCGGCCATTGCCTCCCCTTTGGCATGATGCGCTCCATGAACGTCGGCGGCTATCCCATCCAGATCATGCAGAACGCCAAATACCTGGCCTTTCTGTTCGAGCAAAGCACCTGGTTCCATGTCGTTTACATGGACGGGCGCAGCCATCCGGTGGATCTGGAGCCGACCTGGTTCGGCCACTCCATCGGAAAATACGACGGCGACACGCTAGTCGTCGACACGGTGGGCTTCAACGGCAAGACTCGGCTCGATACAATTGGGCATCCGCATTCCGACAAGATGCACGTGATCCAAACGTTCCGCTATACGGATCCCGATCATCTGGCGTACGAGGTTACGATCGATGACCCGGTGTATTACACCAAGCCGTGGAAGAATCAGCGAGTCTTCACGCGCATGAAACCCGGCGAAGAGCTGATCGAGTATTCTTGCGAAGAAAACAATCGCGACCTGACCAACGGACACATCAAATAATTACCGCGTCCCCAGGCCCAGCAGCGCGATTCCGCACAGGATCATCCCCAGTGCGATAAATTTCGGGCGTGTGAGCGGCTCGCCCAGAACCAGCCTTGACCAGAACAGTGTCCATACCGATCCGAGCGAGACCATCGGATACAGCACACTTAGCTCGCCTTTGCGCACGCCTAGCACGAACAAAACGGACGAAAAGAGGTAGAAGGCGACTCCCAACATGAGCCGCCAGTTGGTGGCCACCGAGGCAATACTCCTCCCCAGTTTTCCCGCCCCGATCTTCAGAAACAACGCACCGAAGCTGCCGAAAAATGACGCTCCCAGCACCCAGGCTACGGACGACCACGGAGTGTTGTTCACGTGGAGGGTCCTTTCCCGAGGACGGCGATGCCGCCGACAATAACCGCAATACCGGCCAACTTGTATGGATTCATCGATTCATGAAACACCACAACCGAAAGGATTGTGACCCAGACATACGTCATTGCGAACACCGGATAAAGCAGGGATAGCTGTCCGTGACGCAACGCCAGCACCAGCAGGATCGTACTGATCCCATACAACGAATAGCCGGCGAATAGCGCGGGATTCAGCAGCATCGCCATGGCCGTCTGCACCATCGTCGGGCTCGGTCCTAGCGCACTAGCGCCCATCTTGATCAGCACCTGGGCCGCTGCGCCGATGATAGTGCAGCAAACAACCAGAATGAAGGAGCGGCGCTGTTGCGCCTGATCGTTGAGGGATACAGTACTGGTGGACACGAAACTCCAGGATACCCGAACGGTATTGGATTCTATCGGATTATTTCCGGATATCTTTATCGCCGTCGTCTCGGTCAATCGTCCGGATTTCACCCCGCGTACCCTTACTGGTCGCATGGATCGTCACCACGACTGTGGTTTTCCCCTGATGAGCCATGCTGCGAACCGTGCCGCCGCCGTCACTCTTCGTCACGGTGTCGAATCGGAACACGCCCTTCTTGAGTGCGGCTCGATAGAAAGACAGCACATGATCGGCTTGGTCCTTTGTTCCGAACGTCAGCGTGCTCTCGGTGGTGCTGTCCTGCCTGGCGGATGCGGTTCCTTCGACGGTGCCGCCGGGATAAATCGGAATCCACACGGATCCCACTGCCATTGATCGCTCTGCATCGGTGAGCTGTTGCGATGCTGTCCGTTTGGGCGCCAGATAGTAGTAAGCCACTACTGAAATGATCGCCACCGCGATCACGGCCCCGTACGTTACACTTGCCAAGGCCCAGAGATTCGGTGGTTTTTGAGCCGCTTGCGCCATCTAGACTCATGGTAACAGCGACGCTATCAGCGTCTACTCGCCGCTTTGCTGAAGTAGCTTGGCGACCAGCGCCGTCCATCCGGTCTGATGGCTCGCGCCGAGGCCTGCGCCATTGTCGCCGTGGAAGTATTCGTAAAACAAAATGTGGTCGCGGAAATGCGGATCGGTCTGGAACTTTTCCGTACCGCCGAATACCGCCCGGCGGCCTTGAGCATCCCGCAGAAACAGGTGCGAGAGCCTTCGCGACAAATCCCCAGCGACGTCGCCGAGAGTCTTCTTCTGGCCCGATCCGGTTGGGAATTCCACCCGAACCTCATCGCCGAAGTAGTAGTTGAACTTTTGCAGCGATTCAATGATCAGAAAATTCACGGGGAACCACACCGGTCCGCGCCAGTTCGAATTCCCGCCGAACACGCCGGTGTTCGATTCCGCCGGCTCGTAGTCCACACGATCGTCCTGGCCATCCACCGGCAGAACGAAAGGATGCTCCTGGTGATATTTGGACAAAGCCCGGATGCCGTGAGGGGAAAGGAACTCATCTTCGCTGAGCATGCGTTGGAGCACACGAATCAGCCGGGGTTGGGCCAGCAGGCTCAGCAGCCGTCTGGATTCCATGCCTTCGCGCGAGAGCGAAGCGATGTTCCCGCACAGGTCCGGGCGATTCTGCAGGAACCACTCCATACGCCGGCGGAACCCGGGCAATTGGTCGATGACCTGGGGCTCGATTGTGTCCACCGCGAACAGCGGGATTAGCCCGACGATCGATCGCACCTTCATGGGAATCGCTTGCCCGTTGGGCAGGCGCAGGCGATCGTAAAAAAAACCATCAGTTTCGTCCCACAGCCCGCCGTCTCCGATCCCGTTCATCGCCGCGGCGATATATAGAAAATGCTCCAGGAACTTGCTGGCTATGTCTTCGTAAATATGGCTGACCTTGACGGCCAGCTCCAGCGCGATCTTCAGCATGTTCAGGCAGTACATCGCCATCCAGCTGGTGCCGTCGGATTGTTCCAGATATCCGCCCCATGGCAACGGCTTTGACCGGTCGAACACGCCGATGTTATCCAGGCCCAGGAATCCGCCTTCGAAGATATTGTTGCCCGTAGAATCCTTGCGATTCACCCACCAGGTGAAGTTCATGAGCAGTTTGTGAAACACGCTCTGGAGAAACGTGTAATCCGGCTTCTCGGTGAGTTTGCGATGAATCTGATACACGCGCCAACACGCCCACGCGTGCACCGGAGGATTCACGTCGCCCAGCGCCCACTCATACGCCGGTATCTGCCCGTTGGGATGCAGGTACCACTCGCGCAGGAATAATCGTAATTGCCGCATGGCGAATTCCGGATCGACCAGCGCCAGAGGAATCGCGTGGAACGCCAGGTCCCAGGCCGCGTACCACGGATATTCCCACTTGTCGGGCATGGAGATCACATCATCGTTGTATAAGTGGACCCATTGAGCATCGCGGCCATGCCATCTGGCAGCTGGCGGTGTCGGCTGGCCCGGATCCCCTGTGAGCCACGTCTCGACCACGAAATGATAAAACTGCTTGGTCCACAGCAATCCCGCAAAGGCTTGCCGCTGGACACGTCTGGCATCTTCAGAGAGCGTGCCGGGACAGAAAGCGTAGAACTGGTCGGCTTCGGCGATCCGTTCCGCGAACAGTCCGTCGTAGTCCGGTTCGACGTACGGAACCAGACGCGATGCATCGGCCATGTGCGTGAGGCGCAGTCGTACGATGGTGGTCTGCCCCGGCTCGAGCTGGAGCGTGTACCAAGCGCAAGCCTTGGTGCCGGTTTGCTCCGGATTCACCGCCTCCTCGCGGCCTTTGACGATGCGCTGGTGAAACGAATCCTTCACGTAGGGCCGCGCGTTTTCGAGGCCCCAAAGCGCCTGCGCATTGGTCTCGTTCTCGGTAAACAGCAGCGGAGGATTTCCGTCCAGCGCCAGCCGGTAGGAACCCATGTCCTTCTGCTCCGCGTCAATCGCTCCGTCCCCACCCCGGTGCATTACGGGTTTCTGTTCTTTCGGATCCCACGTCCAGGTATTGCGGAACCAGAGCGTCGGGAGCAGGTGCAGCGTCGCTACCTCGGGCCCGCGATTGGCCACGCTGATGCGGATGAGGATGTCGTTGGCGTCTACCTTGGCATACTCGGCAAAGATATCGAAGTATCGGTTCTCATCGAAGATGCCGGTATCCAGCAGCTCATACTCGGGATCCTGGCGGGTCCTGCTCGCATTTGCCTCCAAAAGGCGCTTGTACGGAAACTCTGCCTGCGGATACTTGTACAGGCACTTCATGTAGGAGTGCGTGGGCGTGGAGTCGAGATAGTAGTAATACTCCTTTACGTCCTCGCCGTGATTCCCTTGATTGCCAGTCAATCCAAATAGCCGTTCTTTGAGAATCGGATCGCGTCCGTTCCAGAAGGCCAACGCGAAGCACAACCGCTGGTGGTTGTCGGAGATTCCCGCGATGCCATCCTCGCCCCAGCGATACGCCCGGAGATGGGAGTGCTCGAACGGAAAAAACTCCCATGCGGTTCCGTTCTCGCTGTAGTCCTCGCGAACCGTGCCCCATTCGCGCTCTGAAAGATAAGGACCCCAACGTCGCCAATGCAGCTCGCGCCGGCCAGCTTCCTGGAGGCGGCGCTTTTCAGCTTCCATGAATGTTTTGATTCTAACGGAATGCTGCACGCAGCAAGGTGATCGTCGGAGGATTCCCCATAACGATGCTCACGACGTCAAACCGGACACGTTCCCACGGCGTATCCGATTTGCGAGCATACTCACGCCCCACACGTATCAAGTGTCGCCGTTTCTCCGGATTCACCGCCCCTTCCGGTGCCCCGTACTCCGCCGTCTCTCGCGTCTTCACTTCAACGATCACTAGATCCTCGCCGTCGCGCGCGATCAGGTCCGCTTCGGCCTCCCCCGACGACAGCCGGTAGTTCCGTGCCACGATGATGAATCCCTCGCGCCGTAAGTAACGATGCGCCAGATCCTCGCCGCGGCGTCCTGCCGCCATATCGTGATCCCACGTGTTGCGTCTCAGCGCGTGCCGCAGTTTGTCCAAGACGGTTCCGATCATGCCTTAGTCACCGGCTTTGATTACCCGAAGGCGCCACTCGATCACCTTGCCGCGCACCACGTAACACAAGTAGTGCTCCCAAAATCGGCGATACCGAGGGAAGGTATTCACCAGCCATTCGAAGCCCAGCCATCTCCACAACGCTAGTAGCTTCACGTGCACGGAATTCTCCGCAAATCGCACTGTCGAATAGTAGCCGTATCCGGCGTTATCCTGGCCGAAATAGCGCATCGAAAAACTGTTCAGGTGCCAGCGATGCGTGGGATCGCAGAAGGAGCTGAAGTCGGTATAGTGCGGCGTCACGATCAGCACCTCCCCGCCGCCGCGCACCAGGCGATGAAATTCCTCCATGCTGCGGAGCACGTCGGACAGATGCTCGATCACGTGCACCGCTTGCAAACCCTCGAACGACGAATCGCGAAAGGGATACGGGAAATGGTCCAGATTCGCGATCACATCCGCGCGCGATGCCGGATTCCGGTCCACGCCAATCGCGCCAGCTTTCTTGTTGATCCCGCAGCCCACGTCCAGTATTCGCATCGGACTCATTTGCCGCGCCTACTTCGGGTCCATGTACTTGATCAGCAGCACTTCGTTGCCATGCTCGTTGTAGATCAGATCATCGACTAACTGGCGACTCATCATGATCCCAAACCCGCCCGGCCGCATCCCCAGCTTTTCCCGGATCTCGGCGTGCTCCACTGGTGAATCCGCCGGATTTGAAACCGCGGCATGCTGCAAATGCTCGAAGGAGAATCCCTGGCCTGGATCTCGGACGTAGTACAGTGCGGCGCGCTTGGTCCGCACGTAGGTGATGAAGACGCGCTTATCGGGATCCGATCCGGCGCCATGCTCGATCGCGTTCAGCAGGATTTCGCGGAAGGCCGTAGTCACCCGTTCCTGCTCGGCAGGCGGCAATTCCATCCCCAGCTCGCGGATGAACTGCACGATCCGGCCTGCGGTTTCCAATTTGCAACGCACCCGCAACCCGAGCCAGTGAGGCCGCGCCGAGAGCACCTGGATATCGTCCTCAGCGTCGGTAGCGCTGAGGGCACGTTCCGCCATTTCTGCCACGGCTCCTACAGTGAACGGCTTGCTGAAATAGCAAAAGGCCCGATCCCGCAGCGCCCGGACGATATTGTCCGGCGTACTGGCCACGGTCATCACCACGACGCGCGCCTCAGGGCGCACTTCGCGAATGCTCTCGAGCAGCGTCAATCCGTCCAGGTCCGGTAGTTCCAGGCTGGTCAGCACGACGTCGTAGGGATTTCTCTTCACCAGCCCTAAGCCGGCGACGCCCTCGTAGGCGCTTTCGATTTTACGATCCGGGGCGTCCAGGGCGGCACGCAGCAAGCGGTGCACATCCCGGTCGTCATCCACAATCAGGATGCGCTTAGGCACTGCCATCCAATGTAGTACGATACCAGAGTCCCTGGCGTGAGGAATACGTGCTCATTGAGTTGAATCAAATCGATGACGTATGCGTGATGCGGTTCGAGGGCCGCTTCGTAACCGGGTCCGATCCCGAATACCTGCGCGCCAAGTCGGAAGAACTAAAACGCCTGGATTGCGGGAAGGTGTTAATCGATTTCCGCGACGTGATATCCGTCGGCTCCACGGCGATTGGATTTCTGGTCGCCATCTACTCCTCAGTGACCAAAAATCCGGATAGCCGCTTCGTGCTGGTGGGCCCGCAGCCGCGTGTGCGCGAGGTCCTCGATCTCACGCGTCTCAGCAGCATCCTGCCCATGGCTGCCGATATTGCCTCCGGTATGGCCGCGCTGCGCGGCACCGCCAGCGCGCATGGACAGCGCTAGAGTCGCTCTAGTCACCGGCGCAGGCAGCGGAATCGGCCGCGCCGTCAGCCTCGCACTGCATTCCGCGGGATATCGAGTGGTACTCGCGGGCCGCCGTGCCGAGCCACTGGAACAAACCGCGTCTGCTGGCGATCTCGTAATCCCCACGGACGTTGGAAATCCCGAATCGGTGCGCGGGCTTTTTGGCAAAACAAAAGAAGCGCTCGGGCGGCTCGATGTGCTCTTCAACAATGCCGGAATTAGCGCGCCCGGTGTGCCAATGGAAGATCTAACGTACGATCAGTGGAACACCGTCGTCCAGGTGAACCTCACCGGAGCGTTTCTATGCGCCCAGGAAGCCATCCGTATGATGAAGGCCCAGATGCCTCGAGGCGGACGCATCATCAACAACGGATCGATTTCCGCCCACGCTCCACGCCCCAATTCGGCGCCCTATACGGCCACCAAGCATGCGATCACGGGTCTCACCAGGTCCATCTCGCTCGACGGGCGCAACTTCGATATCGCTTGCAGCCAGATCGATATAGGCAATGCCGCCACCGAGCTCACAGAAAAAATGGCCGCCGGAATCATTCAGGCCAATGGTGCGACTATGGCCGAGCCTCGCATGGATCTGAAACATGTCGCCGATGCAGTCGTGTACATGGCGAACCTGCCGCTCGACGCCAATGTTCAGTTCATGACCGTGATGGCGACCAAGATGCCCTTCATCGGCCGGGGCTAGGGCAATCCCAACGCCTTCGCCGGATTCGTCTTCGCCATCAAATCGATCTGGGCGTTCGTGAAGCCTTCCTTCTTGAGGGCCGCGAAATACAAAACCATCCCGTCCGGATGCAGCGGACTGTTCGGCTGTCCCAAGTCGCTCGACAGAATGAAATGCTCGGGGCCGATTTCGCGAATCGCCTTCGCATACTCGGCCGCATTCATCCGCCCGTAAACCAATTCGATGAACGCGCCCATCCCCGCGGCTTCCTTCATCTGCGCGATCGACATCCGCACCGGCGGTGTCAGCGCATGCGTCACCACCACGTGTTGGACTCCTTGCCGCCGCGCTTCGCGCACGATCATCAACCCTTCCTCCGGCGACGAGTGTCCGGTCTCGAGCATCAGGTTGTGTTGCTTGACCAGATTGATAACAGCCTTGACTTCGGGCAATAGTTCACCATTTTTCGCCACCGAAACGAATGGCCGGTTCTCTTTCGAATCACGAACCTGATTCTCTGCGTCGAAGGTGGGCATCCACACGACGCGACCCCATCCGCCCTTCATCATCGTCATGCGCTCGACCGCCGCCGGATTGATGCCGCCCACTGTGAGATTCAGGTCGATCCCGCCAAAAATCTCAATCCCGGGGACCACTTGGCGGACCACATAGGCCAACGCAGCGGTCGATTCGTAGTGGTTCTTCAACACCAGCCCGCGCATACCACGAGCCTTGGCCAGCTTCGCCAAATCGATCGCGTCGATCGAACGCGCCGTGCTGTCCGGACCACTGTGGGCGTGAATATCGATGACGCCGCTGAGCGATTGCCCACTGGCGATTCCTATCGCAAAAAGCGCAGACCAAACGAGTGTCCTTGCCAACATGTTATTGAGCATACTCCGTGGCGAGTCTCGTCCGGGCGGCAGTGCTAGGCCATCCGGTCCATTATCCGGGAGTACCAATCGCTTTGTAGGCGCTACAAATTAGGGTATTCCACCGAGTTCTAATTGAAGAAAGCGATGTTATTCTTGCCAAGTAATGCATAAATACGCCGGTGTATTTCTTTTCTTATCTTCTATCTCGGCGATCGCTGACGTAGTCAGCGTTGCACCAGCCAAGCTGGACTTCGGGAATCAGGTTGTGGGAACTAACGCCTATCAGATCCTCATTCTGGCAAATCCGACCAAGAAGACGCTAAATATATCCAGTATTATGGCCGGGAACGATTTTTACATTGTTTACCAAGACTGCGGCAGCGTGCTGCCGGCCGGATATCAGTGCAGTATCTATGTCCAATTCTCTCCGACTACGGTCGGATTGGAGACGGTGACCCTCATCATTGCCGACGATGCCACCAATTCTCCCCAGAAGGTAAAAATGTCGGGAACTGGCATACCCGTTCAGATGGTATCGATCAACGTGACGCCAGGTGGCGTATCCAAACCGCTCGGTTTACAGCAGCAGTTCACCGCGATGGGCGTTTTTAATAATGGCTATCAGCAGGACCTTACGAATTCCGTCACCTGGAGTTCCTCGGCGCCGACAGTTGCAGGCATTAATTCTTCGGGGCTAGCGTTCACCGCATCTCAGGGCGTCACCAGGATATCGGCCACCCAGGACGCCCTCAGTGGTTCCAGCCAGTTCACTGTAACTGCCCCGGCAGTGCAATTCATCACCGTCTCGCCCTCAAACGCGACAATCCCGAAGGGTCTCACGCAACAGTTCACAGCCACCGGAACGCTCACCAATCATACCGTTGTGGACATCACCGGCACAGCGCAGTGGGCTTCTTCATTCCCCTCGATCATCTCCGTAAATGCGACCGGTCTCGCTACCGCCCTCAGCCACGGAACAAGCACCATTAGCGCGACTTCCGGGGGCGTAGCCGGTTCAGTAGTTGCGGCCGTTTACCCGCCGGTGATCACCTCTCTCACGTTGTCGCCGACAAACTATTCGGTGGGAGCATTCACATCGCACCAGTTCAGCCTTATGGCGACCTTCAGCGATTCGTCTACATCCGATGTGACCTCCCGCGCGACTTGGTCCTCCGGCGATACCGACATTGCGACTGCGAGCGGTGGTGTCGTGAGTTCGGGATATCGCCTCAGCAGCACGACGATAGGGGCGCAAGTGGTGGACACGAACGGAGCTACTCATTCCCAGTCGGCCACTGTGGAAGTCGCTTTTTTCTCCGGGCACATGGATTTGAGCTCACCCCGCGCGGGCCACACAGCGGCATTGCTGGGGAGTGGGAAGGTGCTCTTGGCGGGAGGCTTCATCGGCTCCGGTCAGAGCCTTGCTTCCACCGACCTTTTTGATCCGGCGGGATTCATCACGCCGGGACCTCCGATGAATGTCGCTCGTCAGCTCCACACCGCTACCACCCTTCCAGGCGGCAAGGTTCTGATCGCCGGCGGTGGCGGCCTGCCCACAGCCGAGCTGTACGATCCAAGCACTGGAGTCTTTGTGCTTACGGGCGATCTCAGCATCAACCGGTCTAGCCACACCGCCACTCTGTTGAACAACGGCCAGGTTCTGATCGCCGGTGGCTACTCGAATACGGCCGAGCTCTACGATCCAGCTACTGGATCCTTCGCGTTAACTGGCAGCATGGCCATCCCCCGGACCGGGCACACCGCAACCTTGCTCAACGACGGACGAGTGCTGATTGCGGGAGGATCCGCCTATTCAGCCATGCTCGAGCTATATGACCCGGCGACCGGCCTGTTTACGGCTGCAGGAACCCTCAGCACCGATCGGAGTTACCACGCTGCGGCTCGCCTCGCGAATGGCAAGGTTCTAATTGTAGGTGGTCAGAGCGGCTGGAGCTACACTGCGACCGCCGACCTGTACGATCCGGCCACAGGAACCGTCACCGCGACTTCTCCCATGCGTTTCACCCGGGCGTTTCACACCGCCACACTGCTCAGCAATGGACAGGTTCTCGTCGCCGGCGGTTACAACGGCAGTTCGTTCGGAGGTCCGGACACAACCGTCGAAAGATTCGATCCTACTTCGGGAACATTCGCGGGCTCAGGGGATATGGCTACCTATCCCACTTCAGGCGTCCGGGCGGACCATACCGCGACGTTGCTGACAAACGGGCAGGTTCTGTTGGCCGGTGGCTATAGGCAAGACAGCACTGCCGAGATTTATCAGCCCGGAATACCCACTCCTCCCGGCTTGCAGTAGCCGTTAGGGGAGCCGCAAGGGACGCTCCATCCAAAGCACATCCCAGTATTTCCCGAACTTTCGTCCCACCTGGGTGAACAGGCCGATTTCCTTGAAGCCGAAGCGCTCATGCAGAGCATTGGACGCAGGATTCGGTTGGGCGATGCCGGCCACGATGCGATGTATGTCCTGATCCGCGATCGCTTCAAAAAGGGCCGTGTAAAGCAACGTTCCCAGCCCTTTGCCCACCGCATCCGGCCGGCAGCCAATACTTGCCTCCACGGTAGTGTCGTAGGCGTCTTTCGTCCTGTGACGCCCGGTACAGGTATAGCCCAGCACACCCAACCGGGAATCGCAGGCCACCAGCATCCTGTATCGATTGCTGCCGGAATGATCGTTGAACCAAGCCACCCGCTCCTCGGGCCGGTAAGGCCGCACGTCGAAAGTAATGTGGGTGTTGACGATGTAGTAGTTGTGGATTTCAGTAATGCCCGGCAGGTCTTCGATGGAGGCGGGCCGTACCGCGACGTCCATCATCGCCCTCCCGAGACATCCAGGATCGTCCCGGTGACGAAGGAGGCTTCTTCTGATAGAAGCCACAGAATCGCCGTAGCCACTTCCTCGGGCTGCCCGCCGCGTTGCATCGGGACCATCGTTTTCACCCGATCCACGCGTCCCGGCTCGCCGCCCTTGGCATGCAAGCCTGTGTAGATGAATCCAGGCCTCACCGCGTTCACCCGGATCCCCTCTGTTGCCACTTCCGCGGCCAGTCCCACCGTGAAGGTGTCGATCGCTCCCTTCGTGGCCGCATAATCAACGTACTCACCTGGAGACCCCCAGCGAGCCGCTCCCGAGGAAACATTCACGATCGCTCCCCCCGCGCCTCCATGCCGGGTGGACATTCGCCGCACCGCCTCGCGTGAACACAGCATGGTGCCGATCGCATTCGTCGAGAACATCCGATGCATACGAGCCGCATCCATATTTTCCAGCCGCATCTGGGATTCGAGCGTGGCCGCGTTGTTTACCAGCGCTACCGGGCAGCCCAGCTCGCGATCCACTCTCTCGAACATCCTGACAACCTCGGCCTCAATTCCAATATCCGCCTGGACAGCAACGGCATCATGAAGCCCTGCCACAACCGTCTCAGCCGCCGCTCGATCCTGCAGATAGTTCACGCACACGGCGTACCCGCGTTGTGCGGCCAGCCGAGCCGTCGCAGCGCCAATACCGCGGCCCCCTCCTGTGACGATCAGAGTTTTCAATATGGTTTCTTTAGTGTAGTCCGCCGCTTTCAGGCTTGCATTCGGCGGTTCTTACACGGATTTCCGTCCATCCCGAGCTACGATCGCGGGTGAAAGGAAGTTTTATGACTGCGTTTGCATGATATTCTGTCAAACCGGGAAGAGGGGCGGTGATGAGCAAGAGGCACGAGAACATTACTCCTGAAATCGCGACTTGGATCGGTGACCAGCGGATGTTTTTCGTCGCAACCGCGCCCCGCGCGTTAGACGGTCACATCAATTTGTCGCCCAAAGGGGGCGACTCGTTCCGGGTCCTTGGTCCGCTTGAAGTGGTTTATCAGGATTTCACCGGTAGTGGCGCGGAGACAGCCGCCCATGCTCGCGAGAATGGCCGAATTGTGGTCATGTTCTGCGCTTTTCAAGGACCGCCTAAAATCGTGCGCTTACAC
>Ga0105245_10001579_pt1 | contig 20694 bp, 22 predicted proteins | sample KBSM54metaG_FD_81523 | JGI IMG/M metagenome (GOLD analysis project Ga0105245, IMG submission 81523) | Miscanthus rhizosphere microbial communities from Kellogg Biological Station, Michigan, USA - KBS M5-4 metaG | ecosystem: Host-associated > Plants > Roots > Rhizosphere > Soil | place...
CGAGGCCATGGCGGCAGCCACCCCCGTGGTGGCCGCCGACCGCGGTGCGCTGCCGGAGGCCTGCGGCGGCGCCGCGCTGCATGCCGATCCCGCCGACCCCGACGCGTTCGCCGCGGCTCTCGTGAGGGCCGCCGGCCCTGAGCGGGACCGCCTCGTGACAGCCGGCAGCGAGCGCGCGGCCGGGCTCACCTGGGAGCGCACGGCCGAGGGGGTCGACCGGGCCCTCGAGCCGCTCCTGGCTACTGGCAGACGCCGGTGACCGTCTTCGTGCAGCCCTGGTAGCGGCGAGCGCTTCGCTGATAGGCGCGAAGGGCGGGCTGGGCCGTGAAGTCACCGTCGGCGTACCGCTGAAGCCCCGCGTAGTTGAAGATGCTCCCGCCGCGGCCGTAGGGCGACGCCCACGTGTACCAGAACACCTTGCTCACCCCCAGGGCGCGCCGCCGCAGCGCCATCGCGCGGTACATCTGGCTCAGCTTCGTCGCCATCCCGCGCGGCGTCTCCTGGCTCTGGTACCTGATGCCCTGGGTCTTGCCCTTGGATGCCGGCCACGTGATCTCTGTCAGGTAGATCGGCTTGCGCCGATCCCTCCGCCGCTTCATCGCATCCCGGAAGAAGCGGGTGGCCTTGACGGCGCGCTTCACCGTCTGCGGGAAGATCTGCATGGCCGCCACGTCGAAGTACGGCTTGATGCCGTGCTGATACAGGAGCTCGATCTCCTCCCAGGCGCGCTGGGTGATGCCGGCGAGCACGATCTTCGCACCGGGGTCGAGGCTCTTGACGACGTTGTACGACGCGCGCAGCAGCGCCGGATAGCTCCGCACGTAGCCGTACGGTCCCTTCTCGGGGGCGGCCCAATAGTCCTGGAGGTGCGGCTCATTCCAGATCTGCCACTGGCGCAGCGGGCGCTTCGGCAGCTCCGGGTGGTCGTTCCAGAACGTGCCGTCGGGGCCGTAACGCTCGACCAGCGCGGCCACATAGTTCACGTAGTCGGCGCGATTCTTTGGCGGTGACGTGAACCGCTTCCGGTAGGCGCGCGCCCACGGCGGCGCGTAGATGACGATCGGAAGGATGTCCTGGTTCCGCAGCGCCGCGCGCCGGACCACGCCGTCGGTGCTCTCGAAGTCGAACTCGGCGCCGCGGCTGGGCTGCGCCGCGGCCCAGTTGAAGACCGTCCGCACCGTCTCGACCCCCGAGGAGGCCATCAGGTCCCACTGCTCGTCCTGCACTCCGTCGGAGGCCCTCTCGATCCCGTGGTCGTACATCACCCCGAAAAAGCCCTGCGGCACGGAGCGGGCCGACGCCGCCGGCACGGCGATCAGCAACGCGGCAAGCGCCGCGGCGACTGCGATAGCCCGCTTCACGTCAGGGCTTGAAGTTGAGCACGACCCCGCACGGCTGGCCGTTGTCGGTGATCTGGTTTCCGTCGATGTCCTTCGGCGTGACGGTCAGCGAGCTCTTCGTGACGGTGACCTGCCCGTAGCTGAACCTGTCGAGGACCGAGCACTGCATGCCGACCCCGCCGGGCGGGGGCGGCGTGAGGAAGGCCGCGTCCACCAGCGCCGCGCTCCCCTGCTGCCCCGTCGTGTTGTCGATCTCGATGCCGAAGTTCGCCGTGGCGACCGGACCCACGGTCACGTCGAAGATCCCGCTGTTCTCCGGTCCGCCCTGCTCCAGCGTCTTGAAGCGGGCGTCGTTGATGAGCGTGGCGTGGACGTCCGTGGTGAGGAAGATCACGTTGTTCACGCTCTGGAGCGACCGCAGGATCTGCTTGCGCTCGGCCTCGAAGCCCTCCCAGCGGTCGTACGGCAGGATGTAGTACTGCTGGATCGGCATCTCGTTCATGATCACCTTGAAGCGAGCGGTGGAGCGCTTGACGTCGGTCAGGAAGCGGTTCAGCTGGCGCTTGCCCAGGAACGTGCGATCGGGGCTGTTGATGCGGTCGAGGCACGCCTGCGAGACCGGCTGCGCCAGCGACGGGGTCACCCCTGAGAACAGCGTGCGGGTCGTCTGGGGCGCGGTCGGGGCCAGGTCCGGGCTGCCCGTCTGCGGGTTGTTGCAGACCCCGCCCTCGTCGGCGTTGGCGCTGCGGAACGAGCGCTCGTCGAGGAAGAACACCTCGAGGTTCTTGCCCCAGCGGAACTTCCGGTACAGGCCGCTCCGGCTCGTCCAGTGCACCGGCGCGTAGTCCCGGAAGGCCTTCATGCCGCGCCTGTAGAGCGTGTGGCCGTTGATGTTCACGCCGTTGTCGAACGAGTTCTCGGCGGGCGAGAAGTCGTTCACGAACTCGTGGTCGTCCCACTGCGAGTAGTAGCCGGTCGAGCCGCGCAGGGCGCGCAGCGACCTGTTGCCGAGGTTGATCTTGTACTTCGCCCACTTCTGCTTGACGCTCAACGCGATCGGGTTGAGCCGATCCGGGACCTCGCTGTCCGAATAGATCGTGTCGCCCAGCATCACGTTGAAGGCGTTCCGCTCGGACTTCATCCGCCGCAGCACACCGCCGTCGTTCCAGAACGGGTTGGTCTGCCCGGGCTGCGAGTTGAAGTCCTGGTCCCCGCTCCACCCGAACTTGATCGTCTTGCTCTGCGACGGCTTGGGCGCCGTCGTGAACTTGCCGACGTCGCTGCGCTTACGGTGGTTGCCGACGAAGCGGAACCAGTAGCGCGTGTTCGGCTTCAGCCGCTTCACTCGCAGCTGCAGGGTGTTGTCGTGGCTCTTCCTCGCCACCACGAAATGCGGCTTGAAGTGCCTGAACCTGGGGTTCGTGGCGACGTCGAGCGAGTAGCCGCCGCGCTTGTTCGCCTTCCCCCACAGCACGGCGCTCTTGCTCGTGACCTCGCCCGCGGCGACGCCGGACGAGAAGCCTCGGGCCGCGTACGCCGAGGGCGCGGCGACCAGGAGCAGGGTGAGCAGGGCGAGTGGAAGAAGGCGATGCATGCGCATGGGAACCCGGCATCCTATGGAAGGTTGCGGGAGCGCAGGTAGGCTCCGGTGCGCCAGATGGAGATCTCACAGACCGGAAACACCCACGCGGTCGAGAATCAGGCGCCGCCGCTGACGCCCTACAACGTCTTCGAGGCGGACCTCCCGCTGCGGGAGGCGCTCGAGCGGGAGGGCGGCGCCTGGGGCGTCGACCGGCTCCGCGACACCGGCGAGCTGGCGGGCTCGCCGGAGGCCCTCGAGCACGCCGAGCGCGCCGAGCGCAACGAGCCGGTGCTGCGCACCCACGACCGCTACGGGAACCGCATCGACCGGGTGGAGCTGGACCCGTCCTGGCACTGGTGCCTGCGCCAGGCGGTCGAGCGCGAGATCCATTCGCTGCCCTGGAGGGCAGTTGCGCAAGCGCCGGGCGGTGCCCGGCGCGCAGCGATGGCTTCGTCGCAGCCGGGCGGCCACGTCGTCCGCGCCGCCCTGTTCTTCGTCTGGGGCCAGGTGGACTCGGGCGTGATGTGCCCGGTCTCGATGACCTACTCGGCCATCCCCGCGCTGCGCGAGGAGCCCGACCTCGCCGCCGAGTGGGAGCCGCGCATCACCCGGCCGAGCTACGACGACGGCGTGCTCGTGGGCATGGCGATGACCGAGAAGCAGGGCGGCTCAGACGTGCGCGCGAACTCCACTCGCGCGGTGCCCGGCGGCGACGCCTGGGAGATCACGGGCCACAAGTGGTTCTGCTCCTACCCCCCGTGCGACCTGTTCCTCACGCTCGCGCAGGCGCCGGCGGGCCTGTCCTGCTTCCTGATCGAGGGCCGCGACCCCGGTTTCCGGATCCAGCGCCTGAAGGACAAGCTCGGCACGCGCTCACTCCCGTCGAGCGAGGTCGAGTTCCAGGGCGTGCGCGGCCAGCTGATCGGTGAGGAGGGCCGCGGCGTCCAGACGATCATCCGGATGGTCAACCACACCCGGCTCGACTGCCTGATCGGCTCGTCGGCGGGCATGCGCTGGGGCCTGGCACAGGCTGTCCACCACGCGCGCCACCGGAGCGCGTTCGGCAAGCTGCTCGCCGACCAGCCGCTGATGCGCAACGTGCTGGCGGACCTCGCGGTCGAGTCCGAGGCCGCGACCGCGGTGACGATGCGCATCGCCCGCGCCTACGACGAGGACGACGCCGCCTTCCGCCGCATCGCCACCGCCGTGATGAAGCACCACGTGTGCAAGCGCGCGACCGGGCACGCCGCCGAGGCGCTCGAGTGCCTGGGCGGCAACGGCTACGTCGAGGAGTCGGGCATGCCGCGCCTCCTGCGCGACTCGCCGCTGAACTCCATCTGGGAGGGCTCGGGCAACGTGTCGGCGCTCGACGTGCTCCGGGCGCTCGCGAAGGAGCCCGAGGCGCTGCCGGCCTTCCTCGCCGAGTGCGAGACCGCCCGCGGCGCCAACGCACAGCTCGACGCCCACCTCGACCGGATCACGTCCGCACAGCCGTCCGACCCCGAGTTCGAGGCGCGCAGCGTCGTCTCCGACCTGGCCGTCGCGCTCCAGGCGAGTCTGCTCGTGCGACACGCTCCCGCCGCGGTCTCGGACGCGTTCTGCGCGTCCCGCCTCGACAGCGTCGGCCGGGCCTACGGAACGCTGCCGCCGGGCGTGGACACCGAAGCCATCCTGGCCCGCACGCTACCCGCTTGAACACGCTCCGCTACGAGGTCACAGGCCGGATCGCGCGCATCACGCTCGACCGGCCCGAGCGGGCCAATGCGATCACGCTCGAGATGCCGCGCGAGCTCGGCGAGTGCGTGGAGGAGGCGAATCTCGACCCGTCGGTTCACGTGATCGCGCTCGCCGGGGCGGGCAAGGGCTTCTGCGGCGGCTACGACCTCGTCGAGTACGCGGAGCGCCGGCCGCCGAACCACGATCCGGACGAGGCCTGGGATCCGGTGGTGGACTGGCAGATGATGAGCCGCAACCTGCGCGGCTTCATGAGCCTGTTCCATTCCGACAAGCCGGTGGTCTGCAAGGTGCACGGCTTCTGCGTGGCCGGCGGCACGGACCTCGCGCTCTGCGCGGACCTGCTGGTGATCGCCGACGACGCCCGAATCGGGTACCCGCCCGCGCGTGTCTGGGGAGTGCCGACGTCGGCTCTGTGGGCGTTCCGTGTCGGCGATCAGCGCGCCAAGCGCCTCCTCTTCACCGGCGATCTGATCGACGGCCGCACCGCGCACGATTGGGGCCTCGCGGTCGAGGCCCCGCCCGCCGCCGAGCTCGACGAGCGCTTCGAGCGGCTGGCCGAGCGCATCGCGCTGACGCCGGTCAACCAGCTTGTGATGATGAAGCTGCTCGTGAACCAGGCGCTCTATGCGCAGGGCCTTCATGCGACGCAGGCGCTCGGCGTCTTCTTCGACGGCATCGCCCGGCACACGCCGGAGGGCTACGACTTCCAGCGCCGCGCGGCCGAGGTGGGCTTCAAGGACGCGGTGCGGGAACGCGACCAGCCGTACGGCGAGGCAGAATCCCATTCGTGAAGTCGCGCCTCGTCGCCGATCGGCTCCGTGATCTCCAGAGCATCACGGACGCCGCGCTGGCGTACCTGCCGCTGGAGACGCTGCTCTCGGAGCTCCTCACACGCGTGGTCGACATCCTCGGCGTGGACACCGCCGCGATCCTCCTGCTCGAGGACGACGATACGACGCTGGTACCCCGCGCCGCCAAGGGGCTCGAGGAAGAGGTCGAGCGCGCCGTGCGCATCCCCGTCGGACGCGGCTTCGCGGGCCGCATCGCGGCGACCCGGCGTCCCGTCCGCATCCTGAATCTGGCGGAGGCGCAGGTCGTCAACCCGATCCTGCGCGAGAAGGGCCTCTGCTCCCTGCTCGGCGTCCCGCTGCTGGTGGAGGGCAACGTGGTGGGCGTGCTGCACGTGGGCACGCTCCACGAGCGGGCCTTCGACGATGAGGACGAGGAGCTCCTGCAGCGCGCCGCCGACCGCGCCGCGCTCGCCATCTCCAGTCGCCTGACCGAGCAGGAGCGCGGCCTGGCGAACGCGCTTCAACGCAGCCTCATGCCGAGGTTGCCCCAGCTACCCGCCGTGGCGCTGGCGGGCCGCTACCTCCCCGCCGCAGCCGCGCGGCTCGGCGGCGACTGGTTCGACGCCTTCGCGCTGCCCGATGGCCGGCTCGCCCTCGCCATCGGCGACGTTGTCGGCCGCGGCTTCCACGCCGCGGCGATCATGGGCCAGCTCAGAAGCGGGCTGCGTGCATACGCGCTCGGCGGCGTCTCCCCCGCGGTCGTGCTCGAGCGGCTGAGCAGCCTGCTGCGCCAGATCGAGCCCGGGCGGACCGCGACGCTCCTGTACCTGGTGCTCGACGCACACGGCGGCACGCTGACGCTCGCGTCGGCGGGCCACCCGCCGCCGCTCATCCAACCCACGGACGGCGAGCCCTGGTACCTCGACCTGCCCGGCTCCGTGCCGCTCGGCGCCGCGCGCCACACCCGGTACGACGACCAGGACCTCGAGTTCGCGCCGGGCTCGACGATCCTCCTCTACACCGACGGCCTCGTGGAGCGTCGCGGAGAGCCGCTCGAGGCCGGGCTGGAGCGGCTCGCGGCGACGGTCGCGCAGGGCCACGAGCAGCTGGAGCACCTGGGCGACGCCCTGATCGACGTGCTGCTCCCGGAAGGCGCCGGGAACGACGACGCCGCGCTCCTTCTCGCGCGCGCCACGCCGCTTGCCGATCCGCTCGTCGCGCGCTTCCCGGCCGAGGTCGAGTCGATCCCCGTCATGCGCCGCCTGCTCGCGCGCTGGCTCGACGACGCCGGCGCGACGCGCGCCGACGTGGACGACCTCACGCTGGCGAGCGCCGAGGCGGCGGCGAACGCGATCGAGCACGCGTACGGGCTCGAGCCCGGCGTGGTCGAGCTGCGTGCCCGTACCGAAAGGGGCGACTCCGTGACGCTCTCGATCCGCGACTTCGGCAACTGGCGCGCCCCGCGCGGGGTCCACCGCGGCCGCGGCCTTCTGTTGATGGAGGGTTTGGCGGACGTGGTCGAGGTGGTACGAAGCGACGAGGGGACCACGATCGAGCTGTCGCGGCAGCTCGGTGCGGAGGCGGCATGAACGAGCAGCCGCAGTCAGATGTGAGCTATCGCGACTCGGTCGGCGTCGTGACGCTGCGCGGCGAGGTCGACATCGTCCAGGCGCACGACCTGCGCGAGCGCCTGGTGAAAGCGATCCGAAACGAGGACCTCGGCCTCGTCGTGGACCTCACCGACGCCACCTACATCGACAGCGTCGGCGTGAGCCTGCTGTTCGAGCTAGCCGAGCGCCTGGCGGAGCGCCAGCTGCGCCTGGCGGTCGTGCTGCCCGAGGTTGGGCTGGTCAGCCGGGTGCTGCGGATCGTCAACCTGAAGTCCGTGGCCGAGGTCCATGGGACCGTCAACGACGCGGTCGCGGCAATCCACGACTAGCGGCGCCCGCGCAGAGTCGCCAGGCCGGCCCCGGCGAGCATGACGCCCACCACCGGGAGCAGCCACCAGATCGCTAGGTCGTCCCCTGGCGCGGAGCTCGCTTCATCGGCCGCGCTCCATACCTCCGGCGGCAGCGCGCCGGCCCGGGTCGTGTCCACCGGCTCGGGCGCCATGTAGACCCCGCCCGCGTCCACGCGCGCCGCGTAGCTGCCGACCGGGAACGAGACGTAGTCCCGCGGCGCCCTGCCGCTGCCGACGTCCACGTCGGGGAACCGGAAGCGGCGCCGGCCCGCGATCACCAAGAGCCTCCAGCGGCCCTCCGCCGGGAAGATCATCGTCGCCTTGAAGCCGAGTGCGCCGCGCATGCTGGCTGGGACGCTTCGCATCCCCGCGTCGACGTGGCCGTCACGGCGAATCGCGACAAACGACGGCCTGGGCGTGCCGCGGAGCTCGTTCAGCTCGATCGTGGACTCCCACGGGCGGCCCACCTCGATGCCCTCGGGGCCGGTGGTGAGGATCGCGTGCGGGCCCTTGGCCGCGGCGGCCGGCGCGAGCACCAGGCCCGCGAGGAGCGGTACGACGAGCACGCGCTTCATGTCGTCTATACGACCGCCGCGCCGCGGCGGTTCCATCCGTCAGTCGTCGAAGCGGCCCTCGAACACGGCGAAGAAAGCGCCCTGCGGGTCCTGTGCGACGAGAATGCGCCCGCCGGGCACGTCGAGCGGCTCCACCATGACGGTGCCGCCCGCGGGGCCGATCTGGCCTGCGACCCCGTCCACGTCGCCGGTCCCGAAGTAGACGAGCCAGTGCGACGGCATCGGCGCGCCAGGCGGCAGCGGCATCATCCCCGCGTTCAGACGGTCGCCCCGGTAGACGCCCCAGTACGGCATCTCCGTGTCGGCCACCTTCTCGAAGCGCCAGCCGAACAGCTCCGAGTAGAAGCGCTCAGCCACCTCGGGGTCGGACGTGTTCAGCTGGTTCAGGCTGAGCGCGCCCGGACCGTTCACCACCTCCGCGCCGATGGCGCGCTGGGGCTGCCAGAGGCAGAAGACAGCACCGGTGGGATCCTGGATGGTCGACATCCGGCCCGCGTCCATCACGTCGAAGGGGTCCGCGAGCACATTCGCGTCGAGCTCGCGCGCCCTGTCGGTCGCCGCGTCGACGTCCTCGACCGTCACGTACGACGCCCAGGCCGGATGTCGCTCGGTCGTCTCGAACATCGCCGCGGCGGCCCTCCCGTCGATGCGCGCCATCACGTAGACGCCGTCGTCCGGGATCGGGCTGTCCTCGAACTCCCAGCCGAACAGGCCGCCGTAGAAGTCCTTGGACGCCGAGGCATCCGGGGTCGAGAGGTCGGTCCAGGAGAAGGTGCCCTGCTCGTGTCGGTCTCGAGTGCCCATATGCCGACCCTAGCGCCGGGGGATTCAACCCGTGCCGTGAGGGTAAGTAGCACCGGGACCCCATGAATCAACAGCGCTATGCCGCCTATCAATCGTTGGTAACCGAGCTCGACGAGTGGAAGTCCGCACGGGCGCTCGAGGCGGAGACGCACGAGGAGCTCTGCGACGCCGCCGAGGGACTGCTCCTGGCACGCGGGGGCGACGAGGCCGAGGAGCCGCTCGCACGCGCGAGCACGGCGGTGCTCGGCATGCTCGCGCTAGACGAGCTGGACGAGCAGAACGCTTCGTGGCTCCTCGACGCGATGCTGTCGTGCGGGCCGCGGATGCCGCAGGCGCTCGACCGCGCCGCCTGAGCGCGGGTCAGCCGCGTCCGAACAGGCCCGTCAGCGTGCCGCGTCCGATCGCGTGATCCGCGACGGCGTTCTGGACGTCGTCGGGTGAGGCGCCGCTGTCGAGCCCCACGGTCTGGTTGAGCGCGTAAACCGCGAAGACGTAGCGGTGCGGCTCGTCGCCCTCGGGAGGGCAGGGCCCGCCCCAGCCCGTGTCCCCGAAGCTGTTCTTCGTCTCCACCGCCTCCGGCGGCACGCGCCCCTCGGCCAGGCGGCGCAGGGCGGACGGGATGTCCAGCACACCCCAGTGGAGGAAGCGGTCGGCGTCGACGTCCTGCATCAGCACCGCGAACGCGCGTGTGCCTCGCGGGACCTCGGACCAGCGGAGCGGCGGTGAGAAGTCCCTGCCGGAGCAGGTGAAGCGCGTCGGGATCGTGCCGCCGTCCTGGAACGCCGCGCTGGTCAAACCCATCGCGGCCGGCGCCTTCGGCAGCGGCTCGCTCGGCTTGTCGCCTCCCCCGCAGCCGGCCAGCAGCACGGCGGCGCCGGTGCAGAGGGCGCCGCGCAGTGCTGCCGCCGGTTTCACGCGCGTGTGCCGACCGCCACCAGGTACTCCTGCTCGAAGCGGGCGTCCTCGGGGGTGCCGAGGTTCCACTCGTCGGAGAAGTCGTTCAGCACCTGGTCGAACTCCTCCTCGCGCCCGCCCGTCGTCGCGTTCCGGCGGGCGACGATCGTCGGCCCGTAGCGCTCCTTGAAGTGCTCCGCGTAGTCGTGCGGATGCTGGAACTGGGGGATCTCGAGCATGTCCCGCTGGAGCGTGTGGAAGTCGACGCGGTCGCCGAACAGCTCGCGGACGTGATCCTCGCCGCCCCACAGAGGCGGCGGCTGTGCGCCCGGAGGCGGCGGCGGCGCGAACGGCCCCATGGCCCGGAACAGCGCGCCGATCATCCCCTCGGGCGTCCAGTTGAGCATGCCGATCGTGCCCCCCGGGCTGCAGACGCGCACCAGCTCGTCGGCCACGTCCTGGTGGTGCGGGGCGAACATCGCGCCGATGGAGGACATGACCACGTCGAAGGACCCGTCCTCGAAGGGCAGCCGCTCCGCGTCGGCCTCGACCCAGTCGAGCTCGACGCCGTCGGCGGCGGCGCGAGCGCGCCCGGCCTCGAAGAGCTCGGGCGTGAGGTCGCTCGCGGTCACGCGGGCGCCGCGCTGTGCCGCCGGTATCGACGCGTTGCCTGTGCCGGCAGCGACGTCGAGGACGGTCATGTCGGGACCGATGCCGCAGGCGTCGACCAGCCGTGGCCCGAGGGGCAGCAGGAACGTCTCCACCATCGAGGGGTAGTCGCCCGACGCCCACATCGCGCGGTGTCTGGCCTTCAGTTCGGGATCCGATGCTGTCGAGGACAAGCGAGCTCCATTCGGTGGTTTGACGAGGCGCAACGTAGCTGCAGCAGATGAAGGAGTCCAGCTTGCGCGCGCCTAGAGTCGGCTCGGTGGACGAGCTCGTGAGCCACTCGATCGAGCTGCCGAGCGGAGGCGAGCTGCGCGTGCTCCAGCCGGCGGACTCGGCCGAGCTCCCGGACGAGGGCTCGGTCGAATGGGCGCCGATCGCGCCCTACTGGGAGGTGCTCTGGCGTAGCGGCGTGGCACTCGCGCGGGAGCTCGAGGGCGAGCCGCTGCGGGGCCTGCGCGTGGTCGAGCTGGGCTGCGGGCTCGGCGTGCCGAGCGTCGTCGCTGCTCGCGCGGGCGCCGCCGTGCTGGCCACCGACGTGGCGCCCGAGGCGCTCGAGCTCGTCCGCCGGAACGCGGAGGCGAACGGAGTGAGCGTCGAGGTCGCGCTGGCCGACTGGGCTGAGCCGGACGAGCTGGTAGGTCGAGGTCCATTCGACCTGGCGCTCGCGGCCGACGTGCTCTACGAGCGCTCCGCGGTCACCCAGCTCCTGTCGCTCCTGCCCCGCCTGGCCCCGGTCGCGTGGCTCGCGGATCCCGGACGCCCCGCCGCCGATGCGTTCACGGAGCAGGCGCGCCGACGAGGCTGGCTGGTCGAGACGCGCGAGCGCGGCGTCGTCCAGCTTCACACGCTGCGGCTCGGCTGAGCGCCGGCGCGCTTACTCGGCGGGAAGGCCCTCCGCCTGCCACTCCTCGAGGCCGCCGCGCAGCGCCGCCACGTTCGAGTAGCCCATCCTCCCGAGCGTCTGCGCCGCGAGCATCGAGCGCGCGCTCGGGGCCTTCGTGCAGTAGAGGACCAGGCGCGCGTCCTTGTTGCCGCTCAGCTCCGGATTGGTCACGGGCGACTCAGGGTCGGCCCGAAGCTCGAGGAGGCCCCGCGGGATGCTGACCGCATCCGATATGTGGCCCTTGTCCCACTCCCACGGCTCGCGCACGTCTATGAGCATGTGGACCTCGCCGCTCCGAAGCCCATCGTGGGCGTCCTGAACCGAGACCTCCTGGACGCTCGATCGTGCCTCCTGAATCATCTCCTTGAGCCCAAATGCCATGTGAACAATCTATGCCGCGGCGTCGAACGAAGCCAGCTCCGCGCCCTCGACCATCGCTCCGGCGACGACTCGGTGTCGGTCTGCCGCCAGAGCTCAGCGATAGCCGTCGTCGCCGGCCGGCCCGCCGGCGTCGACCACCTCGACCATGTAGCGCCAGCAGTCGGGCTGTGTGCCGTCGGTGTCGGTGAAGCCGTAGACCTGCGCGAGCTGCCCGCTCGACAGCGACTGGCCGTTCCAGCGCGCGCGTTCGTCGTCCGCGGCCAGCGCGGCGACCGCGCGGCCCACGAAGACTGGCGACTCGGAGATGCAGAAGTGCGGACTCCGCACGGTGGCCTCGCGCCAGCTCTCCTCGGTCACGCGGTGGTGCTCCAGCATCTGCTCCGAGCGCATCCAGCCCGGGGTCAGCGACACGGCGGTGGCGCCGTGCTCGCCGAGCTCCTTCGACAGCCCCCACGCCATGCGGATCGCCGCGGTCTTGGCGATGTCGTAGAAGGCGTTCACCCTGAAGTTGTCCGCGTTGTAGTCGGCCGTCCCGTCCGTGACCTCGACGAGAAGGCCTCCGGGGCCGCGGATCAGGAGCGGCAGCGCGTGGTGGCTCGTGATCAGGTGCGTGTCGATGGCGAGGCGGAGGAGCCGCAGCCCGTCGTCCAGGTCGTGTTCCCACACCGGCGTGTTGAACTTGAAGAGGTGCTCGGCTCCCCAGATGTCGTTGACGAGCACGTCCAGGCGGCCCTGCTCCGAGTCGATCCGCTCGACCAGCGCGGCCACCTGCCTGGGGTCGAGGTGGTCCACCTGGACCGCGATGCCCTCGCCGCCCGCCGCGGTCACGAGCTCGGCGGTCTCCTCGATCGTCTCTGGCCGGTCGATCTCCGAGCGGCGCTCGCGCGTGCTGCGGCCGGTCGCATAGACGGTGGCGCCCGCCTCGCCGAGACCGACCGCGATGCCGCGGCCTCCGCCGCGCGTCGCGCCGGCCACGAGCGCGACCCTGCCCTCGAGCGGCCCGCTCATGCCGTCACCCCGTGCGCCGCCTCGGCGGGACGGTGGCTTCCGAGCAGAAGGACCGCGGCGACCACGAGCCCGCCGCCGACCAGCTGCAGGCCGCCGAGCAACTCGCCGAACACGAGGAACGCGAGCACGACCGTGACTACCGGCTCGACGGTCGAGAGGATCGACGCCGTCGTGGGGCCCACGCGCTTGAGGCCGGCGAAGAAGAGGCTCACCGCGGCGACGGTGGACACGACCGCGATGCCGGCCAGCCAGCCCCACCCGGCGGGCGTGACCTCGGCGGGGCGGAGGTCGCCCACCAGCGCCGAGCCGGCCGTGAGCGTCACGGCCGCGCCGCTGCAGACGAGCGCGGACAGCAGCGTCGGCCCGAGCCGCCCGGCGATGCCCTGGCTCACGAGGATGTAGGTCGTGTACACCACCGCCGCGCCGATGGCGAGTCCGGCTCCGAGCGGGTCGAGCGCACCGGGACGAGCGCTGGCCAGGACGAGCACCAGGCCCACGGACGCGAGGGCGAGCGCCGCGAAGCGGGTTGCGTCGGCGCGCTCACGCCCAAGCACGATGGCGGCGACGGCGACCATGGCGGGGAAGGTGTAGAGCATCAGCGACAGCAGCGAGGCGTCGATGCGCTCGAGCGCGGCGAAGAAGCAGCCGGCCTGGGCGGCGTAGCCCACCGCGCCGAGGCCGAGCGCGATCGCGACGTCGCGGCGCGCGAGCCCCCGAATCTGCGCCGCCCCATCGGGCGCGGCGAACACCAGCGCCCAGAACATCAGTGCCGCGATGGCGAAGCGCACGGAGAGCAGGGTGCCGACCGTGGCGCCGTTGTCGTAGGCCAGCTTGCCGAGCACCGCCATGGCGCCGAAGGCGGCCGCCGAGCCTATGCAGAGGAGCGTTCCGGTCGATCGCATGAGCACATCGTGTCGCCTAGACGCATCAGTATCGATTCCGATTCATGAGCTATACCCAGTAGTGTTTCTTCACGATGCTCGAGCTCCGGCGCCTCCGGCTACTGAGCGAGCTGCACGAGCGAGGCACGGTCGCGGCGGTGGCGGACGCGCTTCAGTTCACGCCGTCGGCCGTCTCGCAGCAGCTCTCGATGCTGGAGCGCGAGGCCGGGGTGCAACTGCTCGAGCGCGCCGGCCGAGGGGTGCGGCTCACGGACGCGGCGCTGGTCCTGGTGCGCCACGCCGATGCGCTGCTCGAGCGCGCGGCAATCGCGGAGGCCGACCTTGCGGCAGCCGCGGGCACCGTCGCCGGTCGCGCCCGCATCGCCGGGTTCGAGTCGGTCCTGCTGAGGCTGGCGCTGCCCGCGGTCGAGTCGCTCGGGAGGTTGGCGCCGCGCCTCCGCCTGGAGCTCATCGAGATCGAGCCCGAGGAGGCTCTGCCCGCGGTTGCTCTGGGCGACGTCGATCTCGTCCTCGGCGACGAGTGGCAGCACCAGCCGCGCCGCATGCCGGCGGGCGTCGAGCGACACGAGCTGATGAGCGACCGCGTCAGGATCCTCCTCCCCACCCGGCACCCGGCGGCCCGCCTTCATCCGGAGGCCGTGCCGCTCGCGGATTTGGCCGGCGAGGCGTGGACCACCGGGCACGCCGACCTCGGCTGGGACGAGATGACCCGCCGCACCTGTCTGGCGCTTGGCGGCTTCGAGCCCGACGTGCGCCACCGGACCAACGACGCGAAGATCAGCCTCGCGATCGTGGCCCGCGGCCTCGCGGTCGCGATGCTCCCCGACCTGCCGCTGCCGGACCGGCTGACCGGCATCAAGAAGCGCGACATCGCCGACGCACACGTGAGCCGCGCCATCTTCGCCGCCACGCGGACGACCGACCGCGCCCGGCCCTCCACCCAGGCCGTCCTGGGGGCCGTCCGCGACGCGGCGGCCGCACTGCCGAGCGATAGCTGACGCCCCACCCTACGATGGCCGAGTGCCGAACCTGCGCGACAACCTGAGGCGGACCGCCGAGCGCGTCGCCGACTACCGGGCGGGCGTGGGCGAGCGCCCGGTGGCCCCGCCGCTCGATGCCGATCGGCTCCGAGCGCGCCTCGGCGGCCCGCTGCCCGCGGAGGGGGCCGATCCCGATGCGGTGATCGAGCAGCTCGCCGCTGCCGTCGAGCCCGCACTGACCGCGAGCGCCGGACCGCGGTACTTCGGGTTCGTGATCGGCGGGGCGCTCGATTCCGCGACCTGTGCGGACATGCTCACGACCGGGTGGGACCAGGTGACCTTCAATGCCGCGACGTCGCCCACCGCGGCCATCGTGGAGGAGGTCGTGGGTGAATGGCTGAAGACGGCCCTCGGCCTTCCGCCGAACGTATCCTTCGGCGTGGTCACAGGCGGGCAGGCCGCGAACACCGTCGGCCTCGCCGCGGGACGGCATCGCGTGCTCGCCGGGGTGGGTTGGGACGTCGAGGCACGCGGCCTCGTGGGTGCGCCGGAGATCCGCGTCGTAGCGAGCGAGGAGCGACACGCCACGGTCGACCGCTCGCTTCGGCTTCTCGGGCTCGGGACGGACGCGGTCGAGGCGGTGGCTGCGGACGCCAATGGTGCCATCGACACGGAGGCGCTGGCCGGGGCCCTGGACGGCGGGTTCGGGTCCCCCACCATCGTCTGCCTACAGGCGGGCAACGTGAACACCGGCGCCTGCGATGACCTCGCGCACGCGTGCGAGCTGGCGCACCGCCATGGCGCCTGGGCTCACGTCGACGGCGCCTTCGGGATCTGGGCCGCAGCGAGCCCGACGACACGGGCGCTCGCAGCCGGCCTCGACCAGGCCGACTCGTGGGCGGTCGACGGGCACAAGTGGCTCAACGTCCCCTACGACACAGGCTACGTCTTCTGCGCCGACCCAGAAGCACATGCGGCCTCCATGTCGTTCACGGCTTCGTACCTCGTAGGCCACGGCGAGGGCGACATTCGGAGCCCGTCCGACTTCGCCCCCGAGTCCTCGCACCGGGCCAGGGGCTTCGCGAGTTGGGCCGCGCTGCGCGAGCTCGGGCAGCAGGGCGTGGCCGACCTGGTCGACCGCTGCTGCGCGCTGGCGGAGCGCTTCGGCGAGCAGCTCGCGGCCCTCGACGGCGTCGAGATCGGCAACGAGATCGTCCTCAACCAGGTGCTCGTGAGCTTCGGCTCGGACGAGCGCACCGACGCGCTCATCGACGCCGTCCAGCGCGACGGCACCTGCTGGATGGGCGGCACGACCTGGCACGGGCGCCGCTACATGCGCATCTCGGTCTCGAACTGGTCGACCACCGAGGACGACGTGGACCGCTCGGTCGCGGCGATCAGCCGCCTGCTCGCCGAGCTCGGCTAGCGGCGAGCGATCAGTTTCGCCCCACATGCCGGTCTAAATCGGCAACAATTCGATCAGGCGCGGTCCCGCGCCCGACCTCCGTCCCGGTGCCCACGCCGCCGGCCTGGGGAGGTAAAGGTGGCCCGGAGCCATCGGGACGCCGGTCACTGTCGCCCTGTCCGGCGGGGCATCGGGAGCGTGGGTCCCGGCGCAGCCGCCGCATGGGAGCACTGACAGATGACCGAGCAGAAGACATTCAAGCGCCGGGTTCGGGAGCGGATGGCGAAGACGGGCGAGAGCTATACGGCCGCCCGCCGGATGCTGATTGCGAACGGCGACCGGCCCGAGTCCGCAGCGGCGGAGTTCAAGCCGCCGGTGACGGACGAGCGGGTCGTGGAGGCCACCGGGCGCGGCTGGCAGGCGTGGTTCGAGATCCTCGACGGCTGGAACGCGACCAGCCGCACCCACACGGAGATCGCCCGCTGGCTGATCGAGGAGCACGACGTCCCGGGCTGGTACTCGCAGTCGCTCACCGTGGGCTACGAGCAGGCCCGCGGGATGCGCGCGCCCGGGCAGCGCAAGGACGGGTTCGCGGCGGGCGCGTCGAGGACGGTCGGCGTTCCGGTCGAGCGCCTCTTCGAGGCGTTCACCGACGAGTCGATCCGGGACCAGTGGATGCCCGGCGCCGACCTCCGGGTGCGCACGGCGACGGCGCCCCGGACCGCTCGCTACGACTGGGAAGACGGCTCGACCCGCGTGATCGTCGGGTTCGACTCGGCGGGCGAGCAGAAGAGCCGCGTCGCTCTCTCCCACGAGCGACTGCCCGACGCCGACTCCGCCGACGAGATGAAGAGCTGGTGGCGCGACCGCCTCACCGAGCTCAAGGCGAAGCTCGAGGCGGGTGAGCTGGCCTCCTGACGCGCGTCAGGAGGCCTCGACGGCGCGCTTGATCGACTTCCCGAATTCGTCGGCGCCCTTCCGTGCGCCGCGCAGCGCGAGACCCTCGATGAGCCTGCCGAATCCATGGCCCTCGAGGACGTTGTAGAGGGTGACGCGCGTCCCGCTGCCTTCCGGAGTCAGGTCGTAGCCACCCTCGGAAGCCGTGACGAGGTTCTTCGACACCTCGGCCCAGCGGATCCGGCTAGGCGGGGTGAACTCGGTGATCTTGATCTCCCGCTTGGTCTTGACCCCGGCGTCCTTGACGGTGCTGGCGTAGACGGTGCCGACACCCGGCGGCCCATCCGTCGTCTTGGCCATCTCGAGCACCCTCGAGCTGAACTTCGGATCGTTCTCGCCGTCGGCGAGGAAGGCGAACACCTCCTCGATCGGACGATCGATCACCGTCGTAACCTCGAATCGACCTGCCATGCCGCGCCCACCGTAGTGCAAACATCCGGGGCGTGGACTCGCCGGCGTCGCCGCCCGGCCTGCGCGTCACCCCCGCGCCGGCCGCGCTCCTCGTCCCGCTCGTGGGAGTCGTGGTGCTCGCCTGGCTGATCGCCGGCGACCGGATGGCGGGCATGGACGAGGGCGCGTTCACCGACCCCGGCGCGTTCGGCTTCTACGTCTCGCTGTGGGTGGTGATGATGGCGGCGATGATGCTCCCGTCCGCCGCGCCGATGGTCGTCGTGCACGCGGCGGTCGAGCGGCGGAAGCGCGAGGTCGGACGGGTGACGCATCCCGGCGCCACGCTCGCCTTCGCGGGCGGGTACCTGCTTGCCTGGACCGCCTACGGGGTGCTTGCCTACGGACTGTTCCAGCTGCTCCGCTCCCTCGACGTGGAGCCGTTCTCCTCGGGAGACGGCGAGCGCTATCTCGCGGCCGGCCTGATCGCGGTCGCGGCGCTGTACCAGCTCACTCCGCAGAAGAACGTCTGCCTCACGAAGTGCCGCAGCCCGCTCGCCTTCGTCGTCGGATCGTGGCGCGACGGCCGGCTGGGCGGCCTGCGGATGGGCACGGAGCAGGGCGGCTGGTGCGTCGGCTGCTGCTGGGCGCTCATGTCCACGCTGTTCGCGCTCGGGCTCATGAGCCTTGCCTGGATGGCGGTGATCGCAGGGCTGATCGCGGTGGAGAAGCTCGTGCCCTGGGAGCGCGCCGCGACCTTCGGCACCGCGGGTCTGCTGGCCGTGCTCGCGCTGCTAGTCGCGCTTGGCGTTGTTTGACGAGTACTCGAAGGTCGACTCGTAGCCGCACATGCCGAACACCTCGAAGTCGAGCTCGCCGGCCCCGACGCTCAGCTCCTCGGCGATGATCTCCCTGCCCGACCGGTCGTGACCGGGGATGACGCAGGTGACCGTCTCCTGCTTGGCGAGCGGCTCGCGCACGCGGACGCTCACCTCGCGGCCGGCCCGGAACCACCCGCGTCCGGGCGTGTGGTCGATCTCGATCGGGACCGGGCGCACCGCAATCAGGTTGCTGTCCTTCCAGACCCATGGGAACTGCACCTCGGGCGTCCCGCCCAGGCGCCCCAGGAAGATCCCCTCGAGCGCCTCGCGCTGGCGCTCGTCAGCGCGCTCGTCGACGTACAGGACGAAGCTCCACGGTGACCCAGGCTCGTCGTCGTCGTAGCGGTTCGCGAGCACAGCGCGCATGCCCGCGAGATGCACGTCGCCCGCGTAGCCGGCCTCGATCTGCCAGGACAGCGACCCCAGGCAGACGCCGTAGGTAGAGCGCCCGCCGGTTCGGCCGCCGATCCTCCGACACGGGCAGATCGGCTCGCAGTTGCAGGCCTCCAGGTAGGTCCCTGCGATCCGCCAGCGGGTGTGCGAGTCGACACTGGTCAAGGGTCGGTCCAAGCCGTGCGGCTCGGAGTCTGACGGAACTTCAGGTCGCATTCACGCGCGCCGTCCACGATTGGACTCACAGGACGACCGGAAGGCACGGACGTGGCGACAGCGACACACCCCGAAGCAATCAGGCAAGACCCACGGGGCTCGGCGCCCGGCGAGAAGGGGCTCAAGTCCAACGCGATCTCGTTCGTGTCGAACGTCGTCATCGGGACGGCGTCCGTCGCGCCCGCATACAGCCTCGCCGCGACGCTCGGCTTCATCGTGGCCGTGCAGGGCGTCGGCCTGTCGGCGCCGGCGGTGCTGCTGGTCTCGTTCCTCCCGATGTTCTGCATCGCCTTCGCCTACAACTACATGAACCGCGCGGACCCGGACTGCGGCACGTCGTTCGCGTGGGTCACGCGCGCGATGGGGCCGCAGATGGGCTGGCTGACGGGCTGGGCGATCGTGGCCGCCGACATCATCGTCATGGCGAGCCTCGCGCAGATCGCGGGCACCTACACCTTCCTCCTCTTCGGCTGGCAGTCGGCAGCCGCGACCGCATGGGCCGTGACCCTCGTCGGCTGCCTGTGGATCGTGCTGATGACCTGGATCTGCCTGATCGGCATCGAGCTCAACGCCACCACTCAGAAGTGGCTGCTGAGCGCGGAGATCTCGATCCTCGGGCTGTTCGCGGTGGTGGCGCTTGTCAAGGGCGGCGCGGCCACGCCGACGCTCGACTGGATCAACCCGTTCCACATCTCGTCGGTCGGCGCGCTCGCCGACGGCGTGCTGCTCGGGCTGTTCATCTACTGGGGCTGGGACAGCGGCGTGGCCGTCAACGAGGAATCGACCGACCGGGCCAACGGGCCGGGTCGCGCCGCGATCGTCAGCACCGTCCTGCTCCTCTTCATCTACGTCATCGTCAGCGTCGCCGCTCAGGCCTACGGGGGCGAGAAGTTCCTCGTGGACCACTCGAACGACGTGCTGAGCGCGCTCGGCGGCGGCGTGCTCGGATCGCCGCTCGACAAGCTTCTGATCGTGGCTGTGCTGAGCTCCGCGGCGGCGTCCACGCAGACCACGATCCTGCCGACCGCCCGCACGACGCTCTCGATGGCCCGCTGGCGCTCGATCCCCCCGGCGTTCGGACGCGTCAGCCCACGCTGGCAGACGCCGACCGTCTCCACGATCGTCATGGGCGCGGTGTCCTTGGTCTGGTTCGTGCTGGTCAACCAGCTCAGCCAGAACGTGCTCGGCGACTCGGTCTCGGCGCTGGGCTTCCAGATCGCCTTCTACTACGGGCTGACCGGGCTGGCCTGCGTCATCTACTACCGGCACGCGCTGACTCGGAGCGTGAAGAGCTTCGTCTTCGTCGGCGTGCTGCCGATGCTCGGGTTCCTGTCACTGGCCGCGGTGTTCGTCAAGGCTTTCCACGACTACAGCCAGGCGGGCTTCAACTACTCCAACCCGATCCTGGGAATCGAGGTGCCGATCGTGATCGGGATCGGCGGACTACTGCTCGGCGGCCTCCTGATGCTGTGGGCGTGGGCCAGCTACCGCGGCTTCTTCCGTCGCCGGCTCGAGGTCGCGGCGCCCACCGCGCTCGACGCGGTCGATTAGTTTTCGCTCCGGCGGCAGTCTTAGGGATGAGCATGCGAGCGAACGCGATCGAAGCTGTCGTGGGCTGGATGGATGCGATGCGCCGGGCCGACCTGGACGCAGCGGCCGAGTGGTTCCATCCGGAGGTCACCTGGACCGGCGTCCCTCCCGGCGCCGTGTGCGGCAACCGAGACGAGGTGCTCGACATGCTGCGCGACAGCCTGACGCCGTGCCCCGAAGATCCGCAGTCCTACCTGCCCGACGAGGGGCTTCGCGGCGCGGAGGCGGTCGAGCTGATCGCTCCATCGGCGGGCACGGTTGTCCTCGGAGCGAAGGTGCCCGGCCTTACCGAGGTGGGCGGCGAGGAGCTGGAGGGCCAGCTCTTCAACGTCTTCCGGGTCCGGGAGGGCCGGATCGTC
>Ga0105245_10001581_pt1 | contig 20687 bp, 18 predicted proteins | sample KBSM54metaG_FD_81523 | JGI IMG/M metagenome (GOLD analysis project Ga0105245, IMG submission 81523) | Miscanthus rhizosphere microbial communities from Kellogg Biological Station, Michigan, USA - KBS M5-4 metaG | ecosystem: Host-associated > Plants > Roots > Rhizosphere > Soil | place...
CCGCCTCAAATGTGAAGAGTATCTCACGGACAAGAGCTAAGTCAGCAGAAGCTGGATCAATGGTCGATTGGGGCCATCACCAAGGACGACGTATGAGTCGAGCCATACAAGCCATCGGTATCGTCAACGGCGGGGGAGACTGCCCTGGCCTGAACGCCGTCATTCGCGGCGTGGTACGTGGAGCTATATTGGGGCACGGCTGGAGGGTTGTCGGCATCACCGACGGCTTCGACGGACTGATCTGGCCGGAACGAACCGTTGCTCTGACAGTCGAGTCGATTGCAGGCATCCTTCCCCGCGGCGGAACGATTCTGGGAACAAGGAGCCGGGGGGATCCGTTTCACCACGCGAAGGAGGGCGACACTCATGTAACGAATGAAGATTTCCAGATATGTCGCGGGAACATGGAGAAATTGGGACTGGACGCACTGATCGTGATCGGTGGCGACGGTACACTGACGATAGCGCGGGATCTCGGACGGATGGGCATCCCGGTTGTGGGAGTGCCCAAAACGATCGACAACGACCTCTCCGCCACGGAAGTTACCTTCGGTTTTGACACGGCACTGCAGGTCGCCACGGATGCCATCGACCGCTTGCACACCACGGCGGAATCGCATGGTCGCGTGATGGTGATCGAAGTCATGGGGCGTGGTGCGGGGTGGATCGCGTTACATTCCGGAATCGCCGGTGGAGCCGACGTCGTGCTGATCCCGGAAATACCGTTCACCATTGAAACGATTTGCAAAAAATTGCGCGAACGGGCCGCTACGGGGAAAAAATTCTCTCTGGTAGTTGTGGCGGAGGGCGTGAAACTGCCTCCGAATGATGCGTTCGGCAGACCCTTTCCCAAGCCGCGTCCCGGCCAGGTTGGCATCCTGATTGGCGATGCGATTCACGAATCTCTGGAACAGGATGTGCGCACTACTGTGCTGGGCCACATTCAGCGCGGAGGATCACCCAGTCCTTTCGACCGCATCCTGGCGACGCGATTCGGAGTGGAAGCAGTGGAACTGGCCGCGCGAGGCAATTTCGGGCGAATGGTGTGCCTCCGCGCCGGTGAGATTGAGTCGGTTCCGCTTGAAGATGCCGTGAGAGCGGTGCGCCTGGTCGATCCCAGAGGGAGTCTTGTGTGTGCCGCACGAGCCGTGGGGATCACCTTCGGAGATTCTGAAATAAATGGAGAGTTGTGACACGCGTCGCAAGAGTTGTCGGCTCAACCGGTCGATGCAACACCCCTCGAATGCCAATACGCCGAACGGTTAGCGAGGCTGGAGTTCACCGACAAGCGACGATGCGGGCGCCCACTTAATCAGTCCGGGCAAATACGGACTGACAGCATCAATGTGTTTTGGTAGCACGCGTATCGCATACCCATGCAATCCACTCCTGGCTGAAGTTTGAATCACACCTTGGTAGAGGTAGTTTCCAGAACTGTCTTGCGCGGATGGCACCATCGGAACGATGACAGGATTCTTGATCTCTCCCGTTACGCCGACGAGACCGGTCAGGGCCTGGACAGCAACATCTTCCGGCGCGAGGCCGTTGAGGGTGACTCTGGCAGACACGGAAACTTCATCACCTAACCGGATGTCGGATGCGACTTCGCCCGCTGATTCCACACAGACTCCGGGCCATTCGTGTTCCACCCAGCTGTGCCACGCTGCCAAATCTTTTGCCCCCGCCATGCCGCGAGCATTTAGTTTCCGATACCGTCGGTGAGCCACCAGATAGTAGTCGTCAGCGTATTGCATCGCCATCCTGTGCATGTTGAATTCAGGGCAAAGCTTCGTAATGGACCGTTTCATGACTGAAATCCATTTCCGTGGCAGGCCGTCCGACTTTCGATCGTAAAATGCGGGCACGATCTCGCGTTCCAAAAGCTCGTAGAGAGCCTCCGATTCCAATTGATCTTGCTGGAACGCATCTTCGTAGGATTCCCCGTTGCCGATTGCCCACCCTACATCAGACCCCTCGTTATTCCCAATTCGCCACGCTTCGTCCCACCAGCCATCCAGTGTGCTCAAATTAATGACGCCGTTGGCAAGGGCCTTCATTCCGCTTGTGCCACTTGCTTCCTGTGGCCGCAGCGGCGTATTCAGCCAAACGTCGCATCCCTGGACCATGTAGCGTGCAACGGACATATCGTAGTTTTCAAGAAACACAAGTTTTCGGCGGAAATCCGGCCGCGCGGCCAGGTTAATAATCGTTTGAATCAATTGTTTTCCGGCGTCGTCCTTCGGATGCGCCTTCCCGGAATATATGATCTGCACTGGACGCTCTGTGCTATTGAGAATTTTCGAAAGGCGTTCAGGATCGCGCAGTAATAGCGTCGCCCGTTTGTAGGAAGCAAAGCGACGTCCAAAACCGATCGTCAGGGCGTCGGGGCTAAGAACCTCATCGGAATCTTCGGCCATGGACTTTGTGGCGCCCCGTGCAATCAATTGTTCCCGCAGACGGCGCCGTGCATATCCCACCAGTCGCTCCCTGCGCCGCTCGTGTGTTCTCCACAACTCTCCGGCTGGAATCGCATCCGTTCGCTGCCAAAGTTTCCGGTCAGCCGGTTCCTCGCGCCATTTTGGTCCCAGGTATCGGTCGTAGAGCTGGTTCATTTCCATCGAGACCCAAGTTCGGAAATGTACTCCGTTGGTGACATAACCGATGGGAACTTCCGATTCCGGCAGATCTTTCCAGACTCGATTCCACATGCGGCGCGACACTTCTCCGTGTAGTTTGCTTACGCCGTTACTGAAGGAAGAAATACGCAATGCGAGTACCGTCATGCAGAAATCTTCCTGCTCGTTGCCGGGGTCCTGCCGGCCAAGGCCCAAAAATTCGGAACGGCTAATTCCCAGACGCGCCGCAAATGTGGGGAAATAGCGGTCCATCAAAAACGCCGGATAGTAGTCGTGTCCTGCGGGGACCGGTGTATGTGTGGTGAAAATCAGACTCGCGGAAGCAAGAACGCGCGCCTGTCCAAAAGTCAGATTTTCAGTTTCCATCAATTCACGAATGTGCTCGAGGCCAAGAAACACGGAGTGGCCTTCATTCATGTGATAAACGGTTGGTTTCAGATCGAGGGCTTTCAATGCGCGGTAGCCTCCAACACCGAGCACGATTTCTTGACGGATGCGCATGTCCAGATCCCCGCCGTAGAGCTGTCCCGTTATTTTTCGTTCTTGCGGTTGGTTGGATGGAAGATTGGAATCCAGCAGGTACAACTGGACTCTACCCACCTTGGCTCGCCAGACCTGCACGTCAACCTTTCGATCCCCTAATTCGATTTGCACTTGCACATTCGGGATCAGTTCAACGGGCCATGTGTGGAAGTCATTGTCTTCAAACGCTTCCTGCTGCCATCCGGCAGCATTGAGGTATTGCCGGAAATATCCTTGTTGATAGAGCAAGCCGACGGCGACGAGCGGCAAGGCCAGATCGCTCGATGCCTTCAGGTGATCGCCGGCAAGAACACCCAGCCCACCGGCGAAAATCGACAGGCATTCCGTAATTCCAAATTCAGCCGAAAAATATGCCACCAACATATCGTCGACGCGATCGTGCTCGCGACGGTACCATGACCCTTCTCCCGATATATAAAAGTCCAGTTTGTCCGCGACTCCTTTCATGTGAGCCATGAAGGAATCGTCTTTTGCAGCCGCCTCGAGGATTGATTGATCAACCATGCCAAGCAGCAAGATGGGGTTCCGGTTGCAGGTTTCCCACATGTCCCGGTCGAGCCTTCTGAACAGGTCGATCTCCGCATGATCCCAACTCCACCGCAAGTTGAGAGCAATACGCAAGAGCGGCTGAAGCGCTTCCGGCAAGGAAGGCCGGACATTGAAAGTACGAATCGATTTCATCGGGTTACCTCGCGAATGTCTAATTCACTGCGGAGCTGGACAGATATTTTATCGGCCCCAAACGGAAAATCTCGAAACAGCCCGCAAGTGAGCAAAAATAATTTTTAAGAGATAAAACGGAGAGGGGATGGTCCAATTTCCGAGCTTCCCAAGAAGCTAAAGCGAATCAGGTCCTGCCAAAGCTTGTCGCCAGACGCAACTCACAGCAACGATTCCGAGTACATCGCTGCCACACTTTATTCTAACAGGGTCAGGTCGTCATCTTTGCCGGGATAAACTTATATAAACTAGACTGCCGTCGACGATGTTCCAAATTGACACGCATCCATAGCCTAAATAATTCGCAGGTTCAAAATAAGTCCTTTGGCCCGGGCCTTACGTTTGCACTGCGCGCTGGCGCAATGCATAGGAACTCAAAACCCGCATATAGCTTGCTCTTTCATAGGCCGTTGAATCGGGTACATTCCGTTGGCTCATGCTGCCGCACATTTGTTGAATCGATTCGTACTCGTGCTCCTCCATCCACCGGATAATTCCCGCACGCACGGTGTCGAGGTGTTCCACTCCATTTTGCAGCAGCGACGAAGTCATCATCGCAACGCGTGCACCAACCATCATCGACTTCAACACGTCCTCCGCGCCGTGAACCCCGCCCGTGATGGCCATGTCCGCGCCAATATGTCCGTGAATGATCGCGACCCAATGAAGACGCAGCAGAAGCTCGCTTGGATGGCTGAGCGTCAAGCTGGGAACAACTTCCAATTGTTCGATGTCGAGATCGGGTTGATAGAAGCGATTGAAAAGCACCAGGGCGTTCGCGCCCGACGTATCCAGTTGACTCGCAAAATTCGCGACCGCACTGAAAAAGTGGGAAATTTTCACGGCAATGGGGATCGTCAGGTTTTTCCGCATTTCCCGGACTAGATTGCAGTAGTCTTTTTCCACATCCGATCCCGTACGTGACGGATTAGTGACCAGTGAATAAATGTTGAGTTCTATTGCGTCGGCACCAGCCTGTTCAATATCGCGAGCGTATTCAATCCAGCCACTGGGAGAGACGCAATTTAGACTTCCGATCACGGGAACCGAGACGGATTCCTTGGCCCTGCGGATCAGTTCCAGATAGCCATACGGCCCCAAGTTATAGGTCATTAAACGAGGGAAAAAGTTCGCCGATTCCGGGAATGCTTCTGCTCCCCTGGAGAGGTCCGCATCCACGGATTCACAATCAACGATGAGCTGTTCCTCGAATAATGACGGCAGGACAACCGCGGCGATCCCGTGGTCCTCCAGGAGTCGAATCTTGTCCACTGAATCGGATAAGGGCGAGGCAGATGCCACAATTGGATTTTCTAATTTGAGGCCCATATAAGTGGTACTAAGGTCGATCATGCGTCTTCGCCTCCTGTAGTAACAGGGTCCGGGACTTCCGCCGGATCTTCCGGAGCCAGGGTTCCTTCACCTGCCAGGCCCGCACGGCCTTCATAGACGCGCCACTGCCGTTCGACATCGTCTTGCGCCATTCGGAGCAGCTCCCGCGCATGCTCCGGGTGGCTGCGCGCCAGCATGGAGTAGCGCGCTTCCTCATACATATATTTTTTGAGTGCAATGCTGGGGGCCTTAGAATCAAGTTGAAATGGATTTTTTCCTTGCTCTCGCAGCTCCGGATTGTAACGGATGAGCGGCCAATAGCCCGAAAGCACGGCGGACTTCTGCTGATTCAGTCCAAATGCCATGTCGTATCCGTGGGCGATGCAATGGCTGTAGGCAATAATCAATGAAGGCCCCGGATAGGCCTCGGCTTCGCGAAAAGCTTTGACGGTGTGCGTGTCGCTGCCACCCATGGCAACGCGCGCCACATAAACGGAGCCATAGCTGATAGCCTCCATGGCCAGGTCTTTTTTTCGCGTCTGTTTTCCGCCGGTGGCGTATTTAGCAACCGCACCTCGCGGTGTGGCCTTGGACATTTGCCCGCCGGTGTTCGAATAGACCTCCGTGTCGAGTACCAGCACATTCACGTTCATTCCCGATCCAAGGACGTGGTCCAGGCCGCCCGCGTCAATATCGTATGCCCACCCATCACCGCCGATGAGCCACACGCTTTTCACGACCAGAGAATCCGCAATGGCAAGCAGGTCACGCGCTTCCATAGACCCGCTACCCGAGATTTTCAGTTTTAGCTCCGCGACTCTGGCGCGCTGCGCCGCGATTCCCGTTTCCGTGGATTGGTCAGCCGTTAAGATCGCGCTGGAAAGATAGTCACCCACTGTGCCGGACAATAATCGCAAAAGCACGGCTGCGTATTCGGCCTGCTTGTCCACGGCAAGTCTCATGCCCAGCCCAAACTCGGCATTATCTTCAAACAGAGAATTAGACCAGGAAGGCCCGCGACCCGCTGCATTGGATGTGTAAGGGGTTGACGGCAGGTTGCCTCCGTAAATCGAAGAACAGCCCGTGGCATTGGCGATCAATGCACGATCGCCGAATAATTGCGTCAAGAGCTTGATGTACGGTGTTTCGCCGCAGCCCGCACAGGCGCCGGAAAATTCAAATAGCGGCTCAAGCAGTTGAACATCCTTTACCTGCGTATGAGACAAGCGGTCGCGATCCATATCCGGAATCGACAGGAAAAAATTCCAGTTCTTGCTTTCGGATTCGTGCAGCGGCGCCTGATCCACCATATTGATCGCTTTGTGTTTCGCTTCGCTCTTGCTTTTCGCCGGACAAATTTCCACGCACAGGCGGCAGCCGGTACAATCCTCGGGAGAAACCTGGAGTGTGTAACGCAGCGATTCAAAGTCGCGCCAGCGCGGCGCCGCGGACTTGAACGTCGATGGAGCGTTCACGAGCAGCGGGGCGTCATAAACTTTCCCCCGAATGACCGCATGTGGACAAACCAACACGCATTTTCCGCATTGAATACACAGGTCTTCGTCCCACACTGGAATTTGGTAGGCGATATTTCGCTTTTCCCATTTGGTTGTGCCGGTGGGAAACGTGCCGTCGGGGGGTAGCGCGCTGACCGGCAGTGCGTCACCGCTTCCGGCGATGATCTCACCGAGAACCGTTCTGACGAATTCCGGAGCTTGTTCCGGAACTGGCAGCAGAATATCAAAATGGCTGGTCACTTGCCGGGGTACGGTCACCTGGTGCAATTCAGCAATCGATGCGTCCACGGCGGCAAAATTCTTCTGCACGACCGTTTCGCCGCGCTTCCCGTACGTCTTTTGAATAGCGGCCTTGATCGCGGCAATCGCGTCCTCGCGCGGCAGCACACCGCTGATTGCGAAGAAGCAAGTTTGCATAATGGTGTTAATCCGGTTGCCCATGCCCGATTGGCGCGCAACAGAATATCCGTCGATTACATAAAACTTGAGATTCTTATCCACGATTTGCTGCTGGATTTTGCGCGGGAGGTGATCCCAGATCTGGTCCGCGCCGAAGGGAGAGTTGAGCAGAAAAGTTCCTCCTGACTCCGCCGGAACCAGAACATCCATGCGCTCGAGAAACGAGAACTGGTGGCACGCGATAAAGCTCGCGCGTGAAATGAGGTAAGTGGATTCGATGGGCTGCGGGCCGAAACGCAGGTGCGAGATCGTGACCGAGCCGGCTTTTTTTGAGTCATAGACGAAATATCCTTGCGCGTAGTTGGGAGTGTTCTCTCCGATGATCTTGATGGAGTTCTTATTGGCGCCGACGGTTCCGTCCGATCCCAGGCCGTAGAAGATGGCGCGCACGGTGCGCGGATCCTCTGTCGAAAATGATTCGTCGTAGGAAAGGCTGGTGTGCGTTACGTCATCCCTGATGCCAATGGTGAAATGGTTCTTCGGTGTCGCCGCCCTCAATTCATCGAACACCCCCCTCACCATTGCGGGCGTGAATTCCTTGGACGAAAGTCCATAGCGCCCGCCGATGATGCGGGGCCACGCGCGCTTGTTCCGGTCTTTGTCCGAAAGTTCGGCAAACGTCGTGACGATGTCCTGATATAAAGGCTCGCCTGGACTCCCAGGCTCCTTGGTGCGATCCAGAACGCCGATGGCACGAACGGTTTTCGGCAGCGCCGTGATCAACGCTTCCATCGGAAACGGGCGAAAGAGTCGCAATTTCAAAACGCCGACCTTCTCTCCGCTTTTATTCAGCGCCGCAACCGTCTCCTCGACAGCGCCCGCGCCTGATCCCATCAGGACGATCACGCGCTCCGCATCCGGTGCGCCAGTGTAGTCACACAGGTGGTACGCGCGCCCGGTTCTGGCAGCAAAGCGATCCATCGCGTCTTGCACAATGGCGGGCGTGGCGATATAGAAAGGATTGCACGCTTCCCGCGCCTGAAAAAATACGTCGGGATTCTGCGCGCTGCCCCGGAGTTTTGGACGGTCCGGTGTAAGAGCACGGTAGCGATGCTGCCGGATCGCGTCCTCATTCACCATTCCGCGCAAATCCTCGTCGGAAAGCGGGAAAATCTTGTTCACTTCGTGTGAAGTCCTAAAACCATCGAAGAAATGCAGAAAAGGAATGCGTGCTTCCAGCGTCGCGGCGTGGGCGATCAAAGCAAAGTCGCTCGCTTCCTGAACCGAACACGAACAGAGCATGGCGAATCCAGTCGCACGTGCGGCCATCACGTCACTATGGTCTCCGAAAATCGATAGAGCGTGTGTGGCAATGGTTCTCGCGGCCACGTGAATGACAGCCGGCGTCAGCTCTCCGGCAATCTTGAACATGTTGGGAATCATGAGAAGCAGGCCTTGCGACGCCGTGAATGTTGTGGAAAGTACTCCGGCCTGTAACGCGCCATGCAGGGTTCCGGCAGCACCGCCTTCGCTCTGCATCTCAATTACAGTCGGGACTGTTCCGAAGACATTGCATCGCCCCTCGTCTTTCCACTGGTCGGCCCATTCGCCCATGGGTGAGGACGGAGTGATCGGATAAATCGCGATCACTTCGCTCAGCCGATAGGCCACAGAAGCCGCGGCTTGATTGCCATCGAGAATTTCCATTGTTTTTGACATGGTTAAATCCTGTGTATCCAACTTCATCGAAAATACGCAATTCCGCTTCGCGAGATGGGAGGGATCGCTGCCCGCTGCAGGCCCAAGTAAAAACAGTGTACCTTGTCCCGGGCAACAGTGCGAAGGAATCGGTCTCCTGGTAATCCGATTCGCTACTCACGGCGCTGCACCAGCAACTCCAGAAAGTTCCCTGTACGTCCAGAGGCAAGCAGCCGATGGTGTTCATTTGTGAACAGACGTTAGTCATCGATCCGTCTAGTATTTGATTTTCCGAGGGAAGCAAGAAGGCCGAGGCAAAAAGTTTCCCCGCGAGCTTCAGTCGAAACGACACTGGGAATCTGGTAATCCATCGCACTGAAGTCGCAATTCCACGGGTCAGGCCGACTTATGGCCTAAGAAAAAAGGAGATAAACAATCCATGCCTTTACTTCAGTTAGTGATGGTTCTGATCGTAGTAGGTGTTCTGCTGTGGCTCGTCAATCGATTCGTCCCGATGCAAGGGACTATCAAGTCGATCTTGAATGCCGTCGTCGTGATAGCCGTGGTCTTGTGGCTTCTAAACGTGTTCGGGCTTTTTCATTCCTTCTCCAACATTCGCGTCGGGTCATGAGCCGCCGTGGGCAATTGGCCCAATTCCATTAACTGTTAGAGCACATAATCATCGACTGTATAATATTGAACAGTGATTGAACTCTGCACCGCCTACGGTACACGGTAGAGCATCCTCAGAGGTTTCCTTCGCGGGCGGAAAAATCCTTAGCCGATGCTGAATAGCTTTTCGGGAGTGATCCAATGCCACAGATATCCCAGAATGCCGTAAGGCAAGGACATCAACCTCTCGCTCTGCGAAATCTGCCAGCTCATCGCCGGAGAATGATTCGCGCCCTGATGGTTGACGATGACGTAGGTGCTGTGGAACTTTGCCTTCAGGAACTCAAGAAAGCGCAATTCGCCATATCGGCGGATGTGGTCAATTCGCGGGCAGATTTCACCGAGAGGCTCCGACAGGAATCCTACGACGTGGTGATGGCTGCCTCATCCATGAATGGATGGACGGGGCAGGAGGCGCTTTCGCTTTTGCAAGAAGTGTACCCGGAAATTCCCTTCATCTTGGTGACCAAGGACCTGGAAACTGAAACAGCGGATGAATTCATGCGGAGAGGCGCGTCCGATTGCGTGGATAAGAACCGCCTGGTTCGACTGCCGCTCGCGGTAGCAGTGGCGGTGGAGCGAACGAGCCTGCGCAGCGAACAAGACCGTATCGAAAAGGCATTGCGGCATTCGGAAGCACATTATCGCGCTCTGGTTGAAAATCCTACCTACGGCATCTGCCGGTTTGATGTGGACGGCCGGTTCCTCGAGGTGAACGACGCGCTGGTCGCAATGCTCGGCTACGATTCCAAAGAGGATTTGAAGACTGCAAATTTGATTACGGACATCATCCGCGATCCCATCGAACGCGCGCAATTGTTTGAGCCTTATCGAAAAACGGGCCACGTCGACCTCATTGAAGTCGAATGGAAACGCAAGGACGGAACGGCAATGAAGGTCCGGCTCAGCGGCCGGCAAGTCGGCACTGAGGAAGGAGCTCCCCTGGGCTGCGAGATCATCGCCGTGGACGTTACGGCGCAGCGGTCTTCAGAAGATTTACTACGTCACCTTGCGGCAACCGATGCGCTGACAGGCCTGGCGAACTACCGAAGACTGAGCGAGGCACTCGAATCAGAAATCAAGCGCTCGGACCGCACCGGGCGCGCTTTCGCCGTGCTCATGTTTGATTTGGACGGAATGAAGCAGATCAACGATGGCTATGGCCATCTGGCGGGAAATCGGGCGCTCTGCCGTCTGGCTGATATCTTTCGTTTTTCCTGCCGCTCGATCGATACTCCCGCGCGCTATGGCGGCGACGAGTTTGCGATCATACTTCCGGAGACCGGCGCTAAGGATGCCCTGATCGTCGGGAAACGGATTTGCGAACGATTGAGCAGCGATCACGAGGAGCCCATGCTTTCCGTGAGTATCGGCACGGCTGTCTATCCCGAAGATGGCGCAACCATCGATTCCCTGTTCCAATCCGCGGATCGCGCGCTCTATGCGATGAAGCAACAGAAGAAAGCATCCTGACGCAGGCGAACGACACCACGATGGTGTCCCGCTGCGGGATTCCCGTCAACAGACTGTCTGCTCGTTCAATGCCTGCCCTGGCTGTTTTCGCTGCCTCGCGTTGACGTGCGGTGGTCGCTCTGAGGGGCTAGTTGCAGTCGATAAGATGCGAAAAAGCAATCGTTTGCTCAAGTTCTCTTAGAGATTTACTGTTCAGATTGGGACAGATATTCAATTGCGTCCGCGCTAGTACTACCCTTGCAGGTCGATTTCTGGAGAAGAGAGCATGGAGCAGCCTCTTGCATCATAAGACTAAATTCAAGCAAACGAACTCCGCGCTGAATAAAGCAGCCATTGCCAGCGTGACCAAAGAGATGGCGAAGCCCCGGATAGTAGAATCCGTCCACATGAAAGCGACTAGGCATATGAAGCCTACGGTCCCCGCGCAATCATAGTGCGAATTTCGAAGGTGACTTGATGATTCCATCAACGATTCTTGTGGGCTTCGAAAGACCAAATCCGATGCCCACACTCTCCGCGACTTCACGACGGACGGCCGCACCTTCGCGGATTTTGTCATAGTTTTCGCTCATCTCCTTGCCGCTCCAGCGAAGCCATAAATTGCGAAGTCCACTCCGGCCGGCAGGATGTCTGTGCAATTTTGAACAGATTTCGGCGCGCAGCCGCGCTATAAGTACCGGAGTCCCTAGGTAAAATTAATTCCAAAACTTTGAAAGCTATCTACCATGATCTTGGAAGAACCGACGAATTTTTCGCCGCTTTACTCTGCCTGGCTCGGCCAGCAGGTGATCCTGCGCGTCGCCATCCGCCAATGTCAGATGCCCATGGCTTGCCGTATTGTCAGGGAAACTGCAATTGATGTACGCGTCCGTGTTGAGCCCGGGTGGGAGATGGACGTTCAAAAGAATTTGATTTTGGGCGTTGAAGAAGTCAACCTCGGAAAAAATGCCGCTTAAATGGACAAAGCGCGGTCTGAATCTCGGTTGCCGTACGCTTCCTAGTCGTGTAGAACGACGCTCAGTAGAGAGTCATTTACTTGCAGCCCGCCGTTGTGACTGATGAATCCCAGCTTTTCAAATTTCTTCATGAAAAAATTGACCCGCGACCGCGTGGTGCCGATCATTTCCGCCAGTGTCTCCTGAGAGATTTTGGGAAGAACCCATTGCGGCTTGTCCTTCTTGCCGTACCGAGCAAGTAACAGCAGCGTCCGTGCCAGTCGTTTCTCGCTGGAATTAAAAAGCTGGTCGATCAGGTCTTCCTCGATCCGGATATTGCGTTCCAGCATATAGCTGATGAAGTGATCGGAGAGCGCGTGCTCCGCGTGCAACACACGGGTCATTTCCTCCAGGCCGATCACCAGTAGCGTACAGGGCGAGATGGCTGTCGCCGTTGCAATGCGCATCGGTTGCCCCGCCAGGCCGCCTTCTCCCACGAAATCGCCCGGCTTCAACATGGCCACGATGGCTTCCTTCCCGGTTTTGGAAACGACGGAGAGCTTGACCGAGCCCTTCTGAATGTACATCACGTTCTTGCAGACATCCCCCTGGGAAAAGATGGTGTCCTTCTTCTGGAACTCCATGATGGCTCTTGATATGCCCGGCGAATCAAGAAAGGCTTGGACATTGAAGTTCGGGGCCTTCACGTTCTTCTTTCTTTTTATTGTCCTCATGGCGCTAAGACCCCAACTTTCCTGGATAGCGCGTGTGCGGCTCGGGCGATCCTCCCGATTTTTTAACAGCCCGCTTGCCATTACCCCCGCGTTTCGCCATGGGCGTTTGCTGTTCGAGAATTTTCTCAACTACTTCCACCGGAACTTGCTCGAAATGTGTGTACGTTTTTCGCATAGATCGTTGCTCCTTCAACACACCGTAGCAAGCTCCGGGGGATACGGGGAAACTCTTTTAGAAATCCTTGGCTCACGACATCGATCCATTCAACTGTATTTCGGTGGAACGCAACGTGACCAATGCGCGGCCCTCGTTATGAAATCGAGGTGCCAAGTAGTGCCTCAGCCCTGCGTATTTTGTTGTACTCTACGCTTATAATGCGTATGATTGCCCGAGGATAGTTATACGTTTTGGCATAGAGAATGACCATGAAAACCAATCCCGCCCTGCCCCATTTCAAGACCATGGCCATGGTCGACGTTCCTCGATCCCGTAACGGCAAGCATAAGAAGATCGTTACCGCAATTCTTCGTGACCTCGACGATCTTGCGGAAGGCGTTGCCTTCAAGGTTCCTTTGGCTGATCTTGGAGATACCAAGGAGAACGTGCGTTCGGCGCTAAACCGTGCGACCCGAAAATCCAACCGTGATGTCGCGACGGCCACCGACGGAAACTTCCTGTATGTCTGGAACGTGGCCAAGCCTGCAGCAACGAACGGAACTCGTCCCAACGGCCAAGGTAAATTACTCCGGAACGCACGCTAGGCCTGATTCACAACACCCGGTTCTATTCTGAGACGCCCTCTCAAATCTGATCCTTCAAGATATTGATGTGAGCCACGGGTTTTACCCCCTCTCAAGCGCTTTTGCCCCTCCGCGTAAAGAAGCCGGAATATTGGAAATACGTGCAATAGAGCACAGACGTCCGAACGCACGACCCTCATGATGTTCTCCGAAACGGATAGCTGCGGAAGACCGTAATCAATTCCGAAGGCAGAAACAGCAGTCACACCTTCACTTCTCGCTGATCCAACACTGAAAGCAGAGAGCTTCTGCTAGGGGTCGAGTTCCTTTAGCTGCAAACAGAATTCCACTCAGGAAATATGTCGCGAAATGAAGGGCGGAAGAAAGTCTGAAATCACCCTTCAGCGCACACCGTACGGCTTTTCGTTACAGGAGATTCTATGAAAAAGAATTCACGCAAGCGAAGCATTGTTTGGGGCGCGTTGTTCGCCTCCGTCGCTGTTTTGGCGCCTTCCACCCGTGCTGGAGCGGTTCCGCAAGCCGCAACCCTGCACGCAGATCAGACGTCGTCCTATCAGGTCGTTCTCGTCGACCGGACGGTAAAGGCGGTGAAATATGCGCACCGCAGTGGTTCCACCAAGATCGATTTTGAGGGCACGGATTTGATGGCCGGAGCCAGGGGCGAAGCCAAAGTGGACAGCCATCGCGGATCCATGGAAGTCAAAGTCGAGTTTTGGAATGTGCAGAAACCCACGACCTTCGGCGGAGAATATCTGACTTACGTCCTGTGGGCAATTTCACCGGAAGGCCGCGCCGTAAATCTCGGTGAGGTCCTGATCGGCAACAACAATCGGAGCAAACTCGATGTCACGACGGACCTTCAGGCGTTCGCCATGATCGTAACCGCGGAACCTTATTATGCGGTGCGCCGCCCCAGCAACGTGGTCGTAATGGAAAATGCCATTCGTCCGGACACCGTTGGAACCGAAGAAGCGGTGGATGCAAAATATGAATTGATCGATCGCGGCGGTTACATTCCGACTGGCTATAAATTTGATCCCGTGGTTCTGAATTCCAAGTTGCCGCTCGAGTTTTTCGAAGCGCGCAACGCTCTGCGCATTGCCCAATCCGCCGGTGCGCAAGTTTATGCAACCTCCAGCTACAACAACGCCTCCGCACAAATGAAGCAGGCGGATGACATGGCCATTCGCAATGGTATCGACAAGAAAAAGCTGAGTTCTACGTCGCGCCTGGTCGTGCAGACTTCAGAGGATGCTCGCGAAATCGCCGTGAAACACATGGACGATGAGCGCGCCGAAGCAGCCCGTACCGCCGAAGCAAACCGTACAGCATCAGCACTTGCCGGCAAGCGCAACGCCGAAGCCGATACCGCCGATGCAAACCGCGCGCGGCGGAACGCCGAAGGCATGACACGCGATGCCCAGGATTCAGCTCGCAACGCCGTCGCCGGCCAGGCACAAGCGGAACGGGACAATGCCGATGCACAACAACAGAAACGAGCCGCCCAGGAGGATTCTGAACGCAATCGCGCCTCCGCTGCCGACGCAAATCAAGCTAACGCCGACGCACAACAACGCCAAAAGGATGCGGAGAATGAATCGGCACGCAGCCGTCTCGCGGCTTCTGACGCCAACCTGGCCACCGCGGATGCACAACAACGTCAGAAGGACGCAGAATCCGAATCGGCGCGAAATCGCCTGGCCGCCGCCAATTCCGATCAACAGCTTCAGCAAGCGGTGCGTGACCGTGAAGAACTTCGCGCCCGTCTGCTGATCCAATTTAACGCCATCCTGGAAACGCGAGATACCGCTCGCGGCCTGGTGGTCAATATGTCGGACGTTCTTTTCGATTCCGCCAAATTCACGCTTCGACCGGCTGCGCGCGAGAAACTCGCAAAAATTTCCGGCATCGTTCTGGCCTATCCTTCGCTGATGCTTTCTATTGAGGGCAACACCGATAGCGTGGGCACCGACGCTTACAATCAGACGCTCTCCGAAAATCGCGCCGGTTCGGTGCGAGACTACCTCGGACAGCAAGGTATTCCCGCCGCATCCATGACGTCTCGCGGATTTGGCAAGACGCAGCCTGTCGCTTCCAATGACACGTCGGGCGGACGGCAGCAGAATCGCCGCGTCGAGCTCGTCGTATCCGGAGAGGTAATCGGACACACGGTTGCGATCGGTCCTTCCGCAATGGAATTCTTGCCGCTTAATCCTCGCCGGTAAATCGGCGATTGCATCAGGTTCAAACGGGGGACAGCTTGCGGGTGCAAGCTGTCCCCCTCACTTGAACACTCCGAGCCCACAACGATTCGAGAGTTGTCGTTCAAAGCATTGGGGCTAATTCGCAGGCTAGACAGGCTGCGAAAAATGTCTGGTCTGTCATTCTGAGCGAAGCGAAGAATCTCTCTTCGATTTAAGATTAAGAGAGAACAAACAAAGAGAGATTTTTCGCTTCGCTCAGAATGACAGCGTTTTGAGTTTTTTCCGCAGCCTATAGAGCCAGACAATATAAGGGGATTCATTGCGTGAAATTAAGATTCGAGACTATACGTGTGGACTGATCATTGCGATCGTAGGGCTTGGCCTTTACTCCTACTACGTCCGCGAGCTCGTGGCTGCTCTAACCTTGTTTAGCATTGCTTTTTTTTCGCTGGCTGTGACCGGACTCGCCGCTCTCCTGGTCTGGTGCGCCAGCGTCCAAGCCGCAGTCTGGGCCAGGCCGGCATCGCGGAATGTGATCGCGTTTTCCCGCCGTCTTCTCGCCGCGTACGCCCGACCGTGAAGTCTCAAGAAATCTCGCCACGCAGGGAACTGTGCACAAGTGAACAGACGCGGAAGTCCTCCTGATCTAGGATTGTCTGATCCGAATGATTTAGGGCCGAAAGGTGATTTCTTGAAATTAACCACCATGTTGGGAATTCTGCTCGCCATTCTGGGTGTTCTTGCACTGGCCTACCAGGGATTCAGCTACACCCACCGGGAAAAAGTCCTCAACCTGGGTCCGATTCACGCGACGCGGGACGATACGCAACACATCGCGATTCCGCCGGGTACCGGTGCATTCGCTTTATTGGGCGGGGCTGCCCTGCTCGTCATCGGCGCGAAACAAAAACCGAAATATAGTTGACCGAAGATGCTTGAGAAAAGATTCTTGAGTGCCTCTTGCCAGCCGAAGGTATTACCGGAATTCTGCCGTATAAGAGTTGTACCAATCGAAGTTCATCAACTAGCAAGATGATAGTGGAGGCTCGCAATGTTTCGTAAATTAACTTTTGGCGTCTGCATCTTATTTGTTGCAAGTTCGGCGTTCGCGGCTAATAAGGAACAGGAGCGTCTGGAAAATTCCGGCGTCGTCCTGCAGGAAGTGATGGACGTGCCCGATAACATCCCGCAAGACCTGCTGGGAAAAGCGGAATGCATTATCGTGTTCCCGTCCGTTTTGAAGGCGGCATTCGTCGTCGGCGGTAGCTATGGCCGCGGGGCCATGGTTTGCCGAACCGGGGAACATTTCAACGGTCCGTGGGGCGCTCCAGCCATGTACGCTCTGGAGGGCGGCAGCGTTGGCTTTCAAATCGGCGGCCAGGCTACGGACCTCGTTCTTTTGGTCATGAACCAGAAGGGCGCATCCTCGATTCTGGACAGCAAAGTTAAACTCGGCGCCGATGCCTCCGCAGCGGCCGGCCCGAAGGGGCGCGATGCTTCCGCGAATACCGATGCCTACCTGCGCGCGGAAATTCTGAGCTACTCCCGATCCCGTGGATTGTTTGCCGGCGTTTCGCTCGAAGGTTCCACGCTTCGTCCCGACGACGATGCCAGCGCTGACGTCTATGGCCGCAAGATCACAGCCAGGGAAATCGTGCTGGGCGGAAAAGCCGCTATCCCACCTTCCGGACAGCATCTGGTGCAGGTATTGCAAAAGAATGCGCCACACAACGAATCGGCAAAGGCCTCAAACCGCTAGTCACAAATGCCGGATGGCGATTCTCTCTGAAAGCAAATTGGAACAGGGACTTCGGGCGCTTGTCGACGAAGTCCTGTTTCACAAGGAGGTCCCAATGCAGCAATTGATGAGTGCGGGCACGGTATTATTCAGAGACGGCACGATTTTCCCGGAAGCATTTAAATGCGAGAGTGACTCGTATTCGCATGGCTGGCGATCAGTCAAAAATCTTGATGGGGACGGATTGGATCGAAGAATACGGGAAGCGGGATGGCATTTCTTTTATTTCGCCGGTGAAAACAAAATCACCGTGCCTGGCCGGGAGTGCGAGCAAACGATGCGCAAAGCAATCGAGAGAATTCTGGCCGGCCTGACGTCGGAGAAAACCAACTCCCTCGAGATTACCCGCGTGGCGTTCAGGTCTTTCCTGGGAGTGCCGTTTACGAGTGTGTTTTTTCACATGCGGAACGTACAGAAAAGCATGTTTCTGCTGGGGGACGAAGCCATTCAGCCCTGGAAAGATGCGGGATTTATCGCCGCCTGAAAGCCGTTCGAGGGCGCGCTTCCATGAAAATGATTCGCCGCGCCGCGCGGCAATTGCCTTGGTCATAATTGCGTTTTTCTCTCCCGCGCTTTGTGCGCAGAATCTCTCGAAGTACCGGAATTTTTCGTTCGGCATGAGTGCGTCGAGCGTCTCAAGGCTGGTCGACCAAAGACCACCGACGTAATCGTAATTCACGAACAGCCGGTGCGGGTTCAGGAACTTACGTGGTATCCACCGCCACAGCCATCTTCTACCTGCTTGCGAAAAGTGCGGTCTGATTAGGTATACGCTGTTGCATGGCGTCGGTGATGCTCTCGGCCTGATGCAGGGCGTCAGCTTCATCTTTTGCAGCCGTGCCGCGAATTTCCATGACGATCATACCGATGGATTTGCCCGCCGCATCCCGCAGTGGCAATGCAAGATCGTAAAAAGGCGACGTCCCGTTCACCTTCTCGACCGTCGATTTTCCTGAAGTCATAACGCCTAAATCTTTAGCGGAGGATTTCTTTCCGATCTTACTCGGTATGTTATTGGCGATCACTACGTTGTCTTGCGAGTTCGGCGGATTGACGTGTAGTCCCATCTTTTGCACACCTGGATTCGAGGCCATCGCTTCCTCGACCAACTTTTGCGCGTAGGGAGCGGAGACATTTAGAGAGGCTTGGAAGAGTGCGCCATAGCTTGGAATCTGACGTGCCAGTTCCATACGCAATTCTTCTGCCTGGCGCACCGAATCGGGTTCATCGGTAGCCGATGTGTAGGGTATCTCCATGACCAAAATGCCTATTTTGCGTCCCGCCGCGTCGAACATGGGCATCTTTATGTTATAGAACGAACCGTCGTCGCGCTTTACGCAATACGTGTTGCCGTCTTTCACCGCGTCCAGATCGCCATCGGATGACTTGACACCGATTCGGCTCATGTTTGCGTTGGCAATAATTACGCTTTCCGTGGCGCCCGGGGGTATCGCGTGCAGCCCCATCTTTCGCAGGTAAGGATGTGCGGACATCGTGTTCAGAATTAATTCCTGTGCTGCAGGAGCTTCAACGTGGACACTGACCACAGGGTCGGCAGCCTTCGACGGTGCGACGCCCGCCGGTTCCATTTCCAAAATTGCAGCATTTTTAGAATTGCCTCGCGGTACCGCAACGAAATAACGATTCAGCGCCGGAACTAGGGTCGCGGTCTTTGCGTCCGCCCCTGTCTTCACGCTGCCCAGGGAACGGTAATGGTCTGCGTCGGTTTGTTCGAACACGCTCACCACACCTTCGCCAATGGAATAAATTCGTTTTGTGTCAGCGTCGTACACCATGTCGTCGATGCCCTTGCTTGCCGGGAGGGTCTGGAGTTCCTTGCCCGTGTTGGTATCGAAGACCGATATCATCCCGCTGCGACACCCGACAAACAGGCGCTGACGTTGCTCATCGAGCCCCATCGCAACATTGTCTTTGCACATTTTCACCGGCCAGGAGGCTATCACCTCTCCCTTCCAGCGGTCGATCACTTCGATCTGATTTCTGGCCTTGTTATTCACATACATTCTTGGCCGGAACACGTCCAGTGTCATTGCTTCCAGCGTCTCACCCTGAATTCTGATATCCGGGAGCTTGCTGTCCGATGACGTATCGACGGTACTCAGCAGTGAGTATCTGTTTCCCTCGCTTTTGCCTCCGTTGGCGACATACAGGAACTGGCGCGACCCGTCATATCCGATCGAATCTGCATCTTTTGTGAGGGACACGGTCTTCAGCTGTTGGTAGGTCGCCCCATCGAAAATTTTTACGGCACTGTCCGCGCCGTCAGTTACATAAATTCGGTTCAGATCTTCGCGATAGAGAACTTCATGAGGTCTCGCGATGCCCCTGATTTCGTGAGCCACCGTGGCGCTGGAAAGATCAACAACCAGAACTGCCTGATAATCCTCGGCCGTCACGAAAAGACGGTTGTGAGCGACATCCGCTGTCAGATGGTCGAATGAACCCTTCACCGCCGCAGGTAATTGAATGGTGCGGACAGCACGCAGTGAGTCTGGCTGCTGCGCTTTTGCTGAGATCGAAACTGCAACGTAAAGTGCGATGGATAGTGGCACGCTGGATAGTTTCATAGCCAACAATTAGAGCACGAAAATATGAATACAATCTGAATAAGGGACCGTTCCTCGGTTTTTTGCGCTTCTCCTGTGTACCTTCAGTTTGGCTGACATCTGGCGCGCAAACTTGGATGCTGATCTGAAGTCGAAGACCTCTAGGACTGCTTGGAAGTAGACGATGCGAAACGCGCCAGAGCCCGCGTCGCCGCGTGGTAGCCGCACATTCCGTGCACGCCGCCTCCGGGAGGCGTGGATGCGGAGCAGAGAAACAATCCTCTCACCGGTGTTTCGTAGAGCCGGCGCGTGGGGCGCAGAAAGAGTTGGGACAATGAGTTCGCGCCGCCCGTAATATCGCCACCGATCAAGTTGGCGTTGCTCTGCTGCAGCGCAGCCGGTGATTTTTTCGAGCGCGCGAGTATCAGTTCTCGAAAGCCCGGTGCGAAGCGTTCCACCTGTGCTTCGATGCGATCCGTCATGTCCACTTCACTGCCGTTCGGAACGTGACAGTAAGCCCACGCCGTATGGCAGCCCGCAGGCGCTCGCGACGGATCAAAAAGACTCGGTTGAGCGAGGAGTACAAATGGACGCTCGGAAATCTCGTTGCTCCAACATTCGCGTTCGGAGCGGGCAATCTCGGACAGGGTCCCGCCAACATGAACGGTCCCTGCGCGCCTGCATTGTGGCGCTGACC
>Ga0105245_10001583_pt1 | contig 20684 bp, 20 predicted proteins | sample KBSM54metaG_FD_81523 | JGI IMG/M metagenome (GOLD analysis project Ga0105245, IMG submission 81523) | Miscanthus rhizosphere microbial communities from Kellogg Biological Station, Michigan, USA - KBS M5-4 metaG | ecosystem: Host-associated > Plants > Roots > Rhizosphere > Soil | place...
CGCGGTGACCTTGCTCGCGTACGTCTTCGAGACGCCGCGGATGCTGACGATCGCGCTCATGATCAGTTCTTCGTCAGGACCGCGTGCGCACGCGCCGCGGTCGCGAAGTCCATCACGACGACGCCGTAACGCGCCTTCGCGGCCGATGCGAAGTACGAGTCGAGCATCGGATCGATCGTGTCGCTCACGCTCGGGATGTTGGGGAGGCCGGAGATCATCTGGTAGCCACTCGTATACGCGAGATAGAGCGCGGAAGGATCGCCGAGCGACGTCGCCTCCCCGAAGAGGGAGGTGATCGCGGACCACTTCAGCGCATCGTCCGTGACGATGTAGTTGTCCTCGACGTGGAGCACCGGCGGGCCGGCGATGTCGAACGTCGCGTTGTCGGTCCACACCGCGGGAGCGGCGGCGATGCCAAGTGTCGCAGCGGTCGCGTCGAACCGGCGGAGCAGCACGAGCTTGCCGCGCGCTTCGCCGAGCGTCGGGATCCGGTTGTCGAGGAACCAGCGCGCTGGATCCTTCGCCGCGTATTGCTGGAACAGCTGCTCGAACGTGAGCGTCGCGCCCTGCGCCGCGAGCTCTTCCTTGATCGATACGATCAACGTCTCGTGGGGATGCGCATCGAGGAACGCGTACATCGCGGCGAGCACGTCGTCGAACGACTGCGATTGGTCGACCGAGCCGTGATAGATCAGGAACTGATCGTTGAAGTTGCGGCAGCGCACGTCGAAGTAGCGAATGCCAGCATCGAGCTGATCCGCGAACGTCAGCGTCTGGGTCTTCGCGAGACCCGCCGCCGGCTCGTGCATCGCGCCGGAGTCGTGGGTGCCGGGGATCGTGAACGCCGCGAGGCTCGACCCGTCGGGCAGCTTCGCCATCCAATCCGGGTCGCCGGCGGCCGGCTCGCTCGAACATCCCGCAAGCGCAGCCAACGCGATCAGTGCCCGCATCGCGCGAGCATAACGCTACTTGGTTGGAGCGGGCAGCGATGCAGCGGGCCGCGGCTTGACTTGAAGACTCGCGGGGCACGACGGCGGTGCGTTCGCATCCGCGCGCTCCTGGACGATCGCACCGAGCTTCGCGGTGCCCGCGGCGGCGAGGATGTCGACGCCTTCGACGTTCTTCTCGGTGAGCCGCGCCTTGATCGCCGCGCCGAGCTTCTCCGCATCTGCCTTGTTTGGCAGTGCGACCGCGACGAGCCATTTCGTGACCTCGGGATGCGACCGCATCGTCAGCACCATCTCCTGGACGATGATCTGACCCGCCGCCGACAGCCCGCCGCGATCGAGCGTCGGCATCTTGGTGACGTCCAGGCGATCGCCGTCGAGCGTGACGACCTGGAGGCCACCGGTATCGGGGCAGCCGTCTTCATCGTTCACGCCGTTGATCGTTTCGGGATCGTTCGGGCACTTGTCCTGCGCGTCGGGAATGCCGTCGTGATCGTTGTCCAAGTCCGGACAGCCGTCCGCGTCTTCGAACCCGTCCTTGTCCTCGGGGCACAGCGGGCACTTGTCCTGATCGTCGGGGATGCCGTCGCCATCGTTGTCGAGGTCGGGGCAGCCATCGCCGTCCTCGAAGCCGTCCTTGTCCTCTTCCTGGAGCGGGCAGGCGTCGCGGTCGTCGGGGATGCCGTCGCCGTCGGAGTCGTGCTTGTCGGCGGGGCAGCCGTCGTGCGGGAACGGCGGCTTGCCGTCCTCGGGATCGTCGGGGCACTTGTCTTGAAGATCCGGGATGCCGTCCTTGTCGTTGTCGAGATCGGGGCAGCCGTCGTCGTCTTCGAAGCCGTCGATGTCCTCGGCCGCGTTCGGGCACTTGTCGACTGCATCGGGACGGCGATCGCCGTCGTTGTCGTCGTCGGGGCAGCCGTCTTCGTCCTGAAAGCCGTCCTTGTCCTCGGGGACGAGCGGGCACTTGTCGCGCGAGTTCTCGATGCCGTCGCCGTCGCTGTCGCGGATGTCGGGCGCGAACCCGACCGAGACAAACACGCGCGCGTTCGGCGCACCGATCGCGCGATCGAGCCCCGCGCCACCGCCGATCACGACCGCGGCCGAGCTCGTGATCATCACGCGCAGACCGCCGATCGCCTCGATCGGGCTCTCGTCGACCGCGAACGAGGTCATCCCGGTGCGGCCGTACGACTCGGCGATGATGTTGAACCGCGGCGTCACCGCGAACGCGGCGGCGGCGCCCCACACGAGCTGCTGGCCGATCGTGCTCGAGTACACCGTGCGCGGCTTGCGGAAGATGAAGCCGCCGTTCGCGCCGATCGAGACCGGCCCGCGCGACCATTGCCACGCGAACCGGCCGCGCAGCGTCGGCAGATCGTCGCCGATGAACTGCGAGCCATCACTGCCGATGCTCGTCGGCAGCGACACGCCGGCGATCGCCGCGAGCCGGATCTCCGGGTTCTCCCACAGCCGGATCTTGCCCTCGACGATCAGATCGCCGAGCCCGGTGACTTGGAGCCCTTGCGGCGCGTGCATGCCGGTCGTCGGATCGAGACCGTCGCCGGCGAGCGAGAACACGAACGGGAGGTTCGCGCCGAGCTGGATCTTGTCGGTGATGCCGTACGCGGCGGTCAGCTGCATCTCGGTCAGCGACGACACGACCTGGTCGCGCTGCGTGCCGATCTGCGTGCCGTTGTCGACGGTGTTGTAGATCGTGAACGGGTTCGTGAGGAACGTGACGAGCGCGTCGAGTGCGAGCTGCTTCTTGTCGGCGACCGCGCCGTTATCGACCGAGAAGAATGTCTTGGGACCGATCGAGTAGGCGAAGTTCTCGACGTCGATCGCGCGATCCGCCGGGGGCATCGCCTGCGCCGCGGCGAGGCGTGGTGCCGCCACGCTGGATAGAGCCGTAGCTACGAGCAGTCCCCAACGGCGCATTGAGCCCCATCTTAAACTACTTCGGCAGCGCCATGTTGAACGTCCACACGACGACCGATGCGACCGGCTTGTCGTCGGTGTCCTTCGCGGGATCGAACGCGATCTTCGTCGCGCGTGCGAGGGCCAGCTCGTCGAGGCCGTGGCCGAGCTTGTTCAGCAGCTGGGCCGACTTCACCGCGCCGGTGTCGTCGACGATCAGCTTCACTCTAATCCGGCCCTCGATCCCGAGCCGGCGCGCGTCCGCGGGGTAGTCCTTCGACTCCTCGTACGAGTAGTCGCCGCGCGGCATCGCCCGGGTCTTGATCGTCGCGACCGACATCGCGGCAACCTCGCCGGCACCGCTACCACTACCGGCGCCCGTTCCCGTGCCGCTGCCGCCGCGGCCGACGCGCTGGGTGGTAGGGCCTTTCGCGACCGCGACCCCGGTCGCTGCAGGTGCGACATCCGGCATCGCGACGACCGGACCGCCGCCTTCGGGGCTCGTCGGTAGGCTCGGCGGCGGTGCGACCGGTGGCTCGCTCACCCGCGGTGGCGCGTGCGTCGCGACATGCTGCGGCACGACGGCAGCTGGCTTCACCGGTTCGACAGGTGGCTCGGGCTGGGGAAGCGGCGGCGGCGGTGGCTGGACCACCGGCGGCACCTCGACATCGACGAGCTCGAGCTTCGGCGGTGGCGCCAGATCTTTGCGCGGCGGATGGAGCACGACGAGCGCGTCGCCGAACGTGCCGACGAGCAGGTGGATCGCGATCGCACCGGCGAGCGCGAGCACGAACGGCGATTCCCACCACTCCCCACCCCTGGGCTCGGTGGGCAACGGCTCCGTTCGCACGCGCAGAGCGTAGCAGAGTCACTGCTGCGAGGCCGCGAGTGCGGCGAGTGCGGGGGCCGCGACGGCGACGAGGATCACGAGGTAGGCGACCGTCGGCCGCCATAGCGCGAGCGCGAGATCCGAGAAGGTAAGATGTGGCAGCCCGTACGGCGCGATCACCGGGTCGCCGCCGACGTGCGGGCCGGCGGACTCGCGGAACGGATCGCCGTCGCGCGCTGCTGAGCGAGTCGAGCTGATCACGATCGGATCGCCCGCGCGGAGCACGCCGAAAGCCTCGCCGACGCGCAGCGCGGTGGTCGCAGGATCGAGCGGCGCGATCAGGCGCGCGCCGGAGACCGGAATCGCGCCGGTCGGCGTCGCGACGACGAACGAGCGCACGCGCGTGCGCGGCGGCCGCAACCAGGTCGCGACCTCGTAGCCCGCGATCACGGGCTCGTCGGGGTCGTCGCGGACGACGGTGCCGCGGATCGCACCTGCATCGCTCGCGAGCCGGCGGCGCAGTGCGCGAGCGCGCCACGCCATCGCGATCCCGATCAAGAGCGGGCCACCCGCTGCGACCGCCGCGGCGCCGAGGAGGACGTGCGTGAAGTTCGCGTAGACGACGCGCGCCGACGGCACCGAGTCGAACCGGACGAGAAACGCGGCGACGAACAGCGTCGCGACCGCGCCGACGTGGTGGATTCGATAGTCCTTCGCGATCTCCGAGCGGCCGATCGCGAACGACGTGAACACGATCGCGACGACGAGCGGCGGGACGATCGCGTACGCGGCGATCCGAGCAGGGTGGGCGAGCGTGAAGCTCGGATCGTTCTCGATCCGCCACGCGCCGCGCGTGGTCGCCCACGCGACGAGCGGGAGCCACAGGCCGAGCAACAGGAGATAGACCAGCGAGGTCATCACGAACGCGTGGCTCGCCGCGGTGTCGCGCCGCGAGCGCGTGATCCACCACGCCGCTACACCGACGACGACGAGCTCTCCGACGACGATCGCCGACAGCGGGATGTCGCGCGCGAGGTAGTAGTACTCGCGCACGGTGACGAGCTTGTTCGAGATCGCGAGCCACGCGGGCCACGCGAGCGCGACCAGCGCGAGGTGGACGAGCGGTAACGCCACCGCGAGCCGGACGTAGCGCGACAGCGCGAACCGCGGAACCGCCGCGACCGCGATGCCCGCGATCGCGATCACGGCGAGCGCGTTCTCGAACGCCCAGCCCGGGATGCCGGTGTCTTCACCGCCCTGGAACCACAGCACGCGCGCGCCGGCGAATGGCAGCAGCACGGTCGCGATGCACGCGAGCGCGAGCACGACGCGGACCCACGGCTTCAGCGTACCGGCGGCGTGTCGCCATGTCGCGAGCTCGAGCGGGTCGCGGAGGTCCATGCCGATGCGACAACAGCCCACCCGATCAGGTTGCGTGTATCAACGAATCTCGCCGTCGACGTACAGCCACGCGCCGTCGGCATCGCGGCGAAACCGCGAACGTTCGTGCTGGCGAAACGGCTTGCCGCGTGTCACGCCGGCGGCCGCGAACTCGACGATGCCTTCCGCGTCTTTCTTGCCGCCGCGCTCGGTCGCGATGATCTCGAGACCGAGCCACAGCGTCGCGCGCGTGAACAGCTCGATCTCGCGACGGCGCGCGACCGGATCGTGAACCGGCCCTGCGTCGGGTGCATGCGTCGCGAGCAAGTAGTCGACGTTGCCGCGGACGTACGCGGTGTAGCGCGAGCGCATGAGCTCGAGCGCGGTTGCGGCGCGGCGCTGGCCGGCGAGGATCGCATCGCAGCAGGCATCACCGTTGCGGCCAGTGCCACAGGGGCATGGCTTCGTCGTCACGGCCGTTCGTTCTCGAGCGCGATCGCGGTGACGCCGGCTTGCTGCACGAGATCGATCGCGCGCATCACGCCGCCGTACGCGCTCTTGCGATCGCCCGCGATGATCGCCTTCGGCTTCGAGGTCGTCGCCGCGATCTCCTTGATCCGCGCGATCGCCTTCACGTCGTCGTCGAACTTGTCGCCGTTGACGTAGAGCTGGCCATCCTGCGAGACCGACACGCGCAGCGTGCTCTGGACCTCGCCGCCGGTCGCCGCCTTCGGCTTGTCGATGTCGACGCCGCGCGCGACGATCAACTTCGCGGTGACCATGAACACGACGAGCAACACCAGCACGACGTCGACGAACGGCGTGACGTTGATGTCGGTGATCGCCGGCGTCGCGTCGTCGTCGTCGTAGAGGCTCGCGCCGCCCGCCATTACGCGTCCGCCTTCGAAGTGGACTCCGGCATCGGGTTCAGCTTCTCGGCGTCAGCGCCGTGGACCAGCGACAGGACCGCGTGCGCAGCTTGATCGGCGCCGCCGAGCAGCACGCGCAGCTTGCGCGAGAAGTAGTTGAACGCGATGACCGCCGGAATCGCGACCATCAGGCCGAACGCGGTCGCCGCGAGTGCCTCGGCGATCAGGTCGAGCGTGCGGTCCTCGGCCATCGCGGTCTTCTCGCGGAGGTGCTCGAACGCGTTGATCACGCCGAGCACCGTGCCGAACAGGCCGATGAACGGCACGTTATTGCCGAGCGTGCCGAGCACGATCAGGTTGCGATCGGCCGCGGTGCGCCAGCGCGCGCGCTCGCCGTGCATCGCCTCGGCGACGGCGGCGGGACCGCGATCGCGCTCTGCGAGGCCGCGCAGCGCGACCTGGACCGAGATCGCCGGGTCGTCTTTGTACTTGGTCTCGAGCCGGCCGACCTCGCCGCGCTCGAACGCGCCGCGCAGCTCGCGGGTGAACCGCTCGGTATCGGTATCGCGCCGGCGAAACCACAGCGCGCGATCGATCATCACGCCCACCGACACGACGGACAGGCCGATCAAGAGCCAGAGCACCCAGCCGGCGCCGAGCTGAGCGAATGCGACGAAGTGGCCCGACAGATCCATCGCTGTGGACCTTAGTTCATTTCATCAGCTCTCGCATCACCGCGGTCGCATAGGCCCCGCCGGGCAGCGAGAACGCGACCTCGATGGCCGCATCGCTGCCAGCGTTGTCGATCGCCGTCACAGTTGGCTCGGCAACCGCGATCGTCGCGTCGCGCCGCGTACCTTCTGCGATCGCGCGAACCGCGCTGAACGAATCGCGCGCGAGGCCAGCCCCGGATAGGATCGCGGCTTCGCGCTCGGCCGCCGGCGTACCGTCGGGTGCCGCGCGCATCGAGTCGCCGAACATCGGCCCGGTCAGCACGATCTCGCCGGCGGCGAGGCGCGGCGTATCGGTCGCCGGATCCTCGCACGTGAACATCCCGCCGCCGACCTTGTGAAGGACGTCGCCGGCGAGCACGGTCGCGTAGAGGCCCTCGGCCATCCGTGCGACGAGCCACTGGTTGAACAGCTCCGACTGGAGCGCAGAGACGAGCAGGCGGGCGAGCTTGCGATCGCGTGGAAAACCCTCGCCGTTGACGATCGCGCGGCCGCGTGCGGCGTTGTCACCGTCGCGGCCGAACCGCTGCTCGCCGTACCAGTTCGGCGCGCCCGGTGGTTGCGCGAGCCGCGCGAGGATCGCCTGGGCCTTGGCGACGGCGTTGTCTGCGACGCCGCGCACGCGCAACACGAACCGATTGCCGCGGACGTGACCGGTGCGCAGCTTGTGGGGATGGCGCGCGACCTCGATGATCGAAAGGTCATCGACGACGAGCGCCTGGACCGCGTCGGGCTGGGTCGGCGGCGGCAGCGAGAGCCATTGCCGGGTCACCGCGTGGCGGTCCTTCATCCCGGCGACGCCGATATCGCGCGTCTTGACGTTCAGCGCCTTCGCGATCCGCTCGACTGCCATCTGCGTGGTGAGCCCGCGCTTTTCGATCTTCACGAACACGTGCTCGCCCTCGCCTTTCGGCGGATAGGCCGGTTCCTCGTCGACAAAGAAATCTTCGGGGGTGGTGCGCAGCACGCCGCCGATTCCGGGCAGCTCGGCCGTGAGATAGGGCAGGTCCACGGCGCGTGGTGTAACATCGGAACCATGCAGTGGCGCGTCCTCGCCGTCATGTTGCTCGCGGCGTGCGGCGGTACGTACGGCGGCCAACCGCCCGCGCACCCGACGAAGGCGGTTGCCGCCAAGCCGAAGCGCGGGATCGAAGACGCGGCCCTGCCGTACACCGTGCTCGACGCGAAGTCCGGCCACCAGGTCGACACGAACGCGTTCTGGACGAAGCTCGGGACCGAGCGCGCGATCTGCGTCGGCGAAGAGCACAACAACCCGCACCATCACTGGGTCGAGCTCGAGGTCGTGCGCCAGATGATGAAGGCGTGGCCGGCCGCGGCCCCGCGCGCGCTCGGCATGGAGATGTTCCAGCGTCCGTTCCAGGGCGTGCTCGACGACTTCGCCGCGAAGCGGATCGACGAGAACGCACTGCGCTCGCGCGCCGGCTGGGAAGATCGCTGGGGCTACGACTTCGGGTTCTATCGGCCGACGATCGCCGCAGCGGTCGACGCGCACGCGACGCTCCTCGCGCTCAACGCGGCGAAGGAGCTGACCAAGAAGGTCGCGCATCACGGGCTCGAGTCGCTGAGCCCCGAGGAGCGAGCGCAGCTCGCCGCGGATCTCGATCTCAAGGACAAGAAGCACCGGGCGTGGTTCGACGCGCTGATGTCGGACATGTCTGGCGGCGATCCGCACAGCGCACATGCCACGGGTAGCGGCGCTGGCAGCGGCAGCGCGCCGGCCGACATGCCGAGCGAAGACGCGATCTACACCGTCCAGGTGATCTGGGACGAGACGATGGCCGACACCGCCGCGAAGTGGCTACAAGCGAACCGCGACGGCCGGATCGTGATCCTCGCCGGCAGCGGTCACTGCCACGACTCCGCGATCGTCAACCGGATCAAGCGCCGCGGCATCGCCGACGTCGTGTCGATCCGCAGCGTGATCGACGACGGCCAGGGCGGCGTCGCCGAGGAGCTCGCGAAGCCGATGACCGATTTTCTCGTCGTCCTCGACATGCCCGAAGACGTGAAGAAGCAGCTCCGCGAGCAGAACAAAGACGACTAGCTGGTCTGGAACACGAGCTCGAAGCCGTCCGGGTCCGTGATCGAGAAGTGGCGGCGGCCGTGGTCCTGGCGAAGCTCCGTGCAGCTCAGCTTCGCCGATAGCTCGGCGTGCGTCGCCGCGACGTCGGGAACGTCGAAGTGCAGCGCGGTATCGCCATGGGCCTGCGTGCGCGCGAGATCGCGGGACGCCGGGCGTTCGTTCGAGTCGTACGCGGTGTTCAGCATCACGTGATCGTCGCCGAGCGCGAGCAGCAACCAATGCGAGAACGTGCCCTCGCGGGTGGTCACCGTCGGCGACCGCGCGACGACCAGAAATCCGACCGCCGCGTAGAACCTCAACGACTCGTTGGTATCGAACACCTGGAGGAGAGGCGTCATCCCTCCAGCGTAGCGCTAACGCGGGAGGGCGGAGCCCGGTTGTGGGCCGTGCTCGTCGTTCGCCATCCGGATGTAGAGCTGCGCGCTCTTGTTCGTCGGATCGATCTTGAGGACTTCCTGCCACTCGACGAGCGCAGCGTCGCGGCGCCCGAGCGAGAACATCGTCACGCCGAGGTGGATCCGCGCGGGGATGAAGTCGGGCCGGATCTTCTTCGCGTGCTCGAACTCGGCGACCGCGGCGTGGACCATGCCCATGTCGCGGTAGACGTTGCCGAGCCGGACCCGGAGGTCGGCGAAGTCGGGGCACAGGTCGAGCGCCTTCGAGTACTCGCGGACGGCCTCGTCGAACATCGCGAGCCCGGCGTACGCGGCGCCGAGGTCGGCGTGCATGTTCGCGAGCTTGCCGCGCGCGAACCGATCGAGCGCGTTCGGCTGGCCGACCGATGCGGACACGGCCTTGGTGTAGACCTCGCGGGCGCGCTCGTACTTGCCGCGATCGTTGTACGTGACGGACAGGTTCAGCGCGGCTTCGGTGTAGCGAGGGTTGAGCCGGAGCGCGTTCTCGAACGCCTCCTCGGCGTCGGAGAACCGGCCCTGGGCGTGATAGATCACGCCGAGCATGTTGTAGAGGTCGGGGAAGCTGGGGCGGGCGGAGGCGGCTTCGGCAAGAAACGGCTCGGCGCGCTCGTACTCGTTCGCGTTGTAGTGCTCGCGGCCGAGCGCGATCAATTGCTCGACGCTGACCTGGGCACGGTCACTGCTCATCCACCCCAGCCTAACAGCTCTGGAGGCGCGCTACTTCTTCGCAGGCGCGAGAGATGCCAGCGCACCTTTGGCTTCACCGGCGCGCGAGCTCTGCGGGTACTTCGCGACGAGCTCCTGCCACGACAGGCGCGCGCGATCCGGCATGTCGACGGCGACGTACGCGCGGCCGAGCAGCCACAGCGCCTCGACATCGTAGCCGACGCCGCGATAGCGCTCGAGTAGACGGCGGAGGCGGAGCACGGTGCCCATCGGCTTGCCGCGATCCCAGTAGTAACGAGCGACGTACCACTCGTGATCCGCGAGGCGCTTGCCGACCTTGATCAGGATCTCTTTCGCCTTGTCGCGATACGGCGAGTCCGGGAACTTGTCGAGGAACGCCTTGAGCTCGTTCGCGGCGTCCTCGGTCGAGGACTGATCCTTTTCGTACGACGGCGGGAACAGCCAGAAGTCGCTGGAGAGCTGGAGGAAGTACGCGTCGCCGATCTTGAACGACGCGTAGCCGTTCGCGACCATCTCGTGCGTCGGGTGAAACTTGATGAACAGGCGGTAGCTGTCGATCGCCTCGACGTACTGCTCGGCGCCGAACTCGGCGTCGGCGAGGCGGAGCTCGGCGAGGACGGCATACTTGGAGTACGGGAACCGGCTCTTGATGAACGCGAAGTACTTCGAAGCCGCGACCCAGTCCTTGTTGTCGAGCTCCTTCAGGCCCTTCTCGTAGTTCTTCTGCGCGGAGACCGAGTAGTCGACGGAGCTCGCGCCGGCCTTGGCGCCGCACGCGGCCGCACCGAACAGGAGGGCCAGCGCGATCAGAAGACGAAGGGGTTTGATCATCGAGACTTTCCGCTCATACACCCGCCGGAAGCGGGAGATCAACGTTGCTACGACCCGGCCGGGCGGGCGCCGGTTGCCTGAGATGCCTGATATAGATAGGAAATGCGCCTGGGCCTGGCTCTGCTCTTCTTCGCCTGTTCGGGGACCGCGCACCAGATCTCGATCGGGCCTCCGCCTGCAAAGGTGACAGATGGCATCCTGGCGGGCCCGTTGTGCGCGGGCACCGAGTGCAAGTGCCGAGATCTCAACGCGGCGGGCGACGGTGGGGCGGGGCTGCCGACCGACGCGACCCACAAGCGGTTCGAGATCCGGATGACCTCGCCTCAGGAGCTGTGGGCGACGGTCGGGACGAATCACCTCTACAAGAGCGCCGAGCGGGCCGACGCGTGCTTCTACGTCGATCTGCCTTCGGGCGATTCGCCGGTCGAGCTCCGCATGTCGAACAAGGACGGGGCGGCGGGCGGCTGGGCGATCCGCGAGCTCGGGACCAAGACGAAGAGCTACTACGACACGTTCATCTTCAACTGCGGCGTTCCGGGCGTGTGCTCGTACGACGAGCTCGATCGCAACAAGGCCGACTACGCCGCGATGCCGCACAACCTGCACGACAAGTGTGGGTCGACGAAGATCAAGGCGCTGTCGTGGGACCAGAGCAAGGCGCCCGATGGCGAGCACCCGACCGACGTGCTCGTCCGGATGAAGCTCGACGTCTATCGGTTCGCGCCGTGGAAGCCGCACGGCGATGACACCTGCGGCAAGGGCCGTCCGCCGGCCGATGCCGGCAGCGACGCGCCTGGCGATGACGGCTCCGCCGCGGCGCCGTGAACCGCGCTGTCGCCGTCGTTGTCGTCGTCGTCCTCTTCGTCGCGTGCGAGCGCGAGCGCCATCAAGAGCCTCCGCCGCCGGTACCTGCGCCTATCGTTCGCGACGCGGCGGTCGCTCCGCGAGATGCGCCGATCGCGTGCGCTTCCGATCGCGATTGCCCGGTCCTACCGCCCGGCTCGACCTGCGCGTTCACGTGTGGACCGTCGACCTGCCAGCTCGTCGCCGTCAGCGCCAAGCTCGGCGCTGGCCCGTGCTTCGGCAACCAGCGCGACGGCAACCAGGCGCTCGCGATCCAGAAAGACTCACAGTTGGTCATCGCATGCGACGTGAACGCGGGCTTGTACTGCGAGCGCTCGACCCGCCGGTGCACGGCGTCGAAGCCGCGCGGCGTCGCGTGCACCGGCGACGACGAGTGCGGCGACGACGGTCGTTGCGACGACACCTCGCGAACGTGCGTCGAGGCCGAGCCGCAGGGCGCGGCGTGCCGGACCCAGCACTGTGGACGCGGCCTGTTCTGCAACGATCACTTGCGCTGCGAGCCTCGCCGGCCCGACGGCGCCGGCTGTGTGCTCGCCGACGACTGTGCGTCGCACGCCTGCGATCACCAGCGCTGCATCGCGGCGCCCCAGCCATTTGCCTGCGCGCTACCTGCGCAGGCGTGGTAGACCGCGCCCCGGTGTACGAGTACCCCGATAGCTACGACCTCGTCGTCGTCGGCGCCGGCCATGCCGGTTGCGAAGCCGCGCTCGCGGCCGCGCGGCTCGGCGTGCGCGTGCTCGTCCTGACCGGCTCGCTCGAGATGGTCGCGCAGATGTCGTGCAATCCCGCGATCGGCGGCGTCGCGAAGGGCCACATCGTCAAGGAGCTCGACGCGCTCGGCGGCGAGATGGGCAGCGTCGCCGATGCGACCGGCATCCAGTTTCGCCGGCTCAACGCGAGCAAGGGCCCGGCGGTGCGCTCGACCCGCTGCCAGTCCGACAAGCGGCGCTATCGCGACGAGATGCGGATGCGGCTCGAGAACTGCGCCGGCCTCGCGCTGCGCCAGGGCGAGGTCGCAAAGCTTCACACCGAAGACACGCCGTCGGGGCGCAAGCAGATCGTCGCGGTCACGACCACGATGGGCATCACGTATCGAACGAAGAGCGTCGTGCTGTCGACCGGCACGTTCATGCGCGGCGCGATCTTCGTCGGTGAAGCGCGCGCGCAGGGCGGCCGGGCAGGCGAGGCGCCGGCGCTGGGGATCAGCGCATCGCTCGCGGAGCTCGGGTTCCCGCTCGCGCGGCTGAAGACCGGAACGCCGTGCCGGATCGACCGCAAGACGATCGACGTCGCCGGCCTCGATCTCCAGCCCGGCGACGATCCGCCGCCGACGTTCGCGTGGCGCGGCCCACCGCCACCGCTGCCGCAGATCGCGTGCTGGGTCACGTACACGAACGAGAAGACCCACGCGATCATCCGCGAAGGCCTGCCGCGCTCGCCGCTCTACAAGAAAGAGGGCGCAGACATCCGGGGCACCGGCCCGCGCTACTGCCCGTCGATCGAGGACAAGGTCGTCCGGTTCGCAGACAAAGACCGTCACCAGATCTATCTCGAGCCCGAGGGCATCGACTCCGCCGAGGTCTATCCGAACGGGATCTCGACGTCGCTGCCGTTCGATATCCAGCTCGCGTTCTTGCGGACCATCCCCGGCCTCGAGCGCGCCGAGATGACGCGCGCCGGTTACGCCGTCGAGTACGACTTCATCGATCCGCGCGAGGTCCTGCCGACGCTCGAGACCCGCCGGGTGCGCGGCCTGTATCACGCCGGCCAGATCAACGGCACCTCGGGCTACGAGGAGGCCGCGGTCCAGGGCTTGATCGCCGGGATCAACGCGGCGCTCGCGCTGCTCGGGCGCGACCCGATGATCCTGCGCCGCGATCAGGCGTACGGCGGCGTGCTCGTCGACGATCTCGTCACCCGCGGCACGAAAGAGCCGTATCGCATGCTGACCTCGCGCGCGGAGTTCCGGCTGCTGCTCCGCGAGGACAACGCCGTCGATCGGCTGATGCCGATCGGCAGGGAGCTCGGCCTCGTCCCCGATGCGCGGTGGGCGATGTTCGAGGCGTGGCGCGCGGATCTCGCGGCCGCGACGGAGCGGACCGAGCGCGCGAGCGTCGTCGGTGGCGATGCGGTCAACGCGGCGCTCGCGAAGTTCGGCTCGGCGCCGCTCGTCGCTCGCCGCGCGACGCTCGCGGAGCTGCTGCGCCGGCCCGAGCTCGACTGGCGCGCCGTCGAGGAAGTCGCGCACGCCGGCGGTGTCGCCGCGTCGCCGCACACCGCCGAGGTCCTCGAGCGCGTCGCGATCGAGACCGCGTATGCGGGCTATCTCCGTCGCCAAGAGGCCGATGCGGCTCGCGTCGCGCGCGCCGATGCGGTCCGCGTTCCGGACGGTCTCGATTATCGCCGGATCCCGGGGCTGTCGAACGAGGTCGTCGAGAAGCTGGAAGCGATCCGACCTCGCTCCGTCGGTCAAGCGTCGCGGATCAGCGGAATCACCCCCGCGGCGATCGCGATCCTGTTGACGCACATAGGGCTTTTCGCGCGTAAGGGCGGCGAGGTAGCTTCGTCGCCACATGAAGGCTAAGGGGCTGGCTTACCTATTCGTGGTTTGTAGTGGCGGCGTGGCGTCGGCGGGTGGCTTGTTCTTGCCCGGTGCCGGCGTCGTCTCGACGACGCGCGCCGGTGCCGCCGTCGCATCTGCCGACGACGCCGAGGCCATCGCGCTCAATCCCGCGGGCATCGCGAAGACCACGGGGACGAAGATCACGATCGGCATCGCCGCGATCGACTACCTGATGTCGTTCCAGCGCGGTGGCACGTACGACCCGATCAAGGAAGAAGCGACGTCGTACGCGGGCACGCCGTACCCGAAGATGACGAACGACGCGAAGCCGCCGCTCGGCATCGGCGCGTTCCAGCCTGTCCCGGTGATCGGCGTCGTCTCGGATCTCAACAACGCGATTCCGCACCTCCATGCCGGCTTCGGGATCTACGCGCCGAACGCGTACCCGTTCCGCGACATGAACAACGTGAACGGCAAGCCTTACTTCGTGAAGTCGGGCAACGGCTACACGTTCCCGACGACGGGCGATCCGCCGCCGCCGACCCGCTACGACATCGTCGAGCAGGAAGCCGCGATCATCCTGCCGTCGCTCGACATCGCGTACTCGATCACGCCGGATTTCGATATCGGCGTGCGCGGCTCGGTCGGCGTCGCCCAGCTGAAGTCGACGGTCGGCGTGATGGGCCTCCTCAACGAGGAGGAGTACATCCAGCAGGACGGCATCTTCTCGGTCGACGCGAGCGCGGTCGTCGAGACCGGTGGCCTCGGCCTCGCGTACCGGCTCGGTCCGAACATCGAGCTCGGCGCGAACTACACGCTGCCGATCATGATCCACGCGAAGGGCAACGCGGTCGCGGCGAACGCGCCGGGCGTCACGCTCGCGGGCGCACCGGTCTCGGTCGTCCCGTCGGACGTCGTGAAGTGCGAGGCCGGCGGCACGGCCGCCAGCTTGAAGGCCTGCGCCGATATCGAGCTGCCGATGACCGCGCAGCTCGGCGGGCGCTGGAAGTTCCTCGACGCGAAGGGCAAGCTGAAGGGCGACGTCGAGCTCGATCTCGACTGGGAGCACTGGGGCGCGACGTGTGACTACACCAAGGACGTCACGTGCCAGAACCCGAGCGACTATCGGGTCACGGTCGACGGCCAGATCGTCACGCCGGCGAGCACGAACGCGGTGGCGCTCCAGCCGACGCTGATCCAGCACGGCCTCCAGGACACGTATGGCATCCGGCTCGGCGGTAGCTGGTCGTGGGACCAGGGCCCCGACAACAGCCTGATCGTGCGCGGTGGCATCGGCCACGACACGCGCGCGGCGAAGCCCGGCTGGGAGCGCTCGGATCTCGACGGCGCGGCGCGCACGATGATCTCGGCGGGCGGCTCGTACAAGCTCCCGAAGTGGCAGTTCGACGCCGGCTTCGGCGTGATCCTCGAGGGCTCGCGCACGAACGATCGCCACTGCAACCCGGTGTCGTCGGAAGGCTGTGGCCCGAACGGCCCGCAGCCGCAGGATGGTTACCAGCAGAACGGCCAGCCGACGCGCGAAGGCCCGGATCCGACGGTGCCGATCATCGCGCCCGGCTCGCAGATCGAGCAGCCCGTCAATCAGGGCACGTATAGGTCGTACTACTTGCTGATCATGCTCGGCGCCTCGACCTGGTTCTAGAACAGCGTGCGCGTGTCACGTGCTCGTGCACGTACACGTACGCCGGCTGCGATCCCGATCTGCGACGACGGTTGTTCGACGATCGGTCGCGAGCTCGTCGCGAGCTCGGCTCGATCGCCATCGCGTGTTACGACCGAGGTCGGATCGAGCACGTGACACGTGTACGTGTACGTTCGGACACTTGTGGCTCTGTCACAGGGGCGTCCCATGTCGTCGCAGGTGCGCGGACATCAAATCGGTGTCATGTTGAATGCCATGAGCAACGCGCTGGTGAAGTCGTCGTCGTCCTCGAGTGGCGGTAGCGGCCTGGTTCCCGCGGCGTGCAGCCTCGTGATCCCCGGCGTCGGCCAGCTGATCAACGGCGAGACCGACAAGGCGATCGGCGTGTTCGTCGTCGCGGCTGCGACCGGCGCGGCATTCCTCGGCGGCCTGCCGCTGATCGGCGGCGTGCTGGGCCTGGTTCACCTCGCGACCCACGTCTACGCCGTCGGTGACGCCTACATTCAGGGCCGTCGGAAGTAAGCTACAGTTCTCGACGTGGAAGTCGTCGAGTATTTCGATCAGTTCAAGGGCACCGAGACGTACATCGCGTCGGAGGAGCTCAAGCACGCAGTCAACGTCGCGGTCGCGCTCGGCCGGCCGTTGTTGCTGCGCGGCGAACCGGGCACCGGCAAGACGCTGCTCGCCGAGAACCTCGCGCGCGCGCTCGAGATGCCGCTCGTTCGCTGGCACGTCAAGTCGACGACGAAGGCGCGCGATGGCCTCTACATCTACGACACCGTCGCGCGGCTCTACGACTCGCGATTCGGCGGCGACGTCAACGACATCGCGAAGTACATCAAGCTCGGCCCGCTCGGCGAAGCGCTGTCGGCGCCGAGCCGCGTCGTGCTGTTGATCGACGAGATCGACAAGGCCGACATCGAGTTCCCGAACGACCTCCTGCACGAGCTCGACGCGATGCGGTTCAAGATCGACGAGACCGGCCGCGAGGTCGTCGCGAAAGAGCGCCCGGTCGTCGTGATCACGTCGAACAACGAGAAGGAGCTGCCCGACGCGTTCTTGCGCCGCTGCGTGTTCCACTACATCCAGTTCCCCGATCGCGAGCTGATGGCGGAGATCGTGAAGGTCCACCATCCCGACATCACCGACCGCGTGCTCGACAACGCTCTCGAGATGTTCTTCTCGCTGCGCTCGACGCCGAAGCTGCGCAAGAAGCCTTCGACGAGCGAGCTGATCGATTGGATCCTCGCGCTCAAGAAGGCCGGCATCGATCTCGCGAAGGTCGGCCACGGCATCCCGTTCCTCGGCACGTTGCTGAAGACCGAGGCGGATGTCGAGCTCGTGCAGAAGAGGGCGAAGGCCTAGTGCTGATCGACTTCCTCTACGAGCTGCGCGCCAAGAAGGTGCCGGTGTCCACTCACGAGTGGCTCGCGCTCATGGAGGCGATGGCGCTCGGGCTGCACGAGTCGTCGCTCGACGGCTTCTATCACCTGTGCCGCACGATCTGCGTCAAGGACATCGCGCTCTACGACGCGTACGACGAGGCGTTCCTCGCGTACTTCAAGGATGTCCACGTCAGCTCGCTCGAGCTGACGAAGCAGCTGCAGGAGTGGATGCTCGATCCGAAGATGCTCGAGCAGCTCACCGCCGAGCAGCGCGAGATGCTGAAGGACCTCGACCTCGAGGGCCTGCGCAAGAAATTCGAAGAGCGCCTCAAGCAGCAGAAGGAGCGCCACGACGGTGGCAACCGCTGGATCGGCACCGGCGGCACGTCGCCTTTCGGCACGAACGGGCGCAACCCGACCGGCATGCGCGTCGGCGGCGGCGGTGGCCGCTCCGCGATGGCGGTCGCCGGCGAGCGGCTGTTCAAGGAGTACCGCAAGGACATCGTGCTCGACGTTCGCCAGATCGACGTCGCGCTGCGCAACCTGCGCCGGCTCGGCCGCGAGGGCGCGGTCGAAGAGCTCGACATGGACGAGACGATCGAGCAGACCGGCCGCAACGCCGGCGAGCTCGAGGTCGTGTTTCGCCCGCCGCGCCGCAATCGCGTGAAGGTATTGCTGCTGATGGACGTCGGCGGCTCGATGGATCCGCACGCCGAGCTGGTGTCGCGGATGTTCACCGCGGCGTCGCGCAGTGGCCGGTTCGCGAAGTTCCGTAGCTACTACTTCCACAACTGCGTCTACAACTCGGTCTACGAGGACGCGGCGTTTCGCAAGCCGGTGCAAGTCGCGGATCTGCTCGCGACCAGCGATCGCGACGAGAAGCTCGTCGTGCTCGGCGACGCGCTGATGCACCCCGCCGAGCTGCTCGATCCGGGCGGCTCGATGTACCTGTACTCGCAGAATCGCGCGTCGGGGATCGAGTGGCTGCGCCGGCTCGGTCATCACTTCCGGTCGAGCGCGTGGCTGAACCCCGAGCCGGAGCGGTTCTGGAGCGGCACGACGATCGAGGTGATCGCATCGGCGATCCCGATGTGGCCGCTCACGCTCGACGGCCTCAACCACGCGGTCAAGTACCTGGTGCGCGGCGGCGAGAAGCCGCGCGTCGGCGACCCGTCGAAGTGGGTCAAAGGGATCAGCGGCTACTAGCGGCCCGCGCGCTGCGCGGCTGGTGCCTGCGCGCGCCACAGGTTCTGCGCCGTCGTCACGAGCGCGATGTGCGAGAACGCCTGCGGGAAGTTGCCGACGAGGCAGCCCGCGCGGACGTCGTACTCCTCGGCGAGGAGGCCGAGGTCGTTGCGCAGCGCGAGCAGACGCTCGAACAGCGCACGACCTTCGTCGCGCCGGCCGGTCATGATCAGCGCGTCGGCGAGCCAGAAGCTGCACGCGAGGAACGCGCCTTCGCCCTGCGCGAGGCCGGTTTCGGTCAGCGCAGGATCGTGACGCATCACCAGGCCGTCGGCGACGAGCCGCTGCTCGACCGCGCGGATCGTGCCGGTGATCCGCGGATCGTCGGGAGGCAGAAAGCCGGTGGTCGGGATCAATAGCAGGCTGCCGTCGAGCCGCTTCGTGCCGTACGACTCGACGAACGAGCCGAGCTCGGGATCGAAGCCGTACTCGCAGATCTGCGCGTGGATCTGCGCGGCGATCTGATCCCAGCGCTCGGCCGGACCTTCGAACCCGTTCTCGCGCACCATCTTGATCCCGCGATCGAACGCGACCCACGCCATCACCTTCGAGTACGTGTAGTGGCGCGGCTCGTCGCGGCTCTCCCAGATCCCGCGATCCGGTTGCTGCCAGATCGTCTCGAGGTGGGCGAGGAACGCGAGCTGGACCTTCCAGACCTCGCGGCTGTCGGGGACGCCGCCGCGATGCGCTTGATAGAACGCATCCATCACCTCGCCGTAGACATCGATCTGGAGCTGGCCGTGCGCCGCGTTGCCGATCCGCACCGGCCGGCTGTTCGCATAGCCGGGCAGGTGGGGAAGCTCGTGCTCCCACAGCGCGCGCTCGCCGGCGAGCCCGTACATGATCTGGACCTGGTCGGGCGAGCCCGCGACCGCGCGCAACAACCAGTCGCGCCACGCGGCCGCCTCTTCGTAGTAGCCGCCGTTCATCAGCGCGAGCAGCGATAGCGTCGCGTCGCGCAGCCAGCAGAACCGGTAGTCCCAGTTGCGCGCGCCGCCGAGCGTTTCGGGCAAGCTCGTCGTCGGCGCGGCGACGATGCCGCCCGTCGGCGCGTAGGTCAGCGCCTTCAGCACGAGCAGCGAGCGCAGGATCGTCGCGCGCTCGCCCGGATCGACGAGCCGCGCGCGACCTGCCCACTCGGCCCAGAACTGTTCGGTCGCGGCGAGCCCGGCGAACGGATCGCACGCCGGCGGCGCTTCGAGGTGCGACGCGCGATACGACATCGTGAACGGCACGGCGTCACCCGCGTTGACCGTGAATACGCCATCGGTCCGATGATCGACGCCCTGGACCGCGACCGGCGTGCGCAGCACGAGCTGATCCGGTCCCGCGATCGCGCGCAGCCCGCCATCAGGCAGGCGATGTACCCACGGCACGATCGTGCCGTAGTCGAACCGGATCACGAGCTCGGTGCGCATCTCGACCGTGCCGCGTTCGCCGTAGACGATCCGCACGACGTTCGAATCGGCATCGCGCGGCGGCATGTAATCGACGAGGACGACCGAACCGGTCGGCGTCTCGAATCGGGTCTCGAGGATCAGCGAGTCGCCGCGATAGCGCCGGCTGGTCGCCATCTGGAACTGCGGATCTGCTGGACCGATCCACCAGCGACCGTGCTCGGGCCCACCGAGCAGTGCGGCGAAGCACGCCGCCGAATCGAACCGCGGCCAGCACAGCCAGTCGAGCGAGCCATTGCGGCCGACGAGCGCTGCCGTCTCGCAGTCGCCGATGAGGGCGTAGTCTTCGAGGCGCAGCGGCATGCATCTGTCGAATGCAAGACCGGCACCTGGAGCTGCAACGTGCGCTCACGTCACAGCGGCGGATAACCCCGCGTTACGGGTTCGGCTTCGACCAGCTCGGCTCGGGCTCGCCGCTGCCGCTGCCCGCGGGCTTCTCGACCGGCGGCGTCGTTGTCGTGGCCGAACCGGCGCCGCTCGAACCGCTGTTCGTCGGCGTCGCGCTGCCCGCGCCGGAGCCGCTCTCCGGCGTCACCGTCGAAGCAGAGCCTGCAGCCGAACCGTTGCCGGTCGGGTTGTTGTGCGGCGGCGTGTTGACCACGACCGGCGCGACGACGAGCTTGGCATCGACCGACGTGGTCAGCTTGTCGTCGGAGTCCTGCATCGTGCTCGGGTCGATCACCTGATCCGCCATCCGATAGCCGGCGAGCCGGACCTGGATGTGGACCTGCTTGCGCGCGCCCTGTGCGGTGCTGAGCTCGACATCGGCGGGCGTCTTCTTGCTGGTCGCGACGCC
>Ga0105245_10001585_pt1 | contig 20674 bp, 21 predicted proteins | sample KBSM54metaG_FD_81523 | JGI IMG/M metagenome (GOLD analysis project Ga0105245, IMG submission 81523) | Miscanthus rhizosphere microbial communities from Kellogg Biological Station, Michigan, USA - KBS M5-4 metaG | ecosystem: Host-associated > Plants > Roots > Rhizosphere > Soil | place...
GCCGACGACATGTACAAGCTCGGCCATGTGCTGCTCAGCCGCTCGAGCGGCGGCCTTGCGCTCGCGACCATCGGCGGCTGCGCAGGCTTTGGCGCGCTCACCGGCTCATCGCTCGCCACGGCCGCTACAATTGGCCGTGTCGCGATCCCGGAAATGCGTGCCCGCGGCTATTCGCCCGCGCTTGCAACAGGATGCTGCGCGGCCGGCGGAACGCTCGGACCGATCGTGCCGCCGGGATCGGGACCGATCATCGTTTTCGCGCTGATGACGGAAGCCTCGATCGGGCAATTGTTCGTAGCCTCGGTCGGGCCCGCGATCCTCACCATCGTGTTCTATTTCATCACCGTGATGCTCTACGTGCGAATCTCGCCGACGTCGGCGCCGCCCGTGCGCGAGCGCGAACCCGGCGAGCTGCGCGAGGTCTCGCGGCGCTGCATTCCGGTCGGCATCCTGTTCGGCCTGGTGATGGGCGGGCTTTACTTCGGCGTATTCACCGATACGGAGTCGGCGGCCGTCGGCGCCTTCGGCGCCTTCCTGTTCGCGGCCTGGCGCGGCAAGCTCGGGCGCGGCGCGTTTCTCGCGGTGATGGCCGAGACGACGGCCACGACCGCGATGATCTACAGCCTGATCTTCGGCGCGCAGATCTTTTCGTTCTTTGTCGGCGTGAGCACACTGGCGCAATCCGCCACCGCCTATGTCGGCATGCTCGGCTGGGCGCCGCTTGCGGTGATCGCGGTGATCCTGCTCGCGTATCTCGCGCTCGGCTCGCTGATGGAGGCCTTCGCGGTAATGGTGATCACCGTGCCGATCGTGACGCCGCTGGTGCTCAGTCTCGGCTACGACATCGTGTGGTGGGGCATCATCATGATGATGGTGGTCGAGGTCGGGATGATCCATCCGCCGCTCGGGCTCAACGTATTCGTGCTCAAGAGCATCACGCCCGACATCCCGATCTGGACGATCTACAAGGGCGTGCTGCCATTCTGCGTGGCCGACCTGATCAAGCTGATCCTGATGGTGCTGATCCCGGCCATCACGTTGTGGCTGCCGTCAACGATGATCCACTAGCGATCTTTTTCGCCAGCGCCTCCGGACGGTTGCTCGACCGGCGCTGGCGCTCGCGCGCTAGATCCCGATGATCGGCACCACGTCGGCGGGCGGCGTCTTCCAGCGCTTGTGCGGCTGCCCTTGCGCAATCAGGCCGAGTTCACGTCGCAGGATCTTGCGCCAGATGATGATCGCGGCGTCGGAACGGCCGAGCACCTCGTCCTCGCGATTCTCGATGCGCCCCTGCCCGGCCTGCACGGCGATGTCCTGCACCACGGCAAGATCGGGGTGACGCACGTCCTGGAAGTGCAGCTTGCCGCTCCAGATATCGTCGACCACCTGTTGCACCGGCGGCGCTTCGGCGCGTTTGCGGTCGAGTTCGGCGCGTTTTTCGCGGAACGTATCGGCGTCCTTGCCCGTAGCGAACACCTTGCTTGTGATCAGCCACAGGCAGTTCTCGTCATCGATCGGCGTGAAGCTGAAGATGATCTCAGGCCAGCCGCCGGCGCCATCGATGCCGGCAAGCGGCGGCACGATCACGCGCACGATGTTGGGCGCATAGTGCAAGGTGTGGCGCACCTTGCCGTTGGCGCGCGTACCGAAGCGCAGCAGGCCCCAATCCTTTTCTTCCGCCGTGATGACCGGCAAATCGATCGACAGCTTGGAATGCGAGCCGCCGGGCGCGTGGGTGAACGCGACGTGCACCTCGTCCATGCTGTTCTCGAAGCACTGCAAATAATTGCAGGGCACGCGATAGACCGGCCAGTGATCGACAATGCCCGCGGCGGCGGGTTCAGGGAACGGCGGGAACGGCGGCGGCTCGCCCTCACCGAAATAGGCGAAGATCTGGCCCATGTGCTCGCGCGTCGGATAGGTCGCGAGTTCGACCTTGCGCGCAAAGCCCGCCTGTTCGGCGGGTTGTTCAATGCAGTGCCCGTCGCAGCTGAACTTCCAACCGTGATAGACGCAGCGGATGTCATCGTCCTCGACCCAACCGAGGTGCATCTGCGCCCCGCGATGTGGGCAGCGCGACGCCACCAGCTGAGGCTTGCCCGAAGTGCCGCGATAAAGCGCGAAGTCTTCACTCATAATCCGGATCGGCTTGGCCTTGCCGACGGGAAGATCCTCGCTGCGCTCGATCGCCAGCCAGAACTGGCGCATGAACTTACCACCCGGCGTTCCCGGCCTGGTGGTGGCGATGTCGACATCGACCGCGCGCTGCGTCCGGGTTTTGCTCGAGGTGTCGTCCAGCAAGGCCATGCCCGTTCTCCCTGATCGCTCTCGCGTTTTTGCGTTCCCGTGGACAGCTTTCGCAAAACTAGCATAGGCGCTCGCGCCCGCCCAACTGCGCTGGGAATGTCTCGTCCGCAGGAAACGCGAGTTTGCAGCGCACCCGGTGATTCTACGTTAGGATCGGGACCGACACGGGGAATTGCAGGCCGCCTGCGGCATGCCTGCAAGCTGGATGGACAGGTACCTCTCACTCTTGCTGGCACGGGAGCCAGCGCCTTGGGTGCGCTATGGCGCCACCACGCTGATGATGGCGGCGGTCGGCGCCGGCCAGTACATCATGGCGCAGCGCACCGGCTTGCCGGGGTTGAGCGGCGTGCTCGCCGGCATCTTCCTCTCCACCTTCCTGTTCGGGCGCCCGGCGGGCTTTTACGCCACGGCGCTCGGCACGGTCTCCGCCTATTTCATGTTGCAGTTGCGGTTTCCCGCGGTGCCGACGGCGGCGGCCCTGGCGCTATTCATAGCCATGGGCGCAGGGATTTGCCTGCTCACGGATTTCCTGCGCAGCGCGCTCAAGCGCGCCATCAGCGCCGAGCGCGAGAAGGACCTGCTGTTCCGCGAGCTGTCGCACCGCGCCCAGAACAACATCGCGCTGATCGTGGCGATGGTTCAGCTGCAATGCCGCGCCCATTCGGACCCGCAGGTCAGAGCCGCCCTCGATAGCGTGATCGCGCGCATCACCGCGCTGGGAGAGGCGCAAAAGCACTTCCGCGAGGCGCGCGGGGATGCGGTCGATCTCGCCGACTATCTTGAAAGTCTGTGCGCCCATCTGCGCGAGTCGCTGGGCAAGGCCACCGCCATCACCATCCGCTGTAGTGCCGAGCACCTGACGGTGCCGGCCGAACGTGCGCTGGCGCTGGGACTGATCGCCAACGAACTCGTCACCAACGCGGTCAAGTACGCGTTCCCCGATGCTCAAGCTGGAGCGATCGACGTATCCGTAAGGGCAGCCGGGCCCAATGTCGTGCTGAGTGTGAGCGATAATGGCCGGGGATGCCCGATCGACGCCCCGCCGGGCCTGGGAACACGGCTCACCGACATGCTGATGAAGCAGCACTCCGCCGCGATTACGCGCGACAACACCCAGCCCGGCTTTCGGGCGCGGGTGACGATGCCTCTGTCTTGAGCCGCCGGCTGACGGATTCCGGGGTCAGTGCGAGGTCGCCGGAACCCATTCGACGTCCGGCGCGTGGTCGGCCGGGCTGAGATCCAGCAGCTCCTGCGCCAGCACGGTCCACTTTTCCGCCAGCGAGAACCAGCGTTCCTTGACATCCGGCGCCCGCGCTTGCGTTGACATGCGCAAGCATTCCTCGGCGCAGGTGAGGTAAAGTTTGACGCAATCCATGAGATGGCCCCATCTTGAACACCCAATAATGGTGCAGGACGGGCGTTGGTTCCGACGGCGCTAGATTTCCGAGCGCCGATCCCGGACCTTGACCACGGCGCAGCCGGGAGCCAGGGAAAAGTCAGGCGGCCCGCCACCTGGTGGGCGCGGAACCGGGTATTTTGCGCAGCCATCTCGTTGGGCCTGACCCTGAGCCGACCGGTCGCGCACACCTCCAATGCATGCCAAATCGCCCGGATCGGCTTGTGCGGCGGCAGGATTTCGCGCATGGAGCGCGGCCACCCTCGACCGGAATCCCCATGCAAGTCTTTGTCTTCGATCTCCTCCAGTACGCCGAGCATCTCGACCATCTGCGCGTGAACGGCACGCTGCCCAATCCCATGGTCAAGAAATTCTTCAAGTCGGAGGTCGCGGTCCGCACCTACCGGGAGCATCTCGACGCCTGGGTCGAGCTCGAGCGCATGGGCTTCGACGGCGTCGCGTTCAATGAACACCACGTCACGCCCTATGGCCTGATGAATTCGCCGAACCTGCTGGCCGCATCGATCGCGCAACGCACCAGCAAGCTGAAGCTCTTGATGTACGGTAATCTATTGCCAATCCACGATCCGCTGCGGCTCGCTGAAGAGATCGCGATGCTCGACTGCCTGTCGAACGGGCGCATCATCTGCGGCGTCGCGCGCGGCGCTCCGCGTGAGTACAAGGTGTTCAACATTCCGCTCGAGGAGTCGCGCGCGCGTTTCGACGAGGCGTACGAGATCATGCGGCTCGCCTGGGAGAAGGAGAGCTTCTCCTTCGACGGCAAGTTCCACCAGTACAAGGACGTCGCGATCTGGCCGCGTCCGGTGCAGGAGCCGATGCCGGTGTGGGTGCCGGTGAGCCGCTCGGCGGACTCAATCGAATGGGCGGCATCGCACAACATCCCGATCACGCCGGGCTTGATGGGCGGTCCGACGCGCGAGGACACGATCAAGTACTACGCCCGCGCCCTCGCCAAGCACGGCCGCCAGATCACGCCGAAGCATCTCAACATCCAGATCGACTGCTACGTCGCCGACACGCGCGAGCAGGCGATCAAGGAGTACGGCCCCTACGTCGCCTATTTCCACAACGTACTGTTCAACTTCGACCACGTGCGGCTGGCGACGGTCGGCGGTTATTTCCAGAAGGGCTCGACCGAGCATCTGCGGCCCGAGCTGCGCCAGCAGATTCACGACGACAGCATCCGCGCGCGCGATCTCACCATCGACGACATCGTCAAACGCGCCGAGGCTGCCGCCTGGGGGCCGCCCGATTACGTTGCCCAGCAGATCATCGCTGAGGCCGAGCGCGCCGGCGCCGAAACGATCCTGGTCAGCATGAATCGTGGCGCCATGCCGCAGGACATGTTCCTCAATCAGATCCACCGCTTCGGCAAGGAAGTGCTGCCGCGCGTGCAGGCGCACAAGATCACGCGCGTCCCGCTGGCCGAGGCCGTGAGCTAGTCCGGCAGGTTCGCGGTCATTTCCTTGAGCCACGCCTCGTCGACGCCGGGGATCGTCTCGAGCTCGCGCCGCGCCTCACGCTTGGGCTGCACGCAGCACTCGATGACGTGCGGGTTGTTGCCGTCGGCGGCCTGACAGGCGAACTCAAGGCGAATGCCGTTCGGATCCATGAAATAGATGCCGTCGAGCCCTGGCATCTGCGGGATCGGCCCGATGTAGGCGATGTTGTGCTTCTTGAGCCGCGTTTCGACCTCGCGGAACTGCTCGGGCGTCACCACGAACGAACAGTGCTGCATCGCACCGACGGCATTGCGGTTGGCGGCCGGCTCCTTGCCCTTCGGGATCTCGAAAAAGGCAATGGTGCTGTCGTTGCCCATGTCGAAGAAGTAGTGGCGGATCTCCTCATAGGGCGGATTGCCGCGGTTGCCCTTGCCGGTGCCCAGCCCGGGCGGGACCTTGAGGCAGTGGATCAGCGGCATGCCGAGCACCCGCGTGTAGAACTCCGTGGTTTTCTTGATGTCGTCGGTACAGAGCGCAAGGTGATGCACGCCGCGGGCGAATGACGCCACGTTCTGCGACCGCTGCGTTTGGACGCGTTCATCCATGGTGTTCCTCCCGGATTCCGCCTGACCACCGTTGGGCGGCCGGCTTAGTCGGTTGTTTAAGACTAGTCGGTTCGCTACCATCACAACAATCGAAAAACACGGGGAGGATTGAGATGACCGCCATTCGAATTCTGCCAGCATTGGTTGCTGCCGCCATCCTGGCGTGCGCTGGCACCGCCGGCGCGCAAGACACCGTCAAAATCGGCGTGATCACCGACCGCGTCGCCAGTGCGAAGTTCTACGCTGAGCCGGTATCGCGCGGCGTCGAACTCGGCGCCAAGGTCATCAACGAGAAGGGCGGTATCCTCGGCAAGAAGATCGAGCTCATCGTCGAGGACGACCAGAACAAGCCGGACGTTTCCGCCGCCAAGGCCCGCAAGCTGGTCGACGACGGCGTCATCGCCATCGTCTCCAACACCGGTTCGCCGGCCACCCAGCAGGCGCAGACGGTCTCGCTCGAAACCAAGACGCCGCACCTGACGCCGGCGAACAGCGCCGACTTCCTCACCACCCAGCTCGACAATCCGTACTTCTTCCAGACCGGCCCGCTCGCCTCGATTCAGCTCGGGACCTTGATGGCCTACACCAAGTCGCGTGGCTTCAAGCAGGTCGCGATCGTGCGCGACAACAGCGCGCTGTCGCAATCGTTTGCGGATTCCTTCAAGCAGGGCCTCGAGAAGGCTGGCATCAAGGTCGCGCTCGAGGAAGTCATCCCGCAGGGCGCCACCTCCGCCGTCGCCAACCTGCAGAAGGTGCGTGCCGAGAAAGTCGACGCGATCCTGCAGGCGGGCGTGCTCGGCCCTGAGATGCTGCAGTTCTTCCGCGCCTATCGCCAGCTCGGCATGCAAGAGCCGATCCTTGGCTCCTACAATCTCTCGATCCCGGCCTATCTCACCATGGCGAAGGACCTGATGGATGACGTCGTGTTCGTCGACGCGATGGATCTCGACAAGCCAGAGGCCAAGGCCTTCGTCCAGGCTTACGTGAAAGAATACAACGAACAGCCGAGCAGCCTGCCGGGCTACGGCTGGGACGGCATCTTCCTGCTCAAGCAGGCGATCGAGAAGGCCGGCGCGCTCGACAAGGAAAAGATCCGCGCGGCGCTGCAATCGACCACCGGCTTCGTCGGCGCGATCGGTGCCAAGGGCACGAGCTGGGGCTTCGGTCCCGGCAAGCGCACCGGCTTCGATCCGCAGGGCGCGGTCGTGCGTATCATCAAAAACAACCAGCACGGCCCGGTGGTCTTCGCCGGCCAGAAGTGAGGTAATGCCCGCATTTTTGGGATCATGCTCCGGCGGGCGGGCCGATGAATGATTTTCTGGAACTGGTGGTAAGCGCGGCGGCCTCGGGCTGCATTTATGCCCTGGTCGCGCTCGCCTACCTGATCATTCTGCGGCCGACCTCGGTCATCAACTTCGCGGTCGGGGAATGGGCCGCGGTCGGCGCCTTTGTCGGTGTCGCCGTTCTCACCCCGCTGATCTGGCCGCGTCTCGAGGGGCCCTACTGGCTCGCGATCATTGCGGTGCTGGTTATCCTCGGCGCGCTCGGCTGGCTGGTGGAACTGCTGACGGTGCGTCCGCTGGTGAACAAGGGCGCCAGCATCACCAGCCCGATCCTCGCCCTGCTCGGCGTGCTCGTGGTGTTCCGCGAGACCATGACGATCCTGTTCGGCGCTGATCCGCTGCCCTCGCCGCCGCCGTTCGGCTTCAACCGCGTCGCGTTCGGTCCGTTTGCGGGCGCGTCACAACAATTCCTGATCATCGGCGCGACGCTCGCCCTCTTCGCGGCCGTGTGGCTGTTCTTCGAACGCACGGTGTGGGGCCGCGCCTTTGAAGCAGTCGCGCTCAATCGCCGGGCGGCCGCGCTCATGGGCATCAACCTGCGGCGCGTCACCGCAATGGCATTCGCCGCAGGCGCGATGGTCGCCGGGCTGGCGGGCCTGCTCATGAGCCCGCTTACGTCCGCGCATTACATGATGGGTCTGCCGTTGGCCATTCAGGGCTTCACGGCCCTGGTGATCGGCGGCGTCGGCCGCGTCGAGGGCGCTTTGCTCGGCGGCCTCGTGCTCGCCTTCGTCGAACAGCTCGGCGCGCGCTATCTGCCGATTCCGTCCGGCCTTACGCTGGCGTTCCCCTTCGTGCTGCTGATCGTGTTCCTGTTTCTGCGTCCGAGCGGCCTGATCGCGCCGCGGGAGGCGCGCTGATGTCGCGCCTGCTGACGCCGGTGCTGTGGCTCGTCGGCATCGTGGCTGCGTCTGCGCTTGCCTTTTCGATGGGAGGCTACGCTACCGACGTCTACCGCAAGCTGCTGATCTGGGTCGCGCTGGCGCTCAGCTACAATTTCCTGTTCGGCATCGCGGGCCAGGTGGCGTTCTCGCATTTCGCCTTCGCGGGCGTCGGCGGCTATGCCGCAGTTATTTTCGCGCACAAGCTCGGCATCCCGTTTCCGATCGCATTTGTCCTGGCCATCATGCTGTGTGCAACGCTGGCCTTTGTCGTCGCCCTGCCATCCACGCGGCTCGAGGGCTTCTACCTCGCGTTGGCGACGCTGGCGTTTTCGCAGCTTGTGCTCGTCGTCATCAACGAGGGCGGCACCCTCACCGGCGGAACCGGCGGCATCGCAAACTACAGACTGCCGCCGCTGCTCGGCTTCGATATCCGCGGCCCCTGGTACACGGTGGTGCTGGTTCTCATCGTCGCGTTCACGCTCTGGGTGTTGCTGCGCATGGACCGCTCGTCGTTCGGACGCGCCTGCCGCGCCATCCGCGACAATGCGGTCGCCGCGGCGGCAATGGGGATCGACGTGCGCCGCGTGAAAGTCATGGCCTTCACGCTGACCAGCACCCTCGCCGGGCTCGCCGGCATCGGCTACGCCTACATCGACAACGTTATCAATCCGCCTGTGTTCGGATTGGACAACGCGTTCCTGCTGCTGTTCATGATCATCGTCGGCGGCACCGGCAGCCATCTCGGCGCCATCGTCGGCACCGTGCTGCTTTATCTCGCGCCCTTCGTGCTAGAACCCATCGTTGGCCACGGCTTCCTGGTCGTGTTCGGCATCCTGGTCGTGCTCGCGATCCTTTTTCAGCCGGCCGGCCTCGCCGGGCTCCTCACCCGCTCACCCGCGAGGCAGCCAGCATGAGCGCCGCGTCGCCGCTCATCGCCGTGTCCGGCGTGACCAAGCGCTTCGGTGGTCTCACGGCCGTGGAAGATCTCGCCTTCGATCTGTTCCCGGGCGAAATCCTCGGCCTGATCGGACCCAATGGCGCCGGCAAGACCACCATGTTCAATCTGATCGCCGGCGTGCATCAGCCGAATTCCGGCGCGATCCTGCTCGACGGCGCGCGCATCGACGGCATGGCCCCCCATCGTATTGCCGAACACGGCGTGATGCGGACGTTCCAGCACAATATGCCGTTTGCCGGCATGCCGCTGATCGACAACGTGCTCGTTGGAAGGCACACGCGATTGCGGGGAACATTGATCGACATTCTTCTCGGCCGCCGGCGCGTGCGCGAGGAAGAAGCCTCGGCGCGGCAGAAAGCAGCCGAACTCATCGCGTTCGTCGGGCTCGATCAACGTGCCAATGACGATGTGGCGACGCTGTCTTTTGGCGAGGGCCGCTTGCTCGAGGTCGCCCGCGCGCTGGCGGGCGAGCCGCGCGCCATCCTGCTGGACGAACCGGCCGCCGGTCTCACGGCCGCAGAAACGATACGGCTGGCCGCGGTGATCCGCGACATCGCCGCGCGCGGCATCGCCGTGCTTCTGATCGAGCACGACATGCATTTCCTGCTGCCCTTGGCGCAACGCATCGTGGTGCTCAACTTCGGACGCAAGATCGCGCAAGGAACGGCGGGCGATGTCACGCGCGACCCGGCGGTGGTTGCGGCTTATCTCGGCGAAGCGGCGGGCGGATTTGGCGGGCGCAACCTCAATGCTTGAGACCCTCGACATCTCCGGCGGATATCAGCGCGCCAACGTGCTCGATCGCGTGACGTTGCGGCTCGCCGCGGGCGAAGCGGTCTCATTGCTGGGACCGAATGGCGCCGGCAAATCGAGCCTGATGGCAGCCCTCACCGCCACGCTCCCGCGCCGCACCGGCACGCTTCGTCTTGCCGGGCGCGATGTGAGCCGCGCCGGCAGCCATGAACTCGTGGCATCCGGGCTCGCGCTCGTTCCCGAAGGCCGCCAGATTTTCTGGCCGTTCTCGGTGAAGGATAACCTGCGGCTCGGCGCGATCGCGCTCACCGGACGCGACACGTTGCAGCAGCGTTTCGACTACGTGCTCGCCCTGTTTCCGCGCCTCGCCGAACGGCTGACCCAGCGGGCGGGCACGATGTCGGGCGGCGAGCAGCAGATGCTCGCGATCGGGCGCGCCTTGATGTCAAAGCCGTCGCTGCTGCTGCTCGACGAACCATTCCTTGGGCTGGCGCCGCGTGTGGTCGAGGAAATCACCGCTGCGCTGCGGCAATTGCAGCACGACGGACTTACCATCCTGCTGGTTGAGCAGAAGCTCGACATCGCGCTGGCCTGTACCACGCGTGCCTATGTGATGCTCAAGGGCCGGATTGTGCTCGAACAGACCACGCCGGACCTCACGCGGCGCCCGGATTTGCAGGACCTCTATTTCAGCCTGTCTGCCCATCAACCGGTGCAGTCCGCTGGCGCTTTCGCCGCGGCAAGCCCGTGAGCTACACTAACCCCAACAACGCCAAGGAGGACTTCATGACCGGCAAGACCCTTCCAGCGGCCCCGCCCGTCCGCGGCTTGCACCACGCTGCCTATCGTTGCCGCGATGCGGAAGAGACGCGGCATTTCTACGAGGACATCCTCGGGATGCGGCTCGTGCACGTGGTGACGGCGGATCACGTCAGCACCGGACAGACGACATCATTCGCGCACGTGTTTTTCGAGATGACCGACGGATCGTGCATCGCCTTCTTCGACCTCGGCGACAACATCAAGGCCGAGCCATCTCCGAACACGCCGGCCTGGGTCAATCACATCGCCTTCAAGGTGAAGGACGCCGACGCGCTCAACGCCATGAAGGCGCGGCTCGAAGCCAACAAGATTGAAGTCGTCGGCATCACCGACCACGAATTCGTCCACTCCATCTATTTCTTCGACCCCAACGGCGTGCGCCTCGAATTCACGACGCAGGTCGTCAGTGACAACGAAATGAAGAAATACGCGAACGAGGCCCACGCCGAGTTGAAGGCCTGGCAGTCGAAGAAGCGCGTGAAGGCGCACGCCTGATCCGAATGGCTCCCGCCGCGTGGGATCGCGTCCCGGTCGTCATCACTTTCGCTGAGCGGCTCCGCATGGTGGAGACCTATGGCTTCGCCGGAAGCCAGGGTCAGACCGTGCTCGAAGGACAACGGCTGGTGCCGCGCGACCGTCCGTCTGACACCGTGTTCCTGTTCATGCACCCGGCGACGACGCTGAACATGCTGCCGATGCCGGCGGCGCTGGCCAACGCAGGCCTGCATGTGATGTGCGCCGGCAGCCGCTACGCCAAGAACGACAGCGCGTTGATCATGGAGAAGGTCGTCTACGACCTCGGTCAGTACATGCGGCATGCACGCGAGGTGCTCGGCTATCGCAAGGTCGTACTGGTCGGCTGGTCGGGCGGCGGCTCGTTGTCGCTGTTCTACCAATCGCAGGCCGAGCAGCCGACAATCACGCAGACGCCAGCGGGCGATCCTTACGACCTCACCGAGGCCGGATTGATCCCGGCCGATGGCGTGGTTTTCATCGCTGCGCATTTGAGCCGCGCCGAAACGCTGACGGAGTGGCTCGACCCCTCCGTCACCGACGAGCGCGACCCCGACAAGCGCGAGCTCGCCCTCGACATCTACGATCCGCGCGGCCCCGCCAAACCGCCCTACTCGGCAGATTTCGTGAAGGCTTTCCGCGCCGGCCAGCTCGCCCGCAACCGCCGCATCACGCAATGGGCACGCGACACCCTCGGCTATCTCGCGCGCAAGAACGACGGCGAGATGGAGCGCGGTTTTGTCGTGCACCGCACCAACTGCGACGTGCGCTGGCTCGATCCGGCAGTCGATCCGAACGGGCGGAAGCCCGGCTGGTGTTTTCTTGGCGATCCACGTATCGCCAACTCGGCGCCCGCGGGATTGGCGCGCTTCTCATCGCTGCGTTCCTGGCTGTCGCAGTGGTCCTATGACGCATCGAACGCCAAGGGCACCAACACCGCGCCGCTGGTGCGCAAGACGCCGGTGCTGCAGATCGTGAACACGGCCGACGATGCCGTGCCGGCGACGCACAATCCGACGATCCGCGCACGGCTCGGAACCCCCGACAAGGAGTACGTCGAGATTGAAGGCGCCACGCATTATTACGTCGGGCAGCCCGAGCAGCTTGCGCAATGCATCACCGCGCTCACCGAGTGGAGCCGGCGCAAGGGATTGCTGGCGTGAGCGCTCGTCCTGCCATGGACGCTCCGTTCGTCTACATCGTCCGTTTCTGGGTCCACCCGAACAGCCATGGCCGGCTGATGGCCTGGCTCGAGAACGGCCACATGGCTGAAGTCGTGGCCCAGCCCGGTTTCCTGTGGGTGCACCGCGTGCGGCTGGCGCAGGACGCCGATGACGGCTGGACGGCACACATGATGATCTACGGCCTCGACTCGCAACGCTCGCTGGAGGCCTACTTCGCAAGCCCGCTGCCCGCCAAGTTCGCGACCGAGCGCAAGCCGTTCGAACACCACCTGCGGATGGACCGCGCCTGGGGCGCCATCGATTTCCGAGTTCCCTGACACACCGCCATGACCGACACCCTCAATGTCCTTGGAATATCGGGCAGCCTGCGCCGCGGCTCCTACAACTCCGCCCTGTTGCGCGAGGCCTGCCGATGGGCCCCGCCCGGCATGACAATCGAGATCGCCAGTATCCGGGCGATCCCGCTCTATGACGGCGACGTCGAAGACCAGGGCTTCCCGACCGGCGTGGTCGAATTCGCGGAAAAGCTGCGCAAGGCCGATGCCCTGCTGATTGCCTGCCCGGAATACAATTTCTCGATCCCCGGCGTGCTCAAGAACGTGTTCGACTGGCTGTCGCGGCCCCCCAGCCAGACCATCACCAACGGTAAGCCGGTGGCGATCATGGGCGCCGGCGGACGGCTCGGCGGCGCGCGGGCGCAGTATCACCTGCGGCAGGTGTGCAGTTGTCTGAGCATGCTGCCGGTGCCGCGGCCGGAAGTGTTCGTGATCAACGCCTGGGAAAAGATCAAAGAAGATGGCCGGATCGAGGATCCGGCCATTGGAAAACAGGTGAGCGAATTATTGGTCGCGCTGGCGAACTGGACGACGCTGCTTAAACGCGGCGCCGCCCCGGTCTAGCCCGGCTTTACGCCGCGTTGCGGTTGATCGCGGCGCCGCTACTGTCCAGCCGCAGGGCCTTGATCAGGTTGTCGACCTCGAGCCGCGCCGTCGCATGCGACAGCGTCGGGCGGGTTCCCAGCACCGCCTCGTCGAGCGTGTCGAGCGCCGTGAGACCACGCGGGTAGAATTCACGGAAGATCAGCCGTTCGGCGAGCCCTTCCGCGCTACGGAAGTCGAGCCGCCGGCCAAGCTCCTGCAGCCCCTCGCCCACATAGCGCTTGTTGCGCGACGCGAGCATCGAGAGGCGATTGCGCAACACGACCCAGTCGGTCGTGGCGTTGTCACGGCTGCGGCGCTGACGGCGGGCATCCTCCACCATCTGCGCATAGTGGCTCGTGCCTGTGATGCCGAAGGTCGCAGGATCGACCGTGCCGAGCACGTCGAGGTCGACGAAGCTGTCGTTGAGCGGCGTCACGAGGGTGTCGGCGATGGTGTGGGCGAATTGCCCAAGCGCCGTCCGATGGCCGGGCGTGTCGATCACGACGAAATTGTACAGCTTGCCCATGGTCTCGAGCGCGTTGGTCAGCGCCCAGCTCGCCGCGGCTTCGTCGTCCGCGCTAGCGTAGGATTCAGGCTCATCGAAACGATGGTGGTCCGGCGTCTCGAGCGCGCGCCCGATGTGCTGGGTCCAGGCCTGCCTGGCCTCGACGTAGCGTGTGAAGGTCCGTTGCTGCGAATCGAGATCGATGGTCGCGACACGATGACCAGCCTTCATCAGCGCGACAGCGATATGCATGGCGACAGTCGACTTGCCCGACCCGCCCTTTTCATTTCCCACAACAATCACGCGTGACATCTGACGTGCACTTTCAGCCGACATGGTTGCCCCTTGTGATTCCCAGTTAGAGCGGTGCGGAGATTTTTTAGCTGTGGATGATTAGGGCTGATTCGTTGAATCACGACAACCGACAATTGCTCTTGTCATTTTTCAATTGCAGGGGGGCGCGCCGATTTTGATTCGTGCGCGTCTTTTGTGACACACATGCAGGGGACGACTCCCAGATGCAGCGTCGCCCGCACTACGACGCCCAATTAGAAGGCAGGAGTACCTTGCTTTCGGCGCGGGCGGCGATATCTACCGCCGCATGTCACAATTGGAGCTCGGACTCGATACGTTCGGCGATGTCACGGCAGGACCCGACGGCAAGCCGCTGCCGCACGCCCAGGTCCTGCGAAACGTGCTCGACGAAGCGGTACTGGCTGACTCCCTCGGCATCGATTTCATCGGTGTCGGCGAACATCATCGCGCCGATTTCGCGATTTCGGCGCCGGAGGTCATCCTCGCCGCCATCGCGAGCCGCACCAGGCGCATCCACCTCGGGTCCGCGGTCACAGTCCTGAGTTCGGATGATCCCGTCCGGGTGTTCCAGCGCTTCTCGACGCTCAATGCCGTGTCGAATGGCCGCGCCGAGGTGATCCTCGGGCGCGGCTCATTCACGGAGTCGTTCCCCTTATTTGGCTATGCGCTCGACCAATACGAGGAGCTCTTTTCCGAGAAGCTCGATCTGTTCGCCGCCTTGATCCGCAATCGCACGGTGTCCTGGCAGGGCAGCACGCGCTCGAGCCTCAAGAACCAGAGCGTGTTTCCGCCGATCGAGACCGGCACCTTGAAGACCTGGATCGGCGTCGGGGGCAGCCCCGAGTCGGTTATCCGCGCTGCGCAATACGATTTGCCGCTGATGCTGGCGGTCATCGGCGGCGAACCCATCCGTTTCAAGCCGTTCGTGGACCTCTACCATCGCGCGCTCGACCAACTCGGCCGTCCGCGCCAGCCAATCGGCCTGCACTCGCCCGGCTATGTGGCCGATACCGATGAGCAGGCGCGCGACGAGTTCTGGGCGGATTACAAGGCGATGCGCGACCGCATCGGAGGCGAGCGCGGCTGGCCGCCGATGCAACGCGGCGAGTATGAGCGTGAGATCAGGCAGGGCTCGCTCTATCTCGGATCGCCGGAGACGGTGGCCAGGAAAATCGCGACCAGCGTCAAGGCGCTCGGCGTCGCCCGTTTCGACATGAAATACAGCGCGGGCACGCTGGCGCACGAGAAGCTGCTGCGCTGCATCGAGCTCTATGGCAGCAAGGTCATGCCGATGGTGCGGGATATGGTGGGCTGACGCGGCTTACTTCGCCGCCAGCCCTGCCCGCTTGATGAAATCGGCATTCGCCGCCGAATCCGCGTCGAACATCTTGCGGAACGCCTCACCCGGCAGATAGCGCGCCTCGACGTTGAGACGGGCCGCGATCGCTTTGTAATCGGCGGTGGCAGTCGCATCGGCGCAAGCTTTCTCCAGAACTCCAGCGACCTCGGCCGACGTGTCGGCCGGGGCGATCATCCCACCCGCGGTGAACGAGGTCGCCGGATAACCAAGTTCCGCCATGGTGCGGATGTCGGGCAGCGCGGCAATGCGGGTCTCGGACAGCGCCGCAAGGATCGGCAGATTGCTGGCCGCCGCAACCGCCGGAGTCTCCGTGATCGCCATGACCGTGTTGGAGAGCAGACCTTGCGCCATGGGGCCGGCGCCCTGGAACGGCACGCCAAGGCCGTCGGCCTTGATGGCGCTGAGCACCGCGAGCATTCCGAGGTGCGGCTGGCTGGCGAGGCCGGGGTGGCCATAGACCAGGTTCTCGGGCTTCGCCTTGGCGAAGGTGACGAACTCCGCGAAGGTCTTGAACGGCGCCTGCGGGCCCGCGATCAGCACATAGGGCGTGTAGTAGGTCATGCAGACGAAGCGGAAGCTGTCCATCGAATAGGGCTGCTTCTGCAGATGCGGCTGCGCCGTGAGCGGATTGTTCGGCGACAAGGCGAGCGTGTAACCGTCCGGAGCCGAGCGCGTGAGATCGATCAGCCCGAGCGCGCCGGCGGCGCCGCCCTTGTTGGTGATGATCACCGTCTGCTTGAGCGCCTTGGAGATCTCATTCTGGAGTGCGCGCGCCATCAGGTCGGTGTTGCCGCCGGGCGGAAACGGCACAATCAGATTGATCGTGCGCGATGGATAGGACTGTGCTTGCGCAGCCCCGGCGCAGGCACCCAACGCGACGGCGACCAGCATTGTCCGGAAATTGGCATGCATCGGTCGTTCCCCCCTGCCGAGACTATGCCGGCGCGACGTCCCTGGCTTTGGCGATGTCCTCGAGCGCGGCCGCCACGACCTTGCGCTGCTCGGCGTTGAGCGCCGCCGTCGGCGGCACCGGGTCGCCGACGTCGTAGCCCTGCAATTGCAATCCGGCCTTGATGCAGGCGGCCAGATTGAACCGTGCAAACACTTCATTGACGCGCCACAGCCGGCGCTGCAGCGCCATCGCTTCGTCGAAGCGACTGGCGCGGCAAAGGTCATAGAGCCGCACGCTCTCGCGCGGAATGATGCAGGCCGGCCCGGCCATCCAGCCGACTCCACCGATCAACATGACGGCTGCCGGAATGTGCGCCGACGCAGAGAACACCCGGATGCGATCGCCGCATCGGTTGATGATCGACAGGAGCCGACCTGTATTCGTCGAGGCATCCTTGATGTAGCGAATGCGCGGATGCTCGGCGAGCCGCGCAATGACATCGAGGGTGAGATCCGAGCGCTGAAACTGCGGGTTGGTGTAGAGCACGACCGGAATGTCGACGGCGTCGGCAATGGCCCGGAAATAGCTCTCGATGCCGGCGTCAGCCACCGGGAAGTAAGCTTCCATGATGGCGAGAATGCCGTCGGCGCCCATGCGCTGATAGGCGCGCGCCTGCTCCACCGCGTCAGCGGTCGAGGTCGAGGCAACGCCCGCCACCACCGGCACGCGTTTGTCCGCGGCATGGATGGTCGCCCGCACCACGTCGGCGCGCTGCGCCTTGTCGAGGTAGGCGAACTCGCCGGTCGAGCCGAGCGGGGTGAGCCCATGCACGCCGGCCTTGATGAGATCGTCGGCGAGCCGCGCCAGCACGCCGGTCTGGATGCGGCCGTGGGCGTCGATCGGCGAGACCAGATACGGAAAGACCCCGTGAAACTCGGCCATAGTGAAACCTTGCGGACGCTCGTCCAACTCTATTCTAAGATCGGCGCCCGCAATACGCCCGCTCAAGCCCCCGCGAGGATGACATGACTTCCCTGTCCGGCCAGAACGTTCTCATCGTCGGCGGCTCGTCCGGCATCGGCCTCGGTATCGCCAGGACCGCCGCCCAGGCCGGCGCGACGGTCACCATCGCCGCCCGCAACGACGACAAGCTCAAGAAAGCCGCCGCCGAGATCGGCCACGGCGCCACCGGCCGCCGCCTCGACCAGACCGACGACGCGTCGGTCGCGGCCTTCTTCGGCGACGGCAAGGTCTGGGACCATGTCGTCACCTCAGCCGGTGCCGGCGGGCGCGGCTTCCTGCCCGACATCGCCATGGCCGACGCGCAGATGGCGATGAACTCCAAGTTCTGGGGCTATTTCCGGGTGTCGCGTGCGGCGAAAATCTCCAAGCGCGGCTCGCTGACTTTCATCTCCGGCAAACTCGGTCAAAAGCCTTCCGCCGGAACGTCGCTGATAGCGGCCGTGAATTCCGCGATCGAAGGTCTCTCGCGCGGGCTTGCGCTCGATCTCGCACCGACGCGGGTCAACACGGTGTCGCCCGGCGTCATCGATACGCCGATGTGGGACCGCATGGGTCAGGCCCAGAAGCAGGCGATGTTCGATCAGGCCGCCAAGGATTTACCAGCGGGCCGGATCGGCAGGCCGGAAGACGTCGGGGCGGCGGTGCTGTTCCTGATGACCAATCCGTTTGCGACCGGCTCGTTGATCAACCTCGACGGCGGCGCGGATTGAGGCCGACGTGCCGGCCTACGCCGGGCGCGGCGCAACCTTGAGCGAGGCCAGGTCATTCTTCTGCTGCTCGACGGTCTTCTCGAGCCGCGCGATGTTCTCGAGCAGGCGCTGGCTGGTGAGCACCAGGAAGTAATAGCCGAACTGCGGATTCTGGAAGTAGATCTCCATCAGCTTGTCGTAGGCAATCGAGAGCACTTCGCCTTCCTCGATGCACTTCACCGTCGCGGTGCGGCGATTGTTCGGCGTGAGGAAGCCGAGCTCGCCCATCAGGCGACCGGGCGGCAACTCGACATTGATGTCGGCGACCAGGAACTTGCCGGTCACCGTCAGATACATCTCCTTGGCGACATCGCCCTTCTCGAACAGCACCTGGCCTTCCTTGTACTTCAGCCGCGTCATGAACGGTTTGAGCCACTCCATCGACATATCGCCCTGCACGGCTGAACGCGCCTTCTTGACGAGCGTCAGCATCTGGCGGAGCCGCACGGCGTTGATTGGAAGAAGCAACAGATAGAGGAAGAAGGTACGGACGTCGTGCGCCAGGGCGCCGAAGCCGACGAAGAATACGCAGCTCAGCATGTTGGCGACGCGCAGGGGCACCATCGTGCGCATCAGCAGGGTGGCAACGAAGAAGCCCGCGCCGACAAGCGCGAAGGCATTGGCGAGGGTGATATTGGCGAGGATGATGTCGCCGATCCGATCGAACAAGACATCGTAGGTGAGGTTGTCCGGATCGAGCCCCATCTGCTGCAGGATCTTCGCGATCCGCAGGTTGTCGGTCGCCCGATCCAGAATGCGGTCCATCAGCTCCGACAGATGATCCATCTTCCTCTCCTGCGGACGGTCGGACCCGCCCGCGCCCAGCCAATGCTGCGATTCTCACAACATCATGACCCGCCGCTTCGGCAGCGACAACGCGGTAATACGGCGAAAAATCGGCGGAGCGGCGATGGAACTAGCGTCCCCACAACTCCTTCGAAGCCAGGCGGGCGCCCTCGACCAGCGATTCGAGCTTCGCCCACTGCACCGAGGGATGGCAGCGCACGATGTTGTAGCTCTGGGCAAAGCCGCAGTCGGTGCCGGCAATGACGTTTTCGCGACCGACGACGCTGGCGAAGTTCTTGATGCGCCAGGCCACCAGTTCCGGATGCTCGACCACGTTGGTCGAGTGCGTGACCATGCCGGGGATCAGGATCTTGCCCTCTGGCAGTTTCACGTCCTTCCACACCATCCATTCGTGCTCGTGGCGCGGATTGGCCGCCTCGAGCGAATAGGCCTGTGCCTTCACCTTGAGGATGAGGTCGGTCAGCGTGCGCAGCGGCACGTCGCGCGTGTGCGGGGCGTTCCAGCTGCCCCAACAGACGTGATAGCGCACCTTGTCTTCGGGAATGCCGGTGAGGGCATAGTTCGTCAGGTCGATGATGCGGTGCGCGTATTTATGGACTTCTTTCTGGTCCATCGTGTCGAGCAGCCGGTCGTACTCATGCGCCAGGAACGCGTCATCGATCTGCAGAATGAACCCGGCGTCGACGATCGCCTTGTATTCCTCCTTCAGCGCGTCAGCGAGCGCGACAATGATCTCCTCGTCGCTCTTGTAATAGGCATTGAGCCACAGCCCGCGCGCGCTCATCGGCGCCGCCACCGGCATGAAACCGCCGGCGACGTTGACGTTCTTCAGCGCCGCCTTGAAGTTGTCGATGTCGGTCGTGACCGCCTGTTGCCCCTTGTAGGTGATCGGCGCCACGCACTCCCACACCAGCAGGTTCTTCTGCAGCGCGGCCTGATCGGTCCTCAGGCCCTTCGATTGTCCCGGCGGCAGCCAGTCATAGTACTGGATTGGCGTATAGGCGGCGTAGAAGTCGGCGAACTTCTTCGCCTCACCGATCAGATAGACCGGGTTCTGCTCGCGATCGCCCTTGCGGAATTCGCGGTGCACGAAGCCACCGAGACGCTCGGACACATAGCGGATCCAGCCGGCCTTGCCGTATTCGCCGTCGGAGACGATGTCGACGCCGACATCGGCCTGCTTCTTGACGACACCCGCAACTTCTTCGCGCAGGACCTTGCCATAGCCCGTCTCGTCATGCGGCTCGCCATAGTCGCGCGCGGAGAGGATGTTGCGGATCGACGACGGCCGCACGAGGCTGCCGACATGGGTGGTCAAAATCCGGTCCGTGCTGCGTTTCATGGTGTCCTCCCCAATCGCTTCCTGTCGTCGCCTTGTCCCTGCAGTTTAGCGCATGCGCCCGGCGGCAAAGGCGCTGGCCTTCACACCTCATATGCACATTTTCCCGCGTCGGCGCGTTGACAGCGCGGCCGTCGCGGTCAGTGCGGCCCCATCAGCCGCGGCAACAGCAGGATGAGTTCCGGAAAGAACGCGAACAGGAACATGCCGGCGGTAATGATCCAGACGAACGGCCAGGACGCGCGATAGATCACCTGGATCGGCACGTCGGGCGCGGCGCTCTTGAGCGCGAACAACACATATCCGAACGGCGGCGTGAGGCCGCCGACCGTGGCCACGATCAGGAACAGCGTCCAGAACCAGATGTCGTCGAAGCCGTAGATCTTGATGATCGGCTGATAGATCGGCACCAGCACCAGCAACAGGGCGAGCTGGTCGAGGAACATGAACAGTACGAATGGCACCGCCAGCATCGCAAACACCATGACCCACGCCGATAGCTGCAGGTGCACGACGATCTCGCCCAGCGTGCGCGC
>Ga0105245_10001590_pt1 | contig 20662 bp, 14 predicted proteins | sample KBSM54metaG_FD_81523 | JGI IMG/M metagenome (GOLD analysis project Ga0105245, IMG submission 81523) | Miscanthus rhizosphere microbial communities from Kellogg Biological Station, Michigan, USA - KBS M5-4 metaG | ecosystem: Host-associated > Plants > Roots > Rhizosphere > Soil | place...
CGGGTGGCCGAGGGGCCCTTCCCCGAGCAGCAGGCCTGCCCCCCCGGGTGCGCCGGCGAGGGTGTCCGCGAGGCGTTCCGCCGTCCGGCGGCAGGCTGTTTCCAGCGTGAGATCGCGGGGTCCGAAATCGAGAAACCGCCGCAGGACATCGGTTGCGACCAGCCGGCGGCCGAGCAGCGCCGCCAGCCCTTCGCGCAGCTTCCGCTCGCGCAGCTGCACGAACACCATGGCGACGTCCGGGTCGGTCTGCGCGAGGTGCCTGCCGGCGCGAAGCGCCCGGTCGAGTGCCTCGGAGATGAGCCGCGGAAGCTCGGTCTCGTCGGCCAGATCGAAGCCCGGATCGACGTCGGCTTCGAGCGGGAATTCGCGGATGAGGGAGAGGCAGAACGCGTCGATCGTCGAGATCGCGATCTCTCCGAGACGCTCGCGGAGCGCGCGCCACATCGCCGCGGACAACTGCGACGTGCGGTTGGCTTCTTTCAGCCGCTCGACGATCCGCTGCCGCATCTCGGCGGCCGCCTTCCGCGTGAACGTGATCGCGAGGATGTGTTCTGGCTCGACGCCCGCGAGCAGCAGGTTCACGTAGCGTTCGACGAGCACGCGGGTCTTGCCCGTGCCGGCCGAGGCCTCGAGCACGACGTTGCGCGTCGGATCGACCGCGCGCACGCGCGCGTCGGCGTCAAACGACGTCGCCGACATAATCCTTCCGGCACACGGAGCCGTAGCTGCAGAAGCCGCAGAGAAACACGTCTTCCGGGGTCGGGGGAAACTCTCCGCGCTCGATGGCCTCCACGGCGTCGATCAACCGTTCCTGGGCCGACGCCAGGACCGTGGCGCGGTCGGAGCGGGCCGTGAACAGCGGCGTGATCTTCCGGGCGCCACGAAACGAGATGTACGCGGCTTCGCCCAGCACCCAGTCCCGGCCGCGGTGACTCCGCAGCCGCTGTTCGGCGCTGAGCCCGTAGATCGGCAGCTGCAGCGCGCGCGACTTGCTGGGCGCCGATGACAGCTTGTAGTCAATCAGCCTGAACGTGCCGTCGGCGAGCAGGTCGAGCCTGTCGGCCACGCCCCTCAGCGCGATCCTCCGCTCGCCGCGCGGGCCGGCGAACTCGAACTCGCCGCGCAGCTCGTACTCGAGCAGCCGCTCGACCACCTCCGCCGGCCGCTCGGCTTCCATGCGGAACACCACTTCGCCGAGGCCGGACGCGACGGGCGAGCCGAGCAGCCTCGTGCGCTCCAGCGCCGCCTCGGCCTCGGGCAGCGCTTTCAGTTCTCCTTCGACGACGTCCTCGAAAACGGCCCGGGCGGCGGCGAGGTTGGCCGCCGTGATCCCCCGATGGCCCTGGCGCTGCCAGGTCGAGAAGAACGTTTCGAAGACCTTGTGGACGAAGCGGCCCTGCCGCTTCGGGTCCATCACCTGCTCGTCCTCGCGCTCTTCGTCCAGGCGCATGACGTACTGCGCGAAATACTTGAACGGGCACGTCAGGTACGTCTCGATTGCGCTGACGGAAAGCGCGCGCGCCGGCTGGGGGCCGGCGGCGCCGTGATAAGCCGGCAGGACGCCGCTGCTGCGCGCGGCCCGGAACGCGGCCCATTCGCGTGCATCGGCGTCGAGCGTGCCGAGCTGCACCGGTTCGACCGGCTGCGCCGTTTCCGTCACCACCTCGAGGCGCGCGCTCTCCACCTCTTCTATCAGGATGGATGGCTCGACAAGCGCCTCGTCATCGAACCTGAACGTCGATATGACGAGGTGGCGGGAAGCGGACCGGAGGAGATCGACGAAGGCCGCTGTGGACGCGCTGCGACGATCGCGCTCGGACGGCCAGCCGAGTGCCGACAGGACGCCCGGTGAATAGAAGATGTTGCGCCGGGAGCGTTCAGGCCATTCGCCTTCGATCAGGCCGACGATCGTCACGGTATCGAAGCCGCCGAACCGGGCGGCCTGGGCATCGAGCAGATGCACGCCGGCGGCGCTCGTGTGCGGCTCGAATGTCTGTTCCTCGATCCAGCGGCGGATGTCCGGCGCCAGGTCGTCAATCGTCGCGACACTGGCCCCATGTGAGCCGTGCGCCGCGGCGAGCGACCGGAGAACGTCGACGATAGCCGAGCACGCCCGCACGGATCGTGCGCCGGCGTCCGGGCTCGCGTTGGCGGTGAGGAATGAAGCGAGAGCCGTCAGTTGCGTCGAGGCAGGCGCGGGCTCGGTCAGCGGATCCAGCGCGTCCGCCGCGCGCACGACCGCTGCCAGCGCGTCCCCGATCTCCGCGTCGCCGGCAAAATCCGAGACGAAGCGGTGAAGCCGTTCGAGGTCCCCGAGGTATTGCTTCTCGTGGAGCGCCCGATCGAGGCCGGCCAGGGCCTGCCGCGACAGGCCCGCGCCGATCGACAGCTGCGGCGACCGCAGCAGCGCCAGGGCCGAGGTTCGCGTGAACCCCGACGAGACGAACTCGATAATCAGATCGAGCGCGGCCGCGGCCGGCTCGGCGGCCAGCGGCAGCCGATCGACAGCCTGGTGCGCCATCCCCGCGCTGCGGAACACTTCGTGCGCGAGGTAGAGATACGGCAGCGGCCGGGCAAACACCACGGCCGTGGAGTCGGCGCGATCACGGTTGTCTGCCGCACGCCGGGCGACGGCCACCAGTTCTTCTTCCCGATCGCGGTGAATCCAGACCGGCACGCCGTCCTCCCGGCCGGGCGCCACGATCGCCGGAACGAGAGAGGCGCGCAGGCCGAGCGCAACCGCGTCCACCGTGTCGAGCCCGGGCAGCCAGTCGTGGATACGCTGGTCGAACCCCGATTCCAGCAGGCCGGACGTGGCGACGACGTCGAGCTCCTCGAGGCCCGGTATTCGTGTCAGCAAATCGAAATCGACGGCGAACAATCCGTCGGGATCCGCAATCCAGTCGCCCACCGCCACCACCACGCGGCGAAGGGGGCTCGCGGCCGCGTGCTGGATCAGGTGCGCCCGCAGACCGTGTTCGTCGACACAAGCCAGCGAGGCGAGGCGCTGCTCGTAAGCCCGGTACGACGCGGCGAGAAAACGCGTTTGCCGCAGCAGCCGCTCGGCGCCGCGATCGTTGTCGGCATCCAGGCTCGCCACGAGGAGCTCTTCGTATCGATCGACGCTTTGCCCCTGCCGCCGGAGCTGGTCGTAGAACCGCATCATCTCGGCGACGAGGCCGGGGCGAAGCTGAAACGGCGGCTTAGCGCCCGTGCCGGCCGTCTGCAGGGCGGCGGTATGCAGAATGACTTCGCGCTCGCTGCCGGTCAGGATGCCCAGGGGTGCCGCCAGCCGCGCGTTCAAGCGCAGGTAGAGATCATCGCGCGTGACGATGTCCGGGACTGCCGCCTGAACGTCGTAGAAGCGGGAGAGATGATGTCCGGCGCCGCGTGTCGGCACGACGACGGCCGTCGATCCGATTCGAGAGGCCGTGCCCGCGGTCGAACAGGAGACGACGGCCTGCCGGAAGGCCTGAAGGTCCGGGACGCGGATCAACCGCGTCCGGCGTGGCGTAATCAAGGCGCCTGTGGCCGCCGGAGCTGCGTCCGAATATCCGTTCGTGCTCGGGCGCCCAGCATCAGCGCTCCTGCCGCCGCAGACGACGCGTCCCATGCGCGCTCGACGCTGCTCGCGAGCGTCGCTTCGCGTCGGATCCGCGCGGCGTTCTCGGCCATATGGACCGCGCTGACGAACACGGCGTGGGCGGCGGTCAGTTCCTCCGGCGGCGAGATCACCGACGACCGCTCGATAATCCACGCGATGAGGCGATCGAGCCGCGCCAGCGTGGACGGCGACGAGCCGGCCAGCGACTTGATGTCCTCGAGCGCCGGGCGAAGCGTGGCGAAGATATCGAGCGGCGTGCTGATCGCCGCGCGATAGCTGGCGAGTTCCGGCGCCCGGAGGTCCCACCGGTCGCGAGCGAGGCGCAGCCGTCTTGCCGCGTCGAGCTTCTCTTCGACCACCTGCACGAGCGAGTTTATGGCGTCGGGGCGCTGCCGCCCGAGCAGCGTGTCGCGCCGGGCGATCCGGGTGAGCAGGCGCTCCACCCCGAGCACGTCCGCGTTCCGCGCCCGATAGTCCGCGACGGTCGTGATCCGCTTCGACAAGGCTTCGTAGCTGCGATCGATCCGCTCTTCGACGGCAATCTCACTCCGGATCGCAGCCCTGGTGGTGACGGTCCACTCGACCGGCAGCGCTGCGTCCGCCTTTCGGAGCTCGCTCGCGGCCACCTTCAGCATCTCGACCCGTTCCGACGGGGACTGTGCCATATGCGCCACGATCAGCGTCTGCTCGATGGTCTCCTGCGGCGTCGGCGCCGGAAGGAGCGGCTCGACGACCGGCGGCGCGGACGACACGGCCACCAGGTTCAGCTCGAACCGCGCCGCGGCGTTGGCCGTGGCGCGCAGATCAGCGATCGCCTGGTCGAGGACGGTCAGCAGTTGCCGGATGTCGGCTTCGCGATAGTTGAAGTGGTTGACCGGCCAGTCGGCGAGAGCTCTGCGGGCCTGCTGCACAAGGGCCAGGCGCCTGGCGTTGTCGGTCGTCTCACCGACTTCGTTCAGCGTGCGCGTGATCTGGTTCGACAGCTCGGTGTAGTCGATCTCGGCCTGCGTTTCGAGGTACCGGCCGGAGCGGGCCGAAAGCGCGTATCGGTCGGTGCGGTCCCAGTCGACCTGGTCGGCTGCGATGTCCACCAGACGCAAGGCCGGGTTCGCGCCGGCTTCCGTCGGCATCGAGAAGACGACGCGATCGCCCACGCGCGCCAGCTCGCCGTAGCTCACGAGCGAGCGGCCATCCTTCAGGAACACGCGAAACATCGTCGCGTCGTCCGCGGCAGCTGCCGCGACCGTGCGTGTCAGCAGGCACAGGACGAGCCAGACGCCCGCTAACCTCCTGATGTTCATGAATTTTAAGGGTAGTGCGGTGCCAGGAACCCGTCAAGTGTGGAAAACCTGTTGATGAACGGTGAATTTCCTGTGCATGAACTGTCGCACGAAACATTTTTTCGGAGCCCGTGAGAGAGCGATCGGCCTCATCGGAAAATGTGGATGCGCCTTCGCGGTTCGCTTCGCTTGACCCACTTCGCCACGCGCGTAGAATTCAGTGCGCTTCATCAACCGTCAGCTGACTTCAAACGTGACCGCCGCCGTCCATCGATACGAAGAAACCATCGGGGGACGGCCATACCTTATCGAAGTCTCAGCCGTCTCCCCCGATCGCTGGCGTGCTTACATTGTCAAGATTCCGGGCGTGCCGACGGCGCTGATGCCGTTTTACGGCCGCACGCCCGCGGAAGCCGCGCATCAGTTGAGCGAGTGGCTGACGCGGGCGTACGCAAGGGCGGCAGAGCGCCAGACGCCTCCAGCTTAGTCGGCAGTCAGCGGTCGGCAGTCGACAGTCGACAGTCGGCAGTCGGCAGTCGACAGTCGCCAACCCCCACCCCCCGCCCCTAGTCCCCAGTCCCCGCTATAGAATGTCCGGCGTGCGACGGGCCCATAAGTTTGCCGTCATCATCGTGCTCGCGGCGCTGGCGTCGGTTGCCGCGCGCGCCGAGGCGCCTGACTTCGAGAAAGCACGGCGCCAGCAGGCGAAAACCGACGAGACGTGGCGCGCAGCCAGCGACGGCCACATGCGGATGGAGAAGATCGCCTATCGCAGCCGCGCCGGTGATCTCGACATCCCCGCGTTCGTATTCCAGCCCCTGAGCGACGCGCCGCGCGGCAGCCGTCCCGCGCTGGTCTGGGTGCACGAGGATGTCCGCGGGCACCTGTACGAGCACTACATTCCTTATATCCGCGAGGCCACGGCGAGGGGCTACGTGGTGATTGCGCCTGAGTACCGCGGCAGCATCGGCTACGGGGAGGCGTTCTACGACGCCATCGACTACGGCGGCCGTGAAGTGGACGATGTGGTGACGGCGGCGGAAGTGCTGCGGTCGAAGTACCGCCAGGTCGATCCGGGCCGGATCGGCATCATCGGCTGGAGCCACGGCGGACTGATCACGCTGCTCTCCATTTTTCGGAACCCCGGCGCCTTCGACGCGGCGGCGGCGATCGTGCCCGTGACGAATCTCCTCGAGCGTCTCGACCGCAAGGGCGTCGAGAAGCAGCGGGCGCTCATCGATCCGGCCAACCGTTTCGGCGGATCGCCGTCCGAGCGTCCGCAGGTGTACCGCGATCGGTCGCCGCTGTTTCACGTTGATCGCCTGCGGATCCCGCTGCTGGTGCACGTGGCGCGCAACGACGAGGACGTGAACATCGAGGAAGACATGCCGCTCGTCGAAGCACTGCGGGCCGAGAAGCCGCATCTGGCGGTGACGAAGGTGTACGACCATCCGGTCGGCGGCCACACGTTCGATCGGCGCATCAACATGCGGACGTGGGAACCCGAGAACAACCCCGAGCAGCGGGATTCCTGGACGCGCGTCTGGCGGTTCCTGGAGCGGACGCTGGGCACTCAGGTCGCGGCCAACTGACGCGCTTCGGCTCCCTTAGGCCCGGAGCCTGCCTCCCGTGTTAGGACATGTTAGGATTAGTGGTTCCCTTCCCAAACGTGGGCCAGTAGCGCAGTTGGGAGCGCGCATGAATGGCATTCATGAGGTCACCGGTTCGATCCCGGTCTGGTCCACCATCCTTCGGCTCGGTAAACCAAGCGAGTCTCTGACAGGGCGAAGGATGCCGCGCCGTAGCGGCGGAGCCGCGAAGGCGGGCCCGACCAGAGAGCACCGGCTCAGTAGCCCTTCTTGTGTTGTACGCGAGCGGTCGTCCGAGATTCTGTCGCGTCTGTTTCACAGCCAGTCGGACAGACACGCAGAAACCGCAATCTGCTCCGCGGCGATCGCTCGCAGATGCTGCGATCTTCCTGTCCTCTACTCGAACTTTCGGCCTTTTCCAACGCTGTCGCCCAAGCATGTCGATTGCTCGCCACCTGTGTCATGGCGAGGGACAAGCGGGTCGTCTACGTGATCAAGAATCCAACCGACAGTCCGCGCTTCTATGTTGGTCTCACCTCAGATGTAAACGCCAGGCTGGAGGACCACAACGCAGGGCGCTGTCCACACACCGCCGCGCATCGACCGTGGCACCTTCATGTCGTCATCGAGTTCGCCGACGCGCCCAGCGCCGTCCGCTTTGAGCGTTACCTGATTTCGGGCTCCGGTCGAGCCTTTGCGAAGCGCCATTTCGAGCCGTGAGCGTGCCCATTCGACCAGCTGCCTGTGAGGCCTCGACCACAGGAATCGCAGCGTACGAATGCGCGTAGCGAAGTCTGGATGCGCGCGGTAGAACAACTCTCCGAAATCAGCGGCTCGAAATCACCCCGCTTCGAGCGGACGCCATACTCAGGTACGTCGACGATCCCGGCGTAAAGACGGTTGCGCAGCAGCATCCCAATCGCTTGAGACGTAAGCGGACGATTCCGGCGGTTCGTAAGGCCCCAGGCGCGTGCCTGCTCGAGCACTTGCCACGCGTTCCGCGACGCGAACTTCGACGCGATGCCGACGACGTTCCCGCAGAAGCAGTCGGCCAATCGCCCTTCGCTCGCGCTGATTGCCGCACGCTACCAGCGGGTGGCACTCGCGGATGGTGACGCTCGTCAGGTGACAGGCGCTGCTGTCCTGCCGTACGCGCCGGCAACGACCTCCTCGAACAGGCGCGCGAGATCCCGATCGCTGGCGTGCCCCGCTGGCAACTCGACAATGCGGGCCCCGGCACGAGCGAGGTTCGTGGCGAGGAACTCGCGATCCGTGCTGGCATCCACGGCCAGCACCAGGCGATCCGCGTCGATGCGCTGGCCGAGCTGCTGCAGTTCAAATGCGCACCCGGCGCGCTTCTTCGAGAAGTCCCGGAGGTCCATGACAACCGCGTCGGCGCGATCCATCAGGCTGACGACAGCCGCGCGCCAGGTGTCGGCCCGGCAGCACAGCTCGCTCACGCGATAGCGGCCGTCGGGATCCGGCGCCCAGTCGAGATGCTGCAGACGCTCGTCGAGGTCGGCGGCCGACGTCACGAACCGCGCGTCCAGCCGGCCGGTCGCGAATTCCAGAAAGTCGCTGGGATCCACCGTCCGGGCCGCGACGTCCGGCGCCGCGATCGCCGTCACGGGCCCCAACCATCTCCAGCGGCCGGCAACCCGATCGAACAGCCGTTCGGTGCGCGACACGTCGGCGAACACTCGGAGCAGAAGCAGCGTCCGGCCTGCCGGTCGCGAGGGCGGCAGCCACCTCCGAACCGTCAAGCGATAGAGGACGGCGAACGCCACGCACACGAACAGGGCAATCAGCAGCGGCGGCCACGACCAGGGGTGCACGTTCACGTAGTCGATCCAGTACGCGGACACGAACATCACCCACCACACGTTGACCAGCACCTCGCTGTCGGCGACCCTCTTGGTCTCGAACGCCCGCGCCGTCGCCATCAGGCAGCGCCATGCCACCCAGCCGGTCGGCAGCGCCAGCAGGACGAATCCGATCGACAGACCCGCGTTCATGACCAGTTCGCTGCCGGTTCTGGTCATGGCCAGTGCGCGGGTCAGCTGAGATCCGCCGAGCGGCGCCAGGCTGAACACCAGCAGGCCGACGAACGTCATGGGCGCCACTCCCCGAACCCGCGGTAGTGCGGTCGCCAGCATCACCAGCAGCGGCGCGACGGCATTGAGAGCGGTCAGCTGCAGGAAGATGAGACCGTTGAGGAACTGATCCGGCGACGGCATCCGGCCGTCCGCCAGCCGCTGCAGAGCGGACACCACCAGCATCAGCGCCGCGCCGCCTGCCAGCAGCGCGACGGCATGAAGGAGCGCCTGCCGCCACGAATGGGCGGCCAGCAGGGCGGCGATCGGCACCGCGGCAAGCAGGAACTGACCGGTCTGCCCCACCACGTGCATCGGCGTCGTGTCCCCGACGGCGGCAGCGGCGAGATATGCGAGCGGCAGCGAGCACACCAGCACGATCAGGGCGGCGCCGACGACGATGCGGCGCCGCACCTGCCGCTCCCACACGACGGCCTCCGCCGCGGCCGTGGTCCCAGAGGCTTCCGCTCGCAACGCTGGCGGCGGTATGGGGAGCTCCACGGCGCCGCCAGTGCTCATGCCCTCGAGGACACCAACCTTGTAACGCCAGAGCACCAGCGCCGCGACGATCGCCGTAATGATCGCCGTGTCGATGAAGTGCGCAATGAACTGGCCTGGATGCATGGCGTCACCCGACGGGGACTGCTATGCTACCCCGACCGGGCGTGAAGCGCTTCCTGCTGGTAACACTGGGCATCACCGGCCTCTACCTGGCCCTCAATGCACTGTGGCTGGCGGCCACGCCGTCGCTCGCGGCACTGTTCGATGCGCGCGCTGCATCCGACTGGGCGCGCGATGCGGCTGCAGTTGCCGACGCCGCGCGCGCCGCCGACGGCAGCCTCCCCGCGGCCACGCGTGTCGCCGCATACCGGCTGGGCTTTCACGTCGGCTACTGCAGCAATATCCTCGGCAGCGTCGCGCTGTCGCCGCCCGAGACGCAGTCACGTGTGCGCGAGATCCTGGCGCCCCGCATCAGGGCTACGCAGGATCTGGGGCGCGAACTCGGCGTCGGCGAGATTTCCCTCCTGCCTGTGTCGAACGCCGACGAATTCGGCCATGTGAACGATCGGTTCGATTCGGACGAGCTCGGATTGGCGGCGCGGGTGGAGAAGGCCACGTCCCGGCGCCACCGGCACTTGCTGCTGCTCGGCATGCATGTCGGTGTCGCCGCCGCGCTCAACGACATGAGCGGCGGCCAACTGCAGCAACCGTTGCGGCAGTACATCGGCCGTCACGCCACGCTGGCCGGCGTCCCGCCGGCAAGCTGGGAACCGGCCGCCCGCGCGGGGGAGGGCGGCACGGCCGAACAAAAAGCGGCTGCGTATCAGGCGGCGCTTGCCGCATTGGACATGGCTGTGTCGGAGCTGGGGCCAGTGCGATAGTCATCCCACGCGCGGCCAGGATCCTCTTCATCGCAGCGCGAAACATCCGTCCTGGACTTAGAGAATCTCCAGCGAATCGAGCCACGCCTCCAGCTGATCGTGCTGCAGTTCCTCGGGGCCCGCGACGGCAATTTCCTCGTGCCAGGCCACCGCAGTCTTCAACGCGTCGCGCACGGCGCCGATGTCGAACGGTTTCACGAGATAGGACAAGACCCCGAACCGGAGAGTCGTGCTGGCCCCGAGATCCGTCACGGATGTCGCCAGCACGACGGCCGTCAAGGGATACCGCTTGCGCAGCTCGAGGGTGAGCCAGCGGCCATCGCGGCCGGGCATCTGTATGTCGGTGAACACGACGTCGGCCGCACGCGCCGCCATCACGGCCAAAGCGGCATCAGACGACTCGGCCTCCATGACCTCGTGCCCTTCGCGGCGAATCACCTGACCGAGCAAATGCCGCACGTCCGCTTCATCGTCGACCAGGAGAACCAGAGCCATCGTCGTACCTTCCTCAGCCCACGGAGGGTGGCTTCCACAACGCCTGCGTGCCGCCAGCGTGCGTGTCGTCCACGGCCGCCGTTTCCCCGTGAATGACACGATGAATCGTCCGGACGAGCGCCTCGACGGTGTAGGGCTTGTCGATGAATGCCGCGACGCCCGCGTCAAGCGCCCGTTCATGGGCATCCTTCGTCGAGTGGCCGCTCGACGCGATGACACGCACATCCGGCTGAATCGCCCTGAGCGCGGTGATGGTCGCCAGGCCGTCCATCACCGGCATCATCATATCCGTCAGGACGACCGCGATGTCGCGGTGCTGAGCGTAGCAGGCAATCGCTTCGGCGCCATGGCGTGCCTCAAACACCTTGTAGCCATGACGTTCGAGGGTCTTTCCCGCGAGCGTCCGGATGTGCTCTTCATCGTCGACGACCAGTATGACCTCTCCAGCGCCGTGCGGGAGCGGAATGGTGCCGGCCGAGGAATCGGCCGCCACATCCGTTACTGCGGGCAGGTAGATCGTGAACGTCGTCCCCGCGCCGAGGTCGCTGTGCACATCGATCGCGCCGCCATGGCTCTTCACGATCGTCACGACGGTCGAGAGGCCAAGCCCGGTGCCTTTCCCGATGTCTTTGGTCGTGAAGAACGGTTCGAAGATACGCTCCTGGGTCTCCCGGCTCATCCCCGTCCCGCTGTCGGAGACCCTGATCGTCACGTGCGGGCCAGCCGACAGCGCGCCGAGCATTCCGGTGTACATCTCGTCGAGGACGAGATTGGTGGCTTCGACGCGAAGGGCGCCTCCGGCGGGCATGGCGTCACGAGCATTCACGCACAGGTTCATGAGCACCTGATGAATCTGCGTGACGTCGGCGGTGACGCTCCACAGGTCGGCCGGCGCCGTGAACACCGCGTCGATGTTCTTCGGCATCGTCTCGCGCGTGATCTTCTGGACGTCGCGGAAGAGGTGCCGGAGGTGGACCGGCATCCGCTTGCCCTCGACGCCGCGCGCGAAGGCCAGCACCTGCCGCACCATGTCGGAGCCCCGCCGTCCGCTGGTTTCGATCGTGTCGAGCAGCGCCCGGCGGTCGGGAACCGTCTCGTCCACCTTCAGCAATCCCGCCGACATCAGGATCGGCGACAGGATGTTGTTGAGATCATGCGCGATGCCGCCGGCCAGCGTGCCGATGCTTTCCATGCGTTGGGCGCGCAGGAACTGCGCCTCGAGCTTCTTGCGCTCGGTCAGATCCGTCATCCCGCCGATCATGCGCGTGGGCGTGCCGCTCTCGTCGCGAATGATGTAGCCGCGGTCCAGAACGTGCGCGACGCTGCCGTTGTGGCGGAGGTACCGATACTCATCACTCCACGCCTCCTGTCCCCCGTCGATCGCGCGCCGGATTCCCTCGGTGACACGCTGCCGATCCTCCGGGTGGATACGCTCGGACCAATCGACGATCGAGGGCTGCTCCGACGTCGCGTGCCCGAATAACTTCTCGAAGCCCTCGTTTCGCCACGTCGCGTTCGTGACCAGATCCCAGTCCCAGATGGCGTCGTTCGTGGCGCGGGCCAGCAGGCGGAACCGCTCTTCGCTGATACGCGCCAGCTCGCGGGCTTCACGCTGCCGCGTGACGTTGTAGAAATAGACGCCCAGCCCCTGCGGCGCGGGATAGGCGCGTACGCTGAACCAGGACACCAGCGGGTCGAACCACGACTCGAACTCGACCGTCTCGCCCGTCGCCATCGCCCGGCGGTACGACGTCTCGAAGATCGTTCCGAGCAACTCCGGATACACCTCCCAGATGATGCGGCCGATGAGGCCCTCGCGCGAACGGCCCAGCTGACGCTCAGCCTCGCGATTCAGGAATGCAAACCGCCACTCGCGATCGATCGTGCAGAACCCATCGCTGATGTGTTCCAGCGTGTCGCTGACGATGGCCGACAGACGGCGTGCCTCGTCTTCCGCGTCGCGGCGCGACGTGACGTCCTGGATGGCACCTTCAAGCCGGCAGACCTCGCCCGCGTCGTTTTTGACCGCCTCGCCGATAACGCGCACCCAGATCCTGCGACCGGCGGCGGTCATCAGCCGCAGTTCGAGATCGAATGGCGTGCCCGATTCCACGCACGCCGCGATCGAGGCGCGAAGGACTGGCCGGTCTTCGGGGACGTAGTGCTCGATGGCGTCGTCCAGGACAGGCACGAAGCCTTCTGGCAACCCGCGGATCGCGTGGACTTCGTCCGACCATGTCGAAGTGAACGAGGGGAGCTCGACCCGCCACGCCCCGAGGCGTGCGACACGCTCCGCCATTCTCAAGAGGGCTTCAGCCATCGTCTAGATCGAGCAGTATCTGCTGAGGACGCGCGGAAGTATATCTGTCGCAACAGGGTGGTCGCCAGCGCCGTGAGTCCTCCTCCCGCCACAAACTGTCGAGATGACACGCGTTGCCGACGCCTGCCGCGTCTCTATTCAAGGAGACACAAATGCGCGTCAACTGCTTCCTGGTCGTCGCGACTCTGCTGATCGCCTCGCCCGCAATGGCGGACAGCTGGATCAACACTTCCAGCAACTTCTGCCTCGATACCGATGGTAGGGCCGTCAACGGCGGCGCCGTCCGGATGTGGAAGTGCCAATCACATCCAAATCAACAATGGACTCTGAGGGCCCTTGGTGCTCGGACTTTTCGGCTGATCAATCGCAGTTCCAACTTCTGCCTGGATACCGACGGTTCGAGAGCGAACGGCGGACTGGTCAGAATGTGGGGATGCGTCAACCACCCGAATCAACTCTGGGAGATTCAAAATCTCCTGGGAGGCAATAGCCGGCTGATAAACAGGGCTTCGGGTTTCTGTCTCGACTCTGATGGCGCGGCAGTCAACGGGGGCGCGGTGCGTATGTGGCAATGCGTCAGTCACCCGCATCAAACCTGGAGGAGAGGTGTCCCGATTGACGACTAGGCGCCGAACTAACGGTAGCCGAACATCGGCGGAAACAGGACGACCACCAGCGCCGCCCACACGGAGTACACCGGCAGGTAGGCGATCTGCCATCGCTCCAGGACGGCAAATGTGGCCCGACGACGCAGGAAGGACAAGTACAGCCACGCCGACCACGCCAGGTTGACGAGGAGAATCAGGTTCTCGCCAAGGGCCGCGACCCGGTTGGGCGTGAAGCCGAACTCGGAGATGCGGGCGGCGATCGCCGCGAGCGCCACCCCATCGGCCACCAGCGCGCTGACCACGAGCACCAGTTGCAGGACGTCGAAAAAGTCCGGCGGCGCCTGCGGGTCGCGCGCGGAAGCGGCGTAGAGCACCAGCCCGACGACCAGCACCAGCAACAGGTCAAAGCCGATCAGCACCTCCCGGTGCACGTTGATGGGACTCCCCGTCCACGCCATCGTGGCCAGAAACGCCAGCAGCAGAATCGTGAACAGCGGCGTGAACAGCCTGGTGAGCACCGGCGCCATGTTCTCGATGACGTTTTGCTTCGCCTCCACGAGCCAGGATCCGATGATGACGGCCCCCATCGCCCCGCACGGGACCAGCCAGCCGAATATGAACCACGCGGCGTTCATCCCGATGGACGCGAACATCGTCGCCGTGAAGGCGACCAGCACGCCCCCGCCGAGCGCGATGAGCACGTAGTAGATCGCCAGCTCGCCCGAGAACCGCACGAAGTCCATGCGTCCCCCGCCGGCGAACCAGCGGCTTCTGACGTAGGCGACGCCGACGGCCAGCCAGAGGGCGATTGGCAGGTGGAGAGCCGTCAGCTTCTCGGTGTCGCTCCCCGTGCGAAAGCCGTAGACGTTTGCGAACACCGCCCCGGCCGCGAACGGCAGCGCAAACCACGATGCCGTTGCCACGCCCAGCCCGCGCTTCCAGATGAAGTAGACGGTCAGCAGCGGCAGCACGAAGAGGCTGAAGTTCCGGAAGTAGAAAGCCTGCAGCTCTTCATCGGGGTTGATCGGAAAACCGAACAGCGTCGGCAGCTTGATGGCCAATGCTGCGGCGCCAGCAAGGCCGAGCACGACGAGCGTTTCGACGTACGAGATGCTCGCCGATTCATCGGCAACGCCGGAGGCAATGACCAGCTGTTTCCACAACCGCTCGGAGTGCGCGCGAGCGAACTCGCGTGACAGCGCGTCGAGGCTGCCCATGCGCTTGACGGCGACCAGGAACGCTTCGTCTCCTGACAGGCCGGCTTCGGTGAGCGCCGTCAGCTGGTCCCGCAGATGTCCCTCGAGCTCCTCCACGTCGGGCCCGTGAAGAGCCGGCCGGCGGCGTACGTACGCCCGCCACTGCGCGATTTGCTCCTCGAGCGGCCGATCGAGAAAGGTCGTCACGCGCTGCACGCCTTCATCCAGATGCCGCGCAGCGTCACGTCCACGACCTGCCACTGCTGCCGCTGGGCGGCGAGCTGCGCCCGGCCCTCCCTGGTGATCCGGTAGTACTTGCGCCGGCGGCCGGTCTCGGACGCCGACCACTTCGCCGCGACATGACCCTGGCGCTCGAGCCGGTGCAGCACGGGATAGAGCATGCCGTCGGTCCACTGCAGGTGCCCGCCCGACAACTCGGCCACGCGCTTGATAATCGCGTAGCCGTAACTGTCACCCTCGGCAAGGATGGCGAGCACGAGCGGCGTGGCCGACGCGGCCACCAGGTCCTTCGTCACGTCCATACTTAGAAGCCTTATACATTGCTGTTCTATGTATGTCAACGATCCGGCGTCGAGGGCGCGAATGCCGCGGCCCTCTGTGTCTCATGGCGCTAGAATCACGTGTCATCGGAGGCTTGCGCCATGCGGCTCTGCGTTTTTGCGCTCCTGGGTGTCCTGCTCCGGCCGCTCTCGACGTCAGCCGAGGTGACCAGCGTCACCATCACCTCGCGAACGATGCTGGCGGATGGGCGATCCTTCGGTTCAACGGGGCCGTATGAGCGGCTCGTCGGCCGCATCGAGTTCGCGATCGATCCTGCCGATCCTCATAACGCCGTCATTGTCGATCTCGCTCATGCGCGACGGGATTCCGATGGGCGGGTGCACTTCTCCTCCGATCTGAACGTGCTGCGCCCGAGCGACCCCGCAAAAGGCAACGGCGTCCTCCTGTTCCATGTCTCGAATCGCGGGGTGATGGATCTGCTTGGCGCCTTCAACCGGAGCAACGCCAGCGACGGCGGCATCGGCGACGGGCTTCTCATGAGAGACGGCTACACGATGGTCTTCGTCGGGTGGGAGTTCGACGTCCCGGCGCCACGGCTTCGTATCGAGGCGCCTGCCGCGATCTTGCCGGCGGGCACGAACGTCGATCCCCTCAGCATCGAAATCATGGTGAACGCGCGCGCGGCGGAGGCGTTCCTCATCGACGACCCCGCCGGTCGGCCGCCCGCCAGTTATGCGCCGGCAGAATCATCGAACCCGAAAGACGTGCTGATCGTTCGCGACCATTTCCTGGATACGGGCACAACTCTTCCCCGGGCCAGTTGGCGATTCGTGACTGGCCCGAACGGTCTGCCCAGGATTCAGCTGGATGGAGGATTCGATCCCGGCCGGTTCTACCGGGTGACATATACCGCCAGCGCTCCGGTGGTCGCCGGCGTCGGCCTCGCCGCCATCCGTGACGCCGCCGCAGCGTTTCGCTACCGCTCGGATCTGCCGGTCCGCGGCCAGGCGGCATACGCGTTCGGCCAGTCGCAAGCCGGACGTTTCCTTCGTCAATTCCTGTACGACGGCTTCAACGTTGACGAACGCGACAGGCGTGTCTTCGACGCCGTGTGGGTGCACAAGGCCGGCGCCGCCAGAGGGTCCTTCAACGAACGATTTGCCACTCCCTCTTCGGGCGATCTCTTCAGGCCGACGAGGTTTCCGTTTTCCGACGGCGAGCAGACTGACATCGACGGCACGCGCGCCGGGCTGTCCTCCCGGTATCGCGCCGACCAGCGGCCGAAGATTTTTTACGTGAATACCGCGGTCGAGTATTGGGGAGGCGGGCGAGCGGCGGCGCTGTCACACACTGCGGTCGACGGAAAACGGGATCTCGTCCTGCCGGAGAACGTCCGAGTCTATTTTCTGGCCAGCACGCAGCACATCGTCCCTCCCTTTCCGCCTGTCCGCACGCCGCCGGCGGCGGGAGCGGAGACAGACGCGGCCCAGCGAACCGGCGGTCAGCAGCTGAACAACCCGACACTGCATTTGAATGTCATGCGAGGGCTCCTCCGGGCGTGGCACCAGTGGGCAGCCGACGGCACACCACCACCGGTCAGCCAGTACCCGCGATTGAGCGACAAGACCCTGGTCTTGATTCAAGGTAACCAGTTTCCATCGCTCCCGGGCGTGTCCAATCCGCGGACCATCCAGGGGCCGGCGCGAACGATTGGCGGGAAGGTCACGCCCCTTCCGCATCTCGTGCCACAGGTTGATCGAGACGGCAACGACCTTGGCGGGATTCTCGACCCGGAAGTTGCGGTGCCGCTGGCAACCGCAACCGGCTGGAATTTTCGCGATCCGTCGATTGGAAATCCTGGCGAGATCTATCAGCTCTTAGGATCGTACGTTCCGTTCGCCCGGACCAAGGCAGCGCGGCAAGCCAATGGGGATCCGCGCTTGTCCGTAGAGGAGCGATATCGGGGGGCCGACGACTACCTGGAACGAATTCGAACCGCGGCGATGGACTTGATTAGACGGCGTTACGCGCTTGCCGAGGACCTCGACGCCATCGTCGAACGCGCGAAGACCCACTGGAGTTTCGCGACTCGATGACGCGTTCATTGCCGGAGATCCACATGACGATCAACCCCTTCGCTCGCTGGATCGCATTGATGCTATTCACCGCGGTCACGGTCGGCCGCGCGCAGCAGCCCGAGATCGGCGTGCCCGTGCCTCCACTGGGTCCAGGTCCGTTTGTGATCGATACGGCCGAACAGCACAAGATCCGCGTGAGCGTCGTCACCAGGGGTCTCTCGCACCCGTGGAGTATCGCCTTCCTCCCGGATGGGGGCCTGCTGGTCACCGAACGGCCCGGCCGAATCCGCGTGATCCGCAACGGCGTGCTCGACCCCACGCCGATCGCCGGCGTGCCCCGCGTGAGGACAGACGGCAACGGCGGCCTGATGGACATCGCGCTCCATCCCCGCTTCGCCGACAATCGGCTGGTCTACTTCACCTACACCAAGCCCGTCGAGAACGGCAAAGGCACACCGTCGCTCGCGCGGGGCCGGCTCGACGGGGGCGCGCTCACCGACGTTCGCGATCTCCTGGTGCCGGAGGCGTACGAAGGCAATTCCGGGCTGAACGGCCGTCTCGTCTTCGGCCGCGACGGCATGGTCTACATGTCGACCGGCGGCAACATCGGCAAGATCGCGCAGGACCCTGCGAGCCTGCGCGGCAAGATCCTGCGCCTCCGCGACGACGGCTCCGTTCCTCCGGACAACCCGTTCACAGGCCGCGCCGGCTATCGGCCGGAAATCTTCACGCTGGGCCACCGCAACACGCTGGCCCTGATCGTTCACCCCGTGACGGGAGCGCTGTGGAATAACGAGAACGGGCCCAATGGCGGCGATGAGATCAACATCATCCTGCCGGGACGCAACTACGGATGGCCGGTCGTCAGCTTCGGGCGCGACTATCCAGGCCCTCGCATTTCCGAACACCCTACCCGCGAGGGAATGGAATCGCCGCTCGTCGCCTGGCTTCCTCAGATCGCGGTGGCCGGTATGGCCGTCTATACCGGCGACCGCTTTCCGCCGTGGAAGGGCAACGTCTTCGTCGGCAGCATGCGCACGGGCGGAATCCCCGGCACCGGCCACCTGGAGCGCATCGTGTTCAACGCACAGACTGAGGAGATACGGCGCGAGTCGATGCTGAACGAGCTCAGGCAGCGCGTCCGGGAAGTGCGTCAAGGCCCAGACGGGCTGTTGTATCTGCTGACGGACGAAGACGACGGCGCGCTGTTGCGGATCGAACCAGCTCCCTGAGTGCGCGGTGTCAGTCCATGCCCAGCAGCCGGACCAGCTGTTTCGCGGCGCGCTGCCCCTCAGAGGCCGCGCCCTCCATGAATCCCTGGAAGTCCACCGACGTGTGCTCGCCGCAGAACAGCACTCCACCCTGGCGCACCCGCTCGTAGCCGCCGAAGCTCGTATATTGCCCCGTCCTGTAGAACGAGTACGACGCGCCGAAAAACGGACTCTTGTGAGGAAGCGATTGCGTCGCTTTTCCGTTCCATGAAAGCCCGGGGTACACCGGCGCGATCTGAGATTGGGCAATGGCTGCGTCTGTTCGCACGCCGCCGTTGTTCGCCAGGGCGAACGCCGGTCCGGTGACGGCCGCGTCGGTCGTTGAGCCGCCCGAGTAGTAGACCAGGATTCCAGGAGTGCCGCTCTGCGCCCGAGTGGTCTCCCAGGTTACCTGGTAGCCCGTGTCGGCATAGCTCGAGCCGTTGGAGACGCCGGGCCATGTGCCCTTTCCAAGCCAGCCACGTTCGGCGTACTGAAGGTGCAGCTTGCCGTTGTGTCCGCGCCCCTGTTCGGCGATGGCTTGATGTTTCAGCGCGTCGAATCCCGCGCGGGAGATGTCCAGCTGGTTCAGCACGGCGAACGGCAGCGCGAGGACGACGAAATCCGCTGTCACCTCGGTGACACCGCCGGCTCGCTCGAATGCGACCTTGTATCGGCCGTTCGTGGTTTCGGCGACCCGCGTCAGGCGATGTCCAGACCGCACGGCGTCGCCGCCAAGGAAGCGGGCGATGGCTTCAGGCAGTTGCTGATTGCCGCCGCGGATGTGGAACTTCTCGTCTGACTCGCCGAAGATCGACAGAGAGCTGGCATTGGGCTGAAAACCGAGCAGGAAGATCAGGTTGAGCGCCGACTGCTCGGTCGAATCTGCGCCGTACTCGATGGCGTAGGCCACGTCCAGGAGCGCTCCGAGCGGCGAGCGATGCCCTCCGGGGATGCGGCGCTCGATGTAGTCGTAGACGCTCATGTTGTCCAGCGCGCGGCCCGCCGCGGTGTTCGAATCGAACGTCGTTGGAAAGCCGGCTGCCTCCGCGTCTCCGGCGATGATGTCGGCCACGGCACCGAAATCCCGATCGGCCTGGCTTTTTGCGTAGTACCGTCCCGAGAAGTAGTAGATGTCGTCGGACTTCGGCGGCTGGGCGCCGAGCAGGTTGTCCACACGCAAGTCGAAGCGTTTGGCCAGCTTCCTGACGGTCGTGTGGCTCGTGTCGATGAGTTCCCCGCACCACTCGGTGACCTGGTTCGCGTCCCAGTAACTGTTGTTCGAAAACATCCGTCCGCCCATGCGGCCGGACGCCTCGTATACCGTGCTCCGGATCCCGGCGTCCGCAAGCTCCAGCGCGCAATTCAGCCCCGCGATGCCTCCGCCGACGATCACGACGGTCGGCGCATGCGCGGCCAGCGAGAACCGCGGAGCGGCCATCGCCGCGGCCGCTGCGCCGGCCGTGGTCAAAAATGTCCTCCGCGAGATGCCGCGCCGCCCGGCCAGTTCGGACTGGATGGCCCGGGCCTCGCGCAACGTCTCGAGCGATATGCCATGCATCTTCGCGGTTTGGGCATCGCGGAACAACGAACGAAGAGCACCGAGCAGCGGAGTCCTGGTTGGCATGACGGCGCGATTGTAGCGGAGCTTTCCGGCGACGCGAGTCGCTAAACTACAAATCCGGCCGGTTGGCCTGGCTGATCGCCAGCTCGGCAATTTCCTCGCGGGAGGCAGGCGGTCCATGGCTGATACGTATCCGAATTTCGCCACCCTGGAGCAGCAGGAGCGAGCCGGCGTCGACTACGCGGTCCTCGTTCGTCGCGAGGAGCCGGCATTCGCCATCGTCGCGCCGCACGGAGGCGGCATCGAGCCCGGGACGTCCGAGATCGCCGACGCCATCGCAGTCCAGAGATGGTCCTTCTACTCGTTCGAGGGACTGAAACAATCGGGCAATCGGGTGCTGCACATCACGAGCACCTGCTTCGACGAGCCCATGTGCCTCGTCTTGCTGAGCGGCACAAGCCGGGTCGTGACGCTCCACGGGGAAGAAAGCGACGACGATATTCAGGGAGTGTTCGTCGGCGGCCTGGATCTCGAGTTGGGAACGAGGATGGGGGCCTTGCTGAAGGCACAAGGCTTCGACGTACGAAGACATCCGGATCCCAACCTGCAGGGCCTCAACCTGAAAAACATATGCAACCGAGGCACAGCCGGGAAAGGTGTCCAGCTGGAGCTCTCGCGCTC
>Ga0105245_10001591_pt1 | contig 20657 bp, 20 predicted proteins | sample KBSM54metaG_FD_81523 | JGI IMG/M metagenome (GOLD analysis project Ga0105245, IMG submission 81523) | Miscanthus rhizosphere microbial communities from Kellogg Biological Station, Michigan, USA - KBS M5-4 metaG | ecosystem: Host-associated > Plants > Roots > Rhizosphere > Soil | place...
CATCGCCCGCCACAGCCACGGCGAATCCGCCGGCGCCACCATCATCTACTGCCTCTCCCGCCAGAACACCGAGGACCTCGCCGCCGCCCTGCGCGCCAAGAGCATCCCCGCCGAGCCCTACCACGCCGGCCTCGAGCCCACCAAACGCCGCAAGATCCAGGACCGCTTCGCCGCGGAGGACCTCGACGTCGTCGTCGCCACCGTCGCCTTCGGCATGGGCATCGACAAGCCGGACGTGCGCTTCGTCGCCCATGCCGGCCTCCCGAAATCGATCGAGAGCTATTATCAGGAAACCGGCCGCGCCGGCCGCGACGGCGATCCCGCCATCGCGCATCTCTTCTGGGGCGCCGAGGATTTCGCCAAGGCGCGCCAGCGGATCGGCGAAGTCGAACCGCACCGTCAGGCCGGCGAGCGGACCAGGCTCAACGCTCTCGGCGCGCTGGTCGAGACGGCCGCCTGCCGCCGTGCCGTGCTGCTCCGCCATTTCGGCGACCATCCACCCGAGACCTGCGGCAATTGCGACAATTGCCTCAACCCGCCAAGCGCGGTCGATGCGACGGAGGTGGCGAGGAAATTCCTCTCCGCCGTCTTTCGCACGGGCCAGAGCTTTGGTGTCGGCTATATCGAAAGCATCCTGACCGGCACGTCGAGCGAACGCAGCCTGATGAACGGGCATGAGGCGCTCTCTGTCTTCGGCATCGCCTCCAGCCCCGAAGAGGCAGCGCTGATCAAGCCGGTCGCCCGCGCGCTGCTGCTCCGCGATGCGCTCCGCGCCAATGATTTCGGCGGCCTCGAATTCGGCCCCAATGCCAGGGCGATCCTCAAGGGCGAGGCCGAGGTCGCATTGATCCTCCCGCCCAAGCGCGAACGCCGCCGTCGCGCCGGCACCGCACCTAATCCGATCGGCGATCCGCTGTTCGAGGCCCTCCGCGCCAAGCGCCGCGAGCTGGCGCAGGAAGGCCAGGTGCCGCCCTATGTCATCTTCCACGATTCAGTGTTGCGCGAGATGGCGACGATGCGTCCCGCGAGCCTCGCCGCGATGGCGCGCATCTCCGGCGTTGGCGAGCGCAAGCTGCAGGCCTATGGCGATGCTTTCCTCAATGTGATCCGCGAGGCCGCATGATCCGCCCCATCGACGACACCATCTCAGTAGCCCCCCAGATCTCGGTTGAGGATGTGGCCGAAATCGCCGCGGCCGGCTTCGTCGCGATCATCAACAATCGCCCCGATGGCGAGGATCTTGGTCAGCCGACCGGCGCTTCTATCCGTGCCGCCGCCGAAGCGGCCGGCCTCAGCTACACCGAGATCCCGGTCACCCATGCCGGCTTCTCCGGCAACCAGGTCGAGGCGATGGCGGCAGCGCTCGAAGCGGCCGGCGGGCCGGTGCTTGCCTATTGCCGCTCGGGCACCCGCTCCTGCAATCTCTGGGCGCTGGCGGAGGCGAAGCTCGGCGAGAATCCCGACCGGCTGATGGCAAAGGCGGCCGCGACCGGCTATGATCTGACCGGCATCCGGCCCCTGCTCGACGCGCTCGCGAGCGGCAAATGAACTGGACCCAGCTTGCCGGATCGATCGTCGCGATCCTGGTGCTGGCTGGTGTCGCACGGCTGTTGCGGCTTGGCGAAAGCCGGATCAACACCGCCGAGGATGCGCGGCGGATCGCCGAGGAAATGCTCGCCGGCTTCGACGCGCATGCCGCCCTGGTCAGCCAGGATGGCGGTGCGGCCTTGGTCGCGGGCAATGGCGCGATCGCGGTGCTGAAGCGCCACGGCGCGCGGGTAGCCGCCCGCCGCCTGCTGCCGCCGCTCCGCGTCCACCCTGCCGTCGAGGGCGTGACGGTGGAGACAGGTGAGCGGCTGTTCGGCAGCGTGACTCTGCTCGGTGTGGTGGACAGCGATGTCCGGGGGCTGGAAGCGTCACTGACAAGAGTGTAAGCAGGGGGCATGGAGCTGCCCAATCCAGTCGATTATGCCGTGCCGGGCTTCATCCTGCTCGTGCTGATCGAAATGATCGTCGCCTGGGTAAAAGACCGCAGGCGCTATGAACCGAAGGACACGCTGACCTCGCTCGCACTCGGCACCGGCAGCTCGGTCGCCGGCGCGCTGACAGCGGGTCTGCTCTACGGCCTGGCGACATGGCTCTGGCAGTTCCGCCTCTTCACCATCGGCTATGCCTGGTACTGGTTCGTGATCTGCTTCGTCATAGACGACTTCGCCTACTACCTGTTCCACCGCTCGGCACACCGCGTCCGCTGGTTCTGGGCGAGCCATGTCATCCATCATTCGAGCCAGCATTATAACCTGTCGACCGCGCTCAGGCAGACCTGGACCGGCTTCATCTCGATCGCCTTCCTGTTCCGCCTGCCTCTGTTCCTGATCGGCTTCCCCCCGGCGATGGTGTTCTTCGTCGGCGGGCTCAACCTGATCTACCAGTTCTGGATCCACACCGAAGTGATCGGCCGGATGCCCCGCTGGTTCGAGGCAGTGATGAACACGCCCTCGCATCACCGCGTCCACCACGCGACCAACCCGCGCTATCTCGATCGCAATTATGCCGGCGTGTTCATCGTCTGGGACAAATGGCTCGGCAGCTTCGAGCCCGAGCGCGATGACGATGCGCCGCGCTACGGCATCGTCAAGAATCTCGGTTCCTTCAACCTGCTCTGGGCCGCGTTCCACGAATGGGTCGGGATCGCGAAGGATGTGTGGGCGGCGCCCGGATTGCGTGCCAAACTGGGCTATCTGGTCATGCCGCCGGGCTGGAGCCACGACGGCAGCCGCGATACGTCCGAGATCATCAAGCAACGCTGGCTCGCAAAAGAGCAGGCGCGGGAGGGGGCCGAGTGGAAGAAGCCGACATCGTCGTCGTCGGGGGCGGATCAGGCGGAGCGGCGGCAGCAGGCCGGCTGAGCGAGGACGGCCGCTGGTCGGTCGCCCTGCTCGAAGCTGGCGGCCGCAACACCGGCTTGCGCACGCGCGTGCCCGGTTTCATCGCCTTCCAGACCGACAAGACCAACTGGGGCTTCGAGACCGTCCCGCAGACAGGCCTGAACGGCCGGCGCGGCTATCAGCCGCGCGGGCGCGGCCTTGGCGGATCGAGCGCGATCAACGCGATGCTCTATCTGCGCGGCAATAAATGGGATTACGACAATTGGGCGGCCAATGGATGCCCCGGCTGGTCGCATGACGAAGTCCTGCCCTGGTTCAGGCGCGCCGAGAATAATGCGCGCGGCGCCGATGCCTGGCATGGCGGCGACGGCCCGCTTCACGTCAGCGACCAGTGTGATCCGCATCCCGGTTCCATCGAGTTCGTCGAGGCAGCGCGCCAGCTCCAATATCCGGTGAACGAGGATTTCAACGGCGCGCGCCAAGACGGCGTCGGCATCTATCAGGTGACCCAGAAGGGCGGCGAGCGCTGGAGCTCCTCACGGGCCTATGTCGAGCCCGGCGCTAGGCGTGAGACGCTGACCGTGCTGACTGATGTGATCGCCGAGCGCGTGCTGTTCGACGAAGGTCGCGCCTGGGGCGTCGCCTATCTCCAGGATGGTCAGGAGAAGATCATCCGGGCGCGGCGCGCGGTCGTGCTGGCGGGCGGGGTGTTCGGCACACCGCAACTGCTGATGCTATCCGGAATCGGACCGGGCGGGCATCTGCGCGAACACGGTGTCGCTGTCAGGATCGATCGCCCCGCCGTCGGCGCCAATCTCCAGGACCATGTCGACTATGTCGCCGGGTTCGAGACCAAAGGCGGCTATTTCCTGGGCTCAACCCTCGCCGGCACGCTCAAGATGGCCGGCGCGATGGTCCAGTGGATGCGTCACCGGCGCGGCACCATGACCACGCCCTTTGCCGAGGCCGGTGGCTTCATCACGGTCGATCCGGCCTCGCCCGCGCCCGACATCCAGCTCCATTTCGTGCCTCTCGTGCTCGAGGATCACGGCCGTACCAAGGTGAAGAGCCACGGCTTTTCCTGCCATGCCTGTGTGCTGCGCCCGGAAAGCCACGGCACCGTCCGCCTGCAATCGATCGATGCGCGCGCCGCGCCGCTGATCGATCCCGCCTTCCTCACCGATCCGCGCGACATGGCGCTGCTGAAGAAAGGCGTGCGGGCGATGTACCGCATCCTCGAGACGCCGCCGCTCGCCAACCACAAGGGCCGCGATCGCAATCCGATCGATCTCGACAATGACGATGCGCTCGAACGGCTGATCCGCGCCCGGGCGGACACCATCTATCACCCCGTCGGCACCGCCCGGATGGGATCGGACGAGATGGCGGTGTGCGATCCGAAGCTGCGGGTGCGCGGCGTGGAGGGGCTGTATGTCGCCGATGCCTCGATCATGCCCAAGCTGATCTCGGGCAACACCAATGCGCCCTCGATCATGATCGGCGAGCGCTGCGCCGATTTCGTCAAGGCTGATCTCACCGGCTGATACGCCGCACTTTTTCCAGCGCGCGTTCAGCTTAGCTCGTGTAGCGCCGCCCGATGGATAAAAAGACATTGAACCGGGTCGGGCTGGCAGCCGCGATCCTGCTGGTGCCGGGCGGCCTGATCCTCGGCGCGACGCTCGCCGCGCGACGCTATCGCAAGCGGGCGGATGAAATGGCGAAGACCGACCCTGAATAGCCGCCACCCCGGCGAAGGCCGGGACCGCTCCGTTACAGGGCACGAGCGTGCCGCACACGACACCGGCCTGCGCCGCGGTTGACAAGGCGGGCGCGCGAACGCGCCCTCCTTATCAAAAAAAAGGGCCGGTGCGTTGCCGCACCGGCCTTAGGTCGTCCGCAGGAGGAACGAGGTGAGGGGCCGGCCGAAACCGGCCCCAATCTTTCAATAGTGGTAGGCGCGCTCGCCATGTTCGGAGATGTCGAGGCCTTCGACCTCTTGCTCCGCCGGGATGCGCATGCCCCAGGTCTTGTCGATGATGAAGAACAGGACCGCGGCGCCGACGCCCGACCAGACCAGCGTCAGGCCCACTGCCTGAATCTGGATCCACACCTGGGCGGCCATGTCGTAGGTGCCGGCAATCATCGTGCCCGGCTTGGTCGTATAGTCGGCAATACCCTGGCCCCCGAAATTAGGGTTGTCGAGAATGCCGGTCATGATCGCGCCGGTGATCCCGCCGATGCAGTGGACGCCGAATACGTCGAGCGAGTCGTCATATTTGAACATCGACTTCACCTTGCTGACGAAGAAGAAGCAGATCGGCGAAACCATCAGACCAAGCACGACCGAGCCCATCGGCCCGGCATAACCGGACGCCGGGGTAACCGCGACGAGGCCGGCAACGACTCCCGAGGCAGCACCGAGCAGCGACGGCTTGCCGCGGACGAGCTGTTCAACCAGCAGCCACGACATGCCCGCAGCGGCGGTTGCAACGAAGGTGTTGATGAAGGCGACGCCCGTGACGCCGTTCGATTCGAGGTTGGAGCCCGCGTTGAAGCCGAACCAGCCGACCCACAGCAGGCTGGCGCCGATCATGGTCATGGTCAGCGAGTGCGGCGGCATCGGCTCTTTGGGGAACCCGATCCGCTTGCCGAGCATCAGGCACATCACCAGCCCGGTGATACCTGCGTTGATATGGACCACGGTGCCGCCGGCGAAGTCGAGCGCGCCCTTGTTGTAGAGATAACCCGAATCCCCGGCTACCGTATCGAGCGCCGCCTTGCCGGCGAGCGCAGCCTTTGCGAAGGCGTCGGGACCGTCCCAGCACCACACCATGTGCGCGATCGGGAAATAGACCAGAGTCACCCAGAGTGCGGTGAACAACATCAGCGGCGAGAACTTTACCCGCTCGGCGACGCTACCGATGTACAAGGCCGGCGTGATGCAGGCGAAGGTCATCTGGAAGCAAATATAGACATATTCGGGGATATAGACCCCGTTCGAGAAGGTCGGGACGGTTGAGTTGGCGTCGACCCCAAGCAGCAGTGCCTTGGCCGTGAAGCTACCAAAGAACGGTGCAGTAACCCCGGTGCCCGTCGTGAAGGCTTCCGAATAACCATAGGTAACCCAGATCACTGCGACCATGCAGACGATCATCAGCGTCTGAGTCAGCACCGACAACATGTTCTTGGTGCGGACCAGGCCGCCATAGAAGAGCGCCAGACCCGGCACCGACATCATCAGCACCAGGAGCGACGAGGTGAGCATCCAGGCGGTATCGCCCTTGTTCACGCTCTGTGGCGGGATCGGCGAGGCGGCCGCAGCCGCCGCCTGCGCCCAGGCGGGCAGTGCGGCGAAGATCGCCGCTGCCCCGAGACCGGCGATGCCGGCGTATTTCAATGCATGCTTCATCACTGCCCCCTTACTCACAGCGCGGTTTCGTCGGTTTCGCCGGTGCGAATGCGCACCGCCTGCCCGACATCGAGAACGAAGATCTTGCCGTCGCCGATGGCGCCGGTGTTGGCCGAAGCCTGGATCGATTCGACCACCTTGGCGGCAAGATCGGCGGCACAAACCACCTCGATCTTGATCTTGGGCACCATGTTGGTGCTGTATTCCGCCCCACGGTAGATTTCGGTCTGGCCCTTCTGACGGCCAAAGCCCTTCACCTCGGTCACGGTCATGCCCGCGACACCGATCTCGGTGAGGGCCTCCCGGACCTCGTCGAGCTTGAATGGCTTGATGATGGCAATGATGAGTTTCACCGGCGCCCCTTTCGCTATTGTCCCGAGGGACCAGACAGCAATGGTCGTGCCAGAGTCGAAAACACGCGTTTCCGCGCCGTTTCCCGCAAGAAAATGTTACTCAAAAGTGAATTTTTGTGCAGCTGCTAAGGGCTGCCTAAGATTCGGGCAGCGCCGCGATGATCCGGCGGGCAGCGGCCTCATCCTCGTCATCGACCATGACGCGGACCGGAATGAACAGATAGCTGCCATCGGCAATACTGGCGTTACCGTCGAGCGCGACGGCGGGAATGCCTTCGGATTCGAGCAGCCCGATCAGGATATGCGCCTCATTGCGATTGAAGCGACCGATCTCGACCAGGCTCACGCGCGGCACGCCATCAGGAAACCGCGCGGGTCGGGTTGCGCACCGGCAGCCCGTCGATGCTCTTGGTTCGCACCGCATATTTGGCGAAGCGAACCTCGTCGCCATGAGTCTCGTGATATTTGCTGAGCGTCTGGCGCTCGCGCTCGAAACGCATATGCGGCACGCCCCAACCACAGCTGGTCTGGACCTGATCGATTGCGATCTCGAAGATCTGGCGTGTACCCGGCAACAGGGTGAAGTGCGTGGCGAGTGCGGCCCAGCCATCATCCTGCGGCAATATCGCGGTGCCCCGGCCATAAATGCGGAAGATCAGCGCCGGATTGTCGAAAGCGCAGAACATGATGGTGATGCGGCCATCGGCGGCGAGATGCGCATTGGTCTCGTTGCCGGAGCCCGCGACATCCAGATAGGCCACCCTTTTGTCCCCGAGAACCCGGAAACAATCCATGCCCTTGGGGCTGAGATTGACCCGCGCGCCCGGCGCAGTGGTGGCGACGAAGAAGAGCGGCTGCCGGGCGATGAAAGCGCGGTGATCATCGGTCAGGGCGTCGAAGAATTCGGCCATGTTCCACTCCCCTCCAACCAGCTCGAGCCGGCTTCTTCGGCTTTCGCCGTGGTGGCGGTGAAACGCAAGCCCGCGGCCGTCAAACCACCCGCGGCACGCGCGGACGGCCGAGCGGGCATTCGAGGCTGGCGCGATCCCAGCCGCCCAGATCAGCGGCGGCATTATAGGTCGACTGGCAGAAAGCGAGCAGCGCAGCGTCGGGATCAGCGGCGCCGCGCACCGCGTCATAGGGCAGGATGTACTCGCCCAGCCCAGCATCATAACCCGCAGCATCCGGCTCGACCTTCGCGTCGGCATAGCCCGCCGGCGCGGGATAGGCGTAGGCGTAGAAGGCGGCATGCGGATAGGCGTCGCTGCCGGGCCAGAAGCCGACACTCGCCTCTTCATGGCTATAGGCCTCACACGTCACCGCATCGGGTAGCCCCGGCATACCGCCCGGATGGCGCGGCGCGACCCGGCCGGAAAAGCGTGTCGAGGCGAGATCGAAGCTGCCCCAGAAGAGATGGATCGGGCTCGCCTTGCCGAGGAAACCGGTGCGGAAGGTCCCGAACACGCGCTGCACCTGGATCAGCGCGCGCCAGAAGCGGCGCGCGGCCTCGCCGTCATAGGGCCGGTCGGCATGATCCTCGGCAAAGGGCGGCGCGCCCGGCATTTCGCTCGGCTTGCCATCGAACCGTGTCGCGATGCCGAGATCGGTGAGCGCGGCCACGATTGCGGTATGGAAATCCGCGATGCTGCCGGGTGCGAGCGCGATCGTCCGGCTGCCACCGTCGCTGGCGGCGAAGACCACGGAATCGTCGATGAAGTTGAACTCGATCTCGAGGATTCGGTCGCCGCACGGAATCGGCGATGTCGTCAGGCCGTGCCCGCTGACATAGAGCGGAACATGCCAGCTGTGATTGAGCCACGGAGTCAGCGCGAGCCTGACCTTGCCGATGATCTGCGCGCGGAGCTGAAGGCCGATCGCCGTTTCACGCCACTGCGCCCAGTCCAGTTCGGGCCATGTTGCTGATGTTGCCATCACGCCAATCTAGCACTCGCCTCCCGCCTGAACTAGCATGGCGTCGGGAGGGCTACATGTTTGTTTTCTGGTGGCAAGGCAGAGGGATTCTGACACTGCTGATCGTGGTCGCAGCGGCCATAGTGATCGGCATGATCGCCGATTCAGCGCATTTGCCATCCTGGACGCCTTTGTTCTGGGCCGCTCTCCTGCTTGTTGCCGCCCCGATCAACTGGCTGGTAGGCGCCCGACTGAATGCGAAACGGCGCGGTTTTGCGCCGCCCGCCACGCTCCTTCGGCGATTCTTCTACCGGGCACCGCACAAATTCATGTCACTGCCGATGGAGAGCTGGTCGATCCTGATGGTTATCGCGGCGGTCGGCCTCGCGCTTCAGTCAGCCCTGATTCGCTAGACCGCCGTACCGCCAACCGTCAGCCCGCTGACCAGCAAGGTCGGCTGACCGACCCCGGCTGGCACGCTCTGCCCGCCCTTGCCGCACATGCCCACACCCTCGTCGAGCGCGAAATCATTGCCGATGCCGGTCACCTTGGTCAGCACGCTCGGCCCGTCGCCGATCAGCGTCGCGCCCTTGATCGGTGCGCCGAGCTTGCCGTTCTCGACCAGATAGGCCTCGGTGCAGGAAAAGACGAATTTGCCCGAAACGATATCGACCTGCCCCCCGCCGAAGCTCTTGGCAAAGATGCCGTTCTTGACGCGGCTCAGCAGCTCGGCGGGATCGTCCCGCCCGGCGCGCATGAAGGTGTTGGTCATGCGCGGCATCGGCGCATGGGCGAAGCTCTCGCGCCTGCCGTTACCGGTCGGCGCGACGCCCATCAGCCGGGCATTGAGCCGATCCTGGATATAGCCCTTCAATATGCCGTCCTCGATCAGGATATTTTCCTGGGTCGGCGTGCCCTCGTCATCGATCGAGAGCGAACCGCGCCGGTCGGCGATCGAACCGTCATCGATCACCGTGACGCCGGGCGCCGCGACGCGTTCACCGACCCGCCCGGAAAAGGCGGACGTACCCTTGCGGTTGAAATCGCCTTCGAGCCCGTGGCCAATTGCCTCGTGCAACAGGATGCCGGGCCAGCCAGGCCCGAGCAGCACGGTCATGTCGCCGGCAGGCGCCGCGACTGAATCGAGATTGACCAGGGCCTGGGCCAGCGCCTCATCGACCGCCCGGTTCCACGTCTCGGGCCGCATCAGGTCATCATAGAGATAGCGGCCGCCCATGCCGAAATTGCCCGTCTCGCGCCTGCCATTCTGCTCGACAACGATCGACACATTGAGGCGGACGAGCGGGCGGATATCGGTCGCGACAAAGCCGTCGGCGCGGACGATCTCGACCACGCTCCAGCTGCCCGCCAGCGAAACCGAAACCTGCGCGACACGGGGGTCGCGGGCGCGGGCGGCGGCATCGATCGTCTGGCAGAGATTCACCTTGTCGGCGAAGGGCACCAGATCAAGCGGATCGGCATCGGTATAAAGATGGCGGTTGGTGGCGCGCGGCGGCGGCGCCTTGGCGCTCGCCGAGGGGTCGATCAGCGCCATCGTCCCGGCGGCACGGCCGATCGCCGCTGCACTCAGCTCATTGGCATGGGCAAAGGCGGTGGTTTCGCCAGACACGGCGCGCAGGCCAAAGCCCGAATGCGTGTCGTAGGAGGCGGTCTTCAGCCGGCCATCGTCGAACCCGAAGGCTTCGGATTTGCGATACTGGAGATACAGTTCGCCATCATCGGCCTTGGCCAGCGCCGACGCCGTGAGGCGCTGCGCCTCGGCAGGATCGAGCTGGCCGTCATGATAGAGAAACGCGCGGGGATCTGTTGGGCTTGTCATGCCCCGCAATATAGGGGGCTTAAATGCTGGCGCCAGCCGGATGATCGGGAAGAGTCGACTGGTCGACCCCGTCGGCCGGTCCGCCGATCAGCACGAAGCGCCGGTCGCAATAGCCGCAATCGACATAGCCAAGCTCGTCGATCTGGAGGAACACGCGCGGATGACCGAGCGCGGCACCGCCGGGAATGTCGCTGGCGCCGTCACACACGACGCGGCTGTGGCTGACACGGAGGGTTTCGGGTGGGGCGATCATGGGCAGCGGATAGCAAGGTGGAGCGGACGCTTCAATCGGCTCGTTGGCGGTTCGAGCTTGCCAATTATATCCGTCCAGCCGCACTCTTGCTTGTGTGCAGGGGGATTGGGATGAAGTTGCGACATGTCGGCATTGCGCTGGCCTTGCTGGGCGCCGCTACCACTGCGCCGGCGCAATTGAGGTTGAACGGCAAGCCGGCCGAGCCCAGCCCTGATCGCGCCGAGAGCGGCGGTTTCGCGGTGATCCAGTTGGCATCGGACAATACAGACCGGTTCCATGCTGAGTGGGACAAGCCCGGCCCGGGCGCGAACGTCACGACAAGTTCCGAGACATTACGCAATGCGCCAATCTTCACCTTCCTGGTTTTCACCGGCTGCAGGGCCGATGCAGCCGGCAATTGCGACGTAACCGCCGATTTCCACGTCATCGGGCCAAATGACAAAAACGCCGAGGAATATTCGCACGCCAAGGATGCCCCAGTCTGGAAAGGGAAGCCACCGCCCACCGGCACCTTCCTTCTGTCGAGCGCCGAACTGGGGCTCGAGATCGAGGACAAGGATCCGCTCGGTGCCTATGTGGTGCGCGCAGTCGTCACCGACCATGTTGCGAATATCACGGTCGAGACCGAGCAGACTCTCACTGCGGTCGCGGCAAAGTGACTTGCCATTGGCGTCGTTACGCCTAAGTCCCGCGCCATGACCGAAGCAGCGATTGCAATCGAGGGTCTGTGCAAGACCTATGCGGGCGGCAAGCGCGCGCTCGACGATGTGTCCTTCGAGGTGCCGCGCGGCGCGATTTTCGGGCTGCTCGGTCCGAACGGCGCGGGCAAATCGACTCTGATCAATATCCTTGCCGGCCTCGTCAACAAGAGCAGCGGCAAGGCCTCGATCTGGGGCTTCGACATCGATCAGCATCCGCGCAACGCCAAGGTATCGATCGGGATCGTCAATCAGGAAATCCTGTTCGACCCCTTTTTCACCCCCTTCGAGACACTCGAAATCCAGGCCGGGCTCTACGGTGTGCCCAGGGCGAAGCGCCGCTCGATGGAATTGCTCCGCGCCGTCCATCTCGAGGACAAGGCGAAGGCTTATGCACGCACCCTGTCAGGCGGCATGAAACGGCGGCTGATGGTGGCCAAGGCGATGGTCCATTCGCCGCCGGTGCTCGTCCTCGACGAACCAACCGCCGGCGTGGACATCGAGCTTCGCCAGCAGCTCTGGGCCTATGTCCGCACCCTCAACCAGCAAGGCGTCACCGTCGTGCTGACGACGCATTATCTCGAGGAAGCCGAGCAGCTTTGCGATCGCATTGCCATCATCAACCACGGCACGGTGATCGCCAACAAGCCGACCCGCGAACTGGTCGGCATGGCGACCGAGAAGCTGGTCGAGGTAACGGTCGATCGTGACGTCGTGACGCCACCCCAGGCAAGCTGCTTCCAGAAGATCGAGCTGAAGGGCGCGCGTACCCTCGCCATCACCTATGCCAAGGACAAGGTGAACGCGGGCGAAGTGCTCGCCGCGGTTCAGGCCGATGGCTATGGCATCGTTGACGTCTCGACCCGCGAGGCCGATCTCGAGGATGTGTTCCTGAACCTGACCAGGGCCTCCAATGGCTGACAAGATCATGCTTTATCGGCTGCTGAGCGCGATTGCAGGGCTGGCGCTGGCCGCCGCGCTCTGGTGGTTCGTCACCATCCTCAATATCGACCTGGCCGCCGTGCAGCTGGACGCGACGCCGAGATGGCCTGTCCTGATCGCCATCCATGGCCTCGCGGTCGTGACGATCCTTCTGCTGGGGACGGCCCTTGTCCGGTTCGCGCGTCGGGGCTTCGCAAGGCCATGAGCGGACCGCACCAGTCCGACGTCCTGATCATCGGCTCGGGCGCGGCCGGGCTCACCGCAGCGCTCAACCTTGCCGATCGCTTCAGGGTCACCGTGCTCGCCAAGGGCGGCCTCAACGAAGGCTCGACTGCCTGGGCGCAGGGCGGCATCGCCGCGGTTCTCGAACCTGGCGATACCTTCGAAAGCCATATCGAGGATACGATGATCGCGGGCGCGGGCCTCAATGACCGCGCGACTGTCGAGCTCGTCGTCGAACGTGCCCCCGCCGCGATCGAGCGGCTGACTCAGCTCGGCGTGCCTTTCAGCATGGACGGCAACGCTCCGCATCTCACCCGGGAGGGCGGGCACAGCCACAGGCGGATCGTTCATGTCGATGACGCCACCGGCTGGGCTGTGCAGGAGGCGCTGCAGCGTGCCGCCGAGGCGCATCCGAACATCACGCTTGTGCCCGACATGGTCGCCATCGACCTCGCCACCAGCCGTCACGAGGAGCGCTATTCGGGCGCGGGCAATGTCTGGGGCGTCTATGCCGTCAACCGCGCCACGGACCGGGTCGAAACATTCACCGCCCGCGCGACGATCCTGGCCACCGGCGGCGCGGGCCGGACCTATCTCTTCTCGACCGCGCCGCGCGGTGCGACCGGCGATGGTATCGCCATGGCGTGGCGCGCCGGATGCCGCGTCGCGAACATGGAATTCATGCAATTCCATCCGACCTGCCTCTATAATCTCGAGGTCAAGAATTTCCTGATTACCGAGGCGGTGCGCGGCGAGGGCGGGCGGCTGCTGATCCCGGAAACCGGCTATCGCTTCATGCCCGATTTCGACGAGCGGGCGGAACTCGCCCCGCGCGACGTGGTGGCGCGCGCGATCGACCATGAAATCAAGCGGCTCGGGCTCGACTATGTCCATCTCGACATCAGTCATCGCGGCCCCGATTTCGTGAAGGAGCACTTCCCCAACATCCACGAAAAGCTGCTCGGCCTCGGCATCGACATGACGAAGGAGCCGATCCCCGTCGTGCCGGCACAGCATTATACCTGTGGCGGTGTCGTGATCGATCTCGACGGGCGCACTGACCTGCCCGGTCTTTATGCCGCCGGGGAATGCAGCGAATCGGGCCTGCACGGCGCAAACCGCCTCGCCTCCAATTCACTGCTCGAATGCTTCGTGTTCGGTGAAGCGACGGCACGGCACATAGCAGCGCATTGGGACGAGCTGGCGCCGCCGCCGCCGATCCGGCCCTGGGACGAAAGCCGCGTCACGCATTCGGACGAGGAAGTCGTCATCAAGCAGAACTGGACTGAGATCCGGCGCTTCATGTGGAATTATGTCGGCATCGTCCGCACCACCAAAAGGCTCGAACGCGCCCAACACCGGATCAAGCTGCTGACCGGCGAGATCGAGGATTATTACGGGCATTTCCGCGTCACGCCCGATCTGATCGAGCTCCGTAACCTGCTCCAGACAGCCGATCTGATCGTCCGCTCGGCGCTGCACCGCCACGAATCGCGCGGCCTGCACTACACGCTCGATTATCCCGACATGCTCCCCAAGGCGGTCGATACGATCCTCGTTCCTTGAGGACAATGCGGTCGGCTTTTGTTCGCTGGTAACTCCCGAATGAAATCAATCGCCTGCGCAACGACCTTCGCAGAGCCGTTTCACCGCGTGCTGCTTTCGTTTCACCGCAAGCGCGCCAGCTAGGGATTCCTCAAGAAGATTCTGCGCCTATGTTCATGGTGGGGACGGGGTTCAACTTTGGTGGCGCAGATTTTACCGTATCATTTCCCGAAGCCCGCAGCGGCAATCATGCTCGCGGCGGCGCTTTGTGCTTGTGGCCATGATACGCGTGTACCTGTCGCTGCCCTGCCACCACCCCCGCCCATCGCGCCGCCGCATTATCAGGTCGTGGTCCCGGTACCGGCCCCCGCAGCCAAGCCGAAACCTCCCGAAGCGCCTCAGGCGCTGGCTGCGAACATCGCTGAGCTCGGCCGCAACTTCAACGGCCGCGTCGGGATCGCGGTCCGCAGCATCGACCAGGGATGGTTGGTCGAGAGCAATGGCGATGTCCGCCTGCCCCAGCAAAGCGTGAGCAAGCTGTGGGTGGCGATGACCGTCCTGGATTATCGCGATTCCGGCCGCCTCACGCTCGAAGATCCGGTCGTCCTGACCACGGACGATTTCACGCTGTTCCATCAGCCCGTCGCCGCGCTGATCAAGGGCGATGGCTACCACACCACGATTGGCGAGTTGCTGCACCGCGCGCTGACGATGAGTGACAATACCTGCAATGATCGGCTGCTGCGCTATGTCGGCGGGCCGGCGGCGGTGCGCGCCTTCATTCAGCGCAAGGGGCTCGGCGACATTCGCTTCGGCCCGGGCGAGAAGCTGCTCCAGAGCGCGACCGCCGGGCTTGAATGGAAGCCGGAATACGCCTTCGGCAATGCCTTTACCCGAGCCCGCGCGCGCCTGCCCCAGACTGCCCGGATCGAGGCTTTCGAGCGCTATGTCGCTGATCCGCCCGATGGCGCGGCGCCGATCGCGATCGCAGGCGCGCTCGCCAAGCTCAAGCGCTATGAATTGCTGTCGAAGAGCTCGACTGATCTTTTGATCGGCACGATGGAAATGTCGAAAACCGGCAAGCAGCGCATGCACGGCGCGGTGCCCGGCGACTGGAGTTTCGGGCACAAGACCGGCACGGGCCAGGACCTGGCCGGGCGCACCGCAGGCTATAACGATGTCGGCCTGTTGATGGCACCCGACGGCCGCAGCTATGCGGTGGCGGTGATGATCGGCGATACGCCCAAGCCGATCCCCCAGCGCCAGGCGCTGATGCAGGCAGTGGTGATGGCGGTGATCGCCAGCCATGAAGGCCGGGCCCAGTCCTCGCTGGCGGGGCGCAGCGGCGGCCGCTGAACAGCGATCGCGCCGAATTCATCGAGACGGGCTTGGGGAGCGCGCCGCACGCTGCTATCCCCTGCCCGATGGCGTCAAACCACCTCTATCTCGTCGATGGCTCGGGCTATATTTTCCGTGCTTATCATCGGCTTCCACCGCTCACGAACGTGCATGGCGAACCTGTCGGCGCGGTCTATGGCTATACCACCATGTTGTGGAAGCTCGCTGACGAGCTCCACAAGGCCGATGGCCCGACTCACATGGCGGTGGTGCTCGACAAATCGAGCCACACTTTCCGCAATGAGCTCTATGACCAGTACAAGGCGCACCGCCCGCCGCCGCCCGAGGACCTGATCCCGCAATTCCCGATGATTCGCGATGCCACCCGCGCCTTTTCGCTGCCGTGCATCGAGGAGGACGGGCTCGAGGCGGACGACATCATCGCCAGCTATGCCAAGGCGGCGCTGCGCGAAGGCTGGTCGGTGACGATCGTCAGCTCGGACAAGGATCTGATGCAGCTGATCGAGCCGGGGCTCGATCTGTACGATACGATGAACAACCGCCGCCTCGGCCCCGAGCATGTCCTGGAAAAATTTGGCGTCATGCCGGATCGGCTTGGCGATGTGCTTGGCCTGATGGGCGACAGCGTCGACAATGTGCCCGGCGTGCCAGGCGTCGGCCCCAAGACCGCCGCCAAGCTGATCCAGGAACATGGCGACCTCGAGGGCGTGCTTGCCGCCGCGCCCTCGATGAAGCCGGGCAAGCTGCGCGACAATCTGATCGAGCATGCCGACAATGCCCGGCTCAGCCGCGTGCTGGTGACGCTCAAGGACGACGCCCCGCTGTCCGACGCGCTCGAAGACCTGGCGTTGCAGGGCATTCCCGAAGCGCCGCTACGCGCGTTCCTCGAACATCACGGCTTCAAGTCGCTGCTCGCAAAGCTCTCTGCTGTCGCCGATGCGCCGGTCGAAGCGCCGAAAAGCGTGCCGCAGGAAGAGGACCCGCCCTGCGACCATGATGGTTATGAGACGGTCATTGACGAGGCCGCGCTCGACGACTGGATCGCGAAGGCCAGATATCAGGGCTGGGTCGCGATCGACACCGAAACCACGGGCGTCGACGCCACACGGGCCGAGCTGGTCGGCATCAGCATGGCGCTCCAGCCGAACAAGGCCTGTTATGTGCCGCTCGCCCATGGCGGCACCGGTCTGTTCGCTGAAAAGCCCGTCCAGCTCGCGTCCGCTGCGGCACTGGAGAAGCTGAAGGCGCTGTTCGAGGATCCGTCAGTGCTCAAGATCGGGCACAATCTCAAATATGACATGATCGTGCTCGGCCGCCTCGGCATCGACGTCGCCCCGCATGACGACACGATCCTGATGAGCTTCGATCTCGATGCCGGCCTCCACGGCCACGGCATGGACGAGCTCGCGGCGACTCATCTTTCGCACAGCTGCATCGCCTTCAAGGACGTTGTCGGCACGGGCAAGAACCAGCTGCAATTCAACGAGATCGATCTGGCGGCGGCCACCCGCTACGCCGCTGAGGACGCCGATGTGACGCTCCGCCTGTGGCGTCGCTTCAAGCCGCGCCTCCCCGCCGAGGGCGCGACCCGCGTCTATGAGATGGTCGATCGCCCGCTCGCCCCGGTCATCGCCCAGATGGAGCGGCACGGCATCAAGGTCGACCGCGAAAAGCTTGCCCAGCTGTCCACTGAATTCGCGCATTCGATCCTGGAGCTCGAAACCGAAATCCATGGCCTTGCGGGCGGCCCCTTCACGATCGGCAGCCCCAAGCAATTGGGCGACGTGCTGTTCGAGCGCATGGGCATCAAGGGCGGCCGCAAGGGCAAGTCTGGCGTCTATTCGACTGACGTCAACGAGCTTGAGCGCATCGCCGCCGACAAGGATTCGCCCGGCAAGGTCATCGCCGCACGCGTGCTCGACTGGCGTCAGCTCTCCAAGCTCAAATCAACCTATACCGACGCGCTCCAGGCGCAGATCAACCCCGAGACGGGTCGCGTCCATACCAGCTATTCGCTGACCGGCGCGCAGACCGGCCGCCTCTCCTCGACTGACCCCAATCTCCAGAACATCCCGATCCGCACCGAGACCGGCCGCCAGATCCGCGATGCCTTCGTCGCCGAGCCCGGCAATGTCCTGCTCGCCGCCGATTATTCGCAGATCGAGCTACGGCTCGCCGCGCATATGGCCGACGTCCCCGCGCTCAAGGCAGCGTTCGCTGAAGGCGCCGACATCCACAGCCTCACGGCGCAGGAATTGTTCGGCGAGGTCAACCGCGACACCCGCGGCCGCGCCAAGACGATCAACTTCGCGATCCTCTACGGCATTTCCCGCTGGGGCCTGGCTGGTCGCCTTGACGTCACCGCCGACGAGGCACAGGGGATGATCGACCGTTATTTCGAGCGCTTCCCCGGCATAAATCATTACATTGTCGAAACAACCGAAAAGGCGCGCGACAAGGGCTATACCGAGACGCTGTTCGGCCGGAAGACGCATTTCCCCCGGATCAAGTCCAAGATCCAGCATGAGCGTCAGGGTGCCGAACGCGCCGCGATCAATGCTCCGATCCAGGGCACCAGTGCCGATATCATCAAGCGTGCCATGGTGCGGATGGGCCCGGCGCTCGCCGAAGCCGGGCTGCCCCATGTCCGCATGCTGCTCCAGGTCCATGACGAACTGGTGTTCGAGCTGCCCGAGAGCGATGTCGATGCGGCCCGGCCGATCATCGAACGCGTCATGGCAACCGCTGCCGAACCCGCAGTTCAGCTCAGCGTTCCGCTCGGCATCGAGATCGGCGTCGGCCCGAGTTGGGGCGCCGCGCATTGACCGACGCCGTACCGGAGGACCTTAACGCCCTCGCGAAGGGCGGGCGGACCAATATCATGGGGTTCCTGTTGCGGCTCGCCGCCCGGTTGCCCTTCCTGTTCATCGCGGGGCGCATCTACGGGCCTGACCTGGTCGGGCGTTTTGCGCTCGCCGTCGTGGTCGTCGAACTGGCCGCTTTGCTCGCAACGCTCGGGCTGAAGCGCGGGCTGGCCCAGGCTTTGTCCTCTTCGGACCGCCCGCATGTCGACATCGTTGCCGATGCGATGGCAGTCGTCTTCGTCGCCGCGATCCTGCTCAGCGCGCTGCTCATTGCTTTCCCGCAAGTGATGTATCCCGACAGCCAGGTCGAGGGGATGGAGCGCTGGCTGCCCTGCATCATTTTCGCGGTCGCCTGGTCTGACGTCAGCCTCGCCGCGCTCGCCTATCGCCGCAACGTACAGGCGACGGTGACGGCGCGCGCGATCGTCGAGCCCTGGACGATCAGCGTCGGGGCCTGGATCTTCTCGTTCGTCTCACTCCATGACGGGCTGATCCTCTCTTATATCTGCTCGATGGCGGCGGCGCTGATCGCGTCGCTCATTCCCTTCATCCGTAGCTATGGCTTCCCACACGGCTGGAGACCCAATCCCGGCCGGCTGTTCGCGCTTGCCCGCCGCAACGTACCGCTCGCCGGCGCTGACGCGATCGAATGGGGCACCCGCAACGTCGATCGCTTCATCCTGGGCGTGATGTTCGAGCCGAAAATCGTCGGCATCTATTATATGGCCCAGCAGGTCGCCTCGATCCCCGGCAAGCTCAAGACCAGCTTCGATCCGATCCTCGGCCCGGTGATCACCGCGAGCCTCGCCCGAGGTGACCGCGAGGCGGTGGCCAGCCAGGTCCGCCAGGTCGGCTTCTGGATCCTCGCGGCGCAGGTCGGGCTCGCGCTGATGGGGTCGATTCCGGGCGAAGGAGTGATGGGCGTGGTCGGGCCGCAATTCGTGGCCGGCACCGCGGCGCTTGGCTTCCTGCTGTCCGCCGAAGCGGCAGCATCGACCGGCGCAGTGTGTGAATCGGCGCTGGTGTATATCGCCCGGGTCCAGAATCTCATGATCTCGGCAGGGATGCTGAGCTTCCAGATCGGCTTGAGCTTCGCGCTGATCCTGGTGATGCGCGGCCTGGGCTGGTCGAACAATTATCAGGCGGCGGGGCCGGCGATCGCCCTTTTCACCTCGGTCGGCATCACCTCGATCATCAAATCGACCTATCTGTCCCGGCTGCTCCACGCGCGCGTCTCGGGCCTCAGGCTGACTTTGCTCTGGGCGGCTTTGGCGGCGATCCTTGTCGGAACGCTCTTCACCTCATTGCCCAAGCGCCTCGAATGGGTCGAACTGCTGATCGGCATTCCGGCGATCTGCGCCACCTATCTCTCAATCCTGTACCGCTGGGCGTTCGGCCCCGACGACCGGGCGCTGTTCGGCAAGATCCCGGCGGCGAAAGAGGCTACCCTGCCGACCTGAGGCTGCCTCAGTGCCGGAAGTGGCGCATCCCGGTGAAGACCATCGCCAGCCCGGCCTCGTCCGCCGCCGCAATGACGTCAGCGTCCCGGATCGAGCCGCCCGGCTGGATGACCGCGGTCGCCCCCGCCTCGACTGCCGCGAGCAAGCCATCGGCGAAGGGGAAGAACGCATCCGACGCCACCGCCGAGCCGATCGTACGCGGCTCGGCCCAGCCGGCCTTCTCAGCCGCATCCTTCGCCTTCCATGCCGCGATCCGCGCGGATTCGAGCCGGTTCATCTGCCCCGCGCCCACGCCCGCCGTCGCCCCGTCCTTGGCATAGACGATCGCGTTCGACTTGACGTGCTTGGCGATCGTCCAGGCAAAGCGGCAATCGGCCAGTTCGCGCTCGGTCGGCGGGCGTTTCGTCACCACCTTCAGATCGGGCATCGCGCCACCGTCACGGGTCTGGACCAGCCAGCCGCCGGTGATCGACTTCGCCGTCAGGCCCGGCCGCGCCGGATCGGGCAGCTCGCCGGTGAGCAGCAACCGGAGGTTCTTCTTCGCAGCGAAGATCGCCAGCGCCGCTTCATCGGCATCGGGCGCTATCACCACCTCGGTGAAGATCCCCGAAATCGCCCGCGCGGTCGCTTCATCAAGCGCACGGTTGAGCGCGATGATGCCGCCAAAGGCCGAAACCGTGTCGCAGGCGAACGCCTCGGCATAGGCCTGCTCGATGGTGGCTGCGGTCGCGACGCCGCACGGATTGGCGTGCTTCACGATCACCACGGTCGGCGCGGCATCGCGGAACTCGCTCACCAGTTCGAGTGCTGCGTCAGCGTCATTGTAATTATTGTAGCTCAGCTCCTTGCCCTGGACCTGCCGCGCCTGGCCGATGCCGCGCAGGTGCGGGCCGGTCGCGGTGTAGAAGGCCGC
>Ga0105245_10001592_pt1 | contig 20657 bp, 20 predicted proteins | sample KBSM54metaG_FD_81523 | JGI IMG/M metagenome (GOLD analysis project Ga0105245, IMG submission 81523) | Miscanthus rhizosphere microbial communities from Kellogg Biological Station, Michigan, USA - KBS M5-4 metaG | ecosystem: Host-associated > Plants > Roots > Rhizosphere > Soil | place...
AGCTGAGCTACAGCGCCTGGCCGCCGCGCGAGGCGCGCGCCACGCGCTACTACCTCCGCCCGAACGGCGCGCTCGGCCGCAGGCCTGCACAGCGACGTCTGGCGAGCTACGTCCCCGACCCGAGTGCACGTCCAGCGCAGACCCTGCCCGGTGACGGCGACGCCGATGCCTGGAAGGCGCAACCGCCATACGACTGGGCGCCGATCGCCGCCGGCAAGGGGCTCGGCTGGGTCTCACGGCCGCTGGCACGCGACGTGGTGATCGCCGGGCCGTCGAGCCTCGACCTTCACCTACGGTCCTCGGCGCGCGACACGGATCTGCAGGTGACGCTCAGCGAGGTGCGGCCAGACGGCAACGAGACCTACGTGCAGAACGGCTGGCTGCGCGCGTCGCACCGCAAGCTCGACGCGCGCCGATCGACCTCGATCGACCCTGTGCAGGCGCACCTGCGCCGCGACGCCGCGCCGATGCCGCGCGGGCGCTTCGCCCTAGTCCGGGTGCCGATCTGGCCTGTGGCCCACGCCTTCCGCGCAGGCTCTCGGATCCGTGTGACCGTCGAGGCGACGGGCGGCGACCGCCCACGCTGGCAGTTCGCCACCGTCGACCGCGGCCGCACGCGCAACACGGTGGCTCTCGGGGGCCGGCTGGCATCGAAGCTCGTTCTCCCGGTTGTGACCGGCGCGACGGCCCAGGGAACGCCGCTGCCGCCGGCCACGGCGCTGCGCGGCGAGCCGAGCCGGCGCTATGCCACCGCTTCCAACGGCGGCTGAGCGGCCGCGAAACCGGCACCAGGGAGGATCCCGACGTGCGCAGGCCTGCGGGGCTTCCTGTGCGTCTTCGGAGCGACCGCGCCGTCGGGCTTGCGAAGCATGCGGCGGACGTCCGCCAGGCCGATGGCGCCCAGGACCATCGGGACGCCCGCGTGCAGCGCGCGGTAGGCGAGCACCGCGGCGGTGGCGGTGCTCAGCGGCATGCCGTACAGGACGAACATGCCGATCAGGCCGCCCTCGGCGCTGCCCGGCATCGGGACCATCGCCCCTCCGTGCCCGAGCGTGTAGGCCAAGACGAGGAGGCCGATGGGCAGGCCCGCCGATCCGACCGCGTGGAAGGCGGCCGCGATCGCAGCGACGTCGAAGGCGAAGTATCCGATCGCGCCGGCGATCACCAGGCGATCCCCCGAGCGCAGCAGCTCGGCGCTCGCTCCGACCCCGTCACGCAGGTACTCGCGGGCCTTCGCGAGTGCGGTGCGCAACCGGCCGGAGGGCGCGTGCTCGACGGGACCCTGCGAGCGCGGCAGGGCGAACACGGCGACGATGACGAGGAGGGCCAGGGCGCCCGGTAGGAGGGTCACCGCCAGGCTCGCGTCACCTGAGAGCACGCCGAGCGCGACGCCGAAGCCGGCGATCACCACGGCGACGAAGCTGACGAGGCTGGTGATCAGGAAGAGGGCAACGGTCCGGCTGGCCGCGAACGAGCGCGGCACACCGGCGCGGTCGAGCAGCACTGCCCCGACCGCCAGGCCGCCTGCGCCGCCCGAGGGCAGCACGATGTTCAGCCCCTGCACGGCCAGCGACATGCTCGTGCTCGCGCGCGGGCTCGGACGCCGGTCGTAGACGCCGTGGAACGCGAGCGCGAACGCGGCGGTCGAGAGAAGCTCCAGGATTGCGGCCACGGCGATCCAGCCGGCGTCCGCGCCCGCGAGCTGATGCCCGATCTCCGTCAGGCCCGGGAGCTGGGTCGCCACGACCGCGCCGATGGCCAGCAGACCCGCGACCACGGCCAGCTTGCGAGCGATATCGCGCGTGGAGGGGAGGGCGGCAGACTCGGCGGTGATGGCGTGGGCGGTCATCTGATTCAAGACTGACGCGCCCGGGCGGCCCTCGCATCGGTGATGCCCCCTATAGGGACCCTGATCTTTCCCTGTCAGGGTCTCAGGCCGTTCGGGCGCCGATCGCCGCCGTTTCGGCGATTCCCAGCGGCTGGCGGGCGAAGGCCATGTCCGCATCGACCTCGTAGCACGTGTTTTCGCTCGCGTCGCCCAGCGTGGAGTCGACGTAGCCCTGGACGTCCGCGACCGAGTCGGCCTCCCAGAGGCAGGCCGCCCGGGAGCGATCCTGGCTCGGGTAGAACTGGAGTCCCTTCACGCCCGCCGGAGCGTCCTCGTTCTTGATCAGCTTCTCGCCGCGCGCGAGCGCCACCTGCGGGTCCCTGAACTGGTGTTGGACGACCACGTACATGCCGACTGCCTCCTCTGGCATCGAGTTGTAGGTGGCTCGACCGTACGGCTGCCCGCGTTGCGTCGCATCGACTGAACTCACCAACTTCGCTACGAGGGCTCGTGGTCATTTCTGACCACGAGGATGGGGACAGGCTTAAGCCTGTCCCCACTCAGACGAGGTCGTGCTCGAAGGCGAACGCGCCCGCTGCAGTGCGCGACGACACCCCGAGCTTCGCGAAGATGTTCTGCAGGTGACGTGCGACGGTGTGCTCGCTGATCACGAGCTCCTCGGCGATCGCCCTGTTGCTCCGCCCCGCGGCGACCAGGCGGAGCACCTCCAGCTCGCGGCCGGTCAACCCGTGGGCGTCGGCGCCCGCTTGGGCCGCCGGCTGCGCGCGCACCCGGTCGAGGTCCGGCGTTGCCCCCAGGTCGGCGAAGATCCCTCGCGCGGCCTCCATCTCGAGCGTGGTCGCGTCGACGTCGCCGAGCGTCTCGCAGGCCACGCCCACGAGCACGCGGGCGCGCGCCGACTCGTACGGCGCCCCGAGCCTCTGCCAGATCTCCGCGGCCCGGCGCAGGGCGACCAGAGCTTCCCGCGCGTCGCCCTCCGCCAGGGACACTGCGCCGCGCGCGTGCGCGGACATCGCACGGAGCGCGTCGCTCGCCTGTGCCTCCGCGATCTCGTCCAGCTCCTCGCTGCCAGCCCGGGCGCGGTCCTGTTCCTCGACCGCGAGCATGATCTCGACATACGCCGGGAGCAGCGCGGCGCGCCCGAGCGGTCGCGTCGTCTCGCCCACCGCCCGCCGGATCGCGGCAGCCGCCTTCTCGCCCTCATCCTGTGCGAGCCGCAGCAGGGCGAGGCCCGGCTGGGGCTCGAAGCCGCACCGACTCGCCTGCCGGTACGCGTCCTCGGCCGGCCCGAACTCGCCGCGCAGCCTGTGGACCTCGCCCTCGCGGTAGTGCGCCTTGCCGCAGGCGAGCTGGTTCAGGACTCCGTCCGTGAAGCGCTCGGCCGCTCGCCTGGCCTCGGCCAGCGCATCCGACCACGCGCCCTGCAGCTGCATGATCTCCGCCCGGTGGACCAGACAGAGGCCGTTGTGGGCCACCATCTCGGGCTGGCGCTCGCACCATCCGGTGAGCGCCTCGGTCCACTCGCGCGCGTGCCGGAGCTCGTAGGCGGCCTGACAGAACGCGATCGTGTTGCAGTAGACGATCCCGGTCATGATCGGGGACAGCTCACCCGCCGTCGCAGCCACCAGCACCTCGTCCACCAGGCCCAGCCCCTCCCTGATCCGTCCCTGCTGGATCAGGGCCCGGCCCTGCTCGTCACGGGCGATCCAGGTCAGATCGGCGTCGCCGAACCGCTCGCCGATCGCGGCCGCCTCGGCGGCCGTCTCGCACGCGGCGTCGCTGTCGCCCTCGGCCATCTGCATCAGCCATACGGGAATGAGCAGGTAGCCGCGCTCCACGCAGTCGGACTCGCCCTCGAGCAGGCGCTCGGCACGCGCGAACCACCCGCTCGCCCGGGCCTGGTCGCCGCGGAACAGCATGTTGTGGCCGATCCAGAACGCGCACCGGACGGCAGGCGGCACGTCGCCCGCGTCGAGGTGGGCGCGATGAGCGCGCTCGAGACCGTCGACGTAGTCGTCGTCGCGCCCGAGCATGTACCCAGCGCGTGCGAGCAGCTCGAGGTCCTCGGGGGCGAGCGGCGCCGCGCGGTCGGCCGAGGACAACGCCTCGAAGGCGTCCCGCCAGGCGCCGCCTGCGTACGCCGCGCGACCGCGTTCGAGCTCGGCCAGTTCGCTCGGCACAGTCCGATTATCCCGCCCGCGGGCTACCGCCGGGCTTCTATGTCATGTGGCTACGGCTTCTTCTTGTGCTGCTTCTGCTGGTTCTGGTGCTGGTGTCCTCCGCGGCACGCGTTCGTCAGGATCGCCCCGTCCTGCATTCCGCTGAGGCTCTCCTTGCCGATCTCCCCGGTGACGTCGCCGTTCTCCGCCTGCTGGACGTTGAAGTTGGCGAACATCTTCGCGTGTGGCTTCGCCACGGTGGTGCCTCGCAGGAAGCCCTCGACCTGGCCTTCCGGCTCCAGGACGCCGACGACGTGGCCCCCGAACTTGGGCTTGTGGGTGCCGGTCTCGCGGATGATGACCTTGCCGGTCGTCCGGCCCCAGCCGGTCTCGTTGTTTGCCACCGAGCGAACCCTGACCGTCAGGTCGCCGGCGAGGCGGGGGTCGGTGCTCGTCAAGGTCCCTTTGAAGAGGACCCGGAACGCGGTGTGCGCCGCGTCGCAGGAACGCTGCGTCTGCTTGGCGACGCTCGCCTGGAAGTCTGCTGTGAACGGGGTGGTCTCCGACGACTGCGGGCCGGCCACGGCCACCCCCGCTGCGAGCGACAGCCCGGCCACGGGGACCAGAAGCCATCTCTTACGACTCATTTGGCGCCCTCCTTGAGTGTTGTGTTCTCAGGGCGCTGGTGGGGGTGATTCGAGCTTACGCCCACTCGTCCGGAAATGCGCAGGTTCTGAGCGCCTTTCCACCACAACCGGCAGCCCGTCCCGCGGGGAGAGCGTCGGCATCTGGCGGGTCGAGAGCGGGCGCTCCGGCTCTGCCAGCGACAGCCTGAAGCGAGCCAGGATCGTCGCGGCGATCGTCCGCACCTCGAGCAGGCCGAAGCGCATCCCGATGCACGTGCGGGAGCCGCCGCCGAACGGCACGTACGCGCCCTTCGGCAGAGCGGCCCGGGCTTCCGGGGCGAAGCGCTCCGGCCGGAACTCGAACGGCTCGGGGAAAACCGAGGCGAGGTGGTGGCTCGCCCACGAGCAGTAGTTCACGAGCACGCCGCCCGGGACACGCACGCCGTGCAGCTCGAACGGCTCGATCGAGCGGCGTGGCCCGATCCAGGCCGGCGGGTACATGCGGAGCGTTTCGTCGATCGCCAGGTCGAGGTCGTGGTCGCCGGGGTTGCGCGCGAGCTCGTAGAAGAGGAAGGCCACGGTCGACGTCGTGGTGTCGTGCCCGGCGAAGAGCAGCGTCATGACCTGGTCGCGCAGCTCCTGGTCCGACAGCACGGAACCGTCCTCGTCGGTCGCGTCGAGCAGGAGGCTGAGGATGTCCTGGCCGCGCTCGCCGGAGCCCCGTCGGCGCGCGATCTCACCGAAGATCACCTGGTCGAGCCACTCGCGCGCCGCGAGCATCGTCCGGTACGGGCTCCCCGGGCCGCGCAGCATCTGCGCCGCGTAGGCGCGTCCCCAGAACCCGAGCGCCCGCTCGAACTTCTCGGCCATGACCGCGCTGCGCGACGGGTCGAAGCCGAACAGCGCCCGCATCGCCACACGCAGCGCGAGAGCGCGAGTCCACGTGTAGAGGTCGAGCCGGTCGCCCGCGCGCCAGGCCTCGACCGCCCGCTCCGCCTCCTCGCTCATCACCGCCTCCGCCGCGGCGATCTGCTCGCGGTGGAACGCCGGCAGCATGATCCGGCGTGCGCGCCGGTGGTAGTCGCCGTCGGTCGTGAGCAGCCCGTCGCCGAGCAGCGGGATCAGGTCGCCCATCCCGCCGTCGCGCCAGCGGAAGTTCGACGCGGCGGACACCGTCATGTGGTGATTCGCCTCCGGCCCGAGCGCGAACACAACCGGCGCGTACATCAGCCGCATCGAGAAGACCGGCCCGTACTCGTCGTGCAAGCGCAGCAGGAGCGGCAGCGGCTCGCGCTCGAACTGGCGCGTTCGCCGCATGCTGAAGCCCAGCTCGCCGGGCGGGAACTGACCGCGCGCGGCTCGCTGCCAGCGCATGTCGGAGCGCACGCGCTCGATCACTCCGCCGGGAACAGGTGGGGGCGGGGCCACGCCCATCGGGGCGGATCCTACGCGCTCATGGATAGCCTGCCGGCAATGCGGGCAGGGAGGTTTCGCAGGAAGGAGCGTCACGTCGCGCGCTACGCATGGCCGGCGGCCATGGGCAGCGCGGCGGCCGCGTGGTACGCGGCAGACAGCCTGCGCCACCGGCGCGAGAGCGGCCACGGCTATCGGCTGCGCGGCGAGGTGGACGTGAGCGAGGCCAGCTTCCTGCGCGCCGCCGAGGCGCTCACGGGCGCGCCGGTCTCGTACGGCAACGACGCCGAGCTGCTCATCAACGGCGACCAGATCTTCCCCGTCTACCTCGAGGCGATCCGGAATGCCGAGGAGACCGTGAACCTGCTCACCTACGCCTACTGGCGCGGGGACATCGCGACCGAGGTCGCGGACGCGCTCTGCCGGAAGGCGCGCGCGGGAGTCGAGTGCAACCTCATCCTCGACGCGGTCGGCGCCGTGAAGATGGACCGAAAGCTGGTCGCGACGATGCGCGACGCCGGCGTCCAGGTGTGCTTCTTCCGGCCGCCGAAGCCGTACGCCGTCAAGCGCCTGCAGCACCGCACGCACCGCAAGCTCCTGATCGTCGACGGGAGGGTCGGCTTCACAGGCGGCGTGGGCATCGCGGAGGAGTGGACGGGCAACGCGCAGGATCCGGAGCACTGGCGCGACACCCACGTGCGCGTGACCGGCCCCGTGGTGCGCGGCCTGCAGGGCGCGTTCGCCGAGAACTGGCTCGAGTGCACCGGCGACGTGCTCGCCGGCGACCGCTACCTGCCCTACGTCGAGGAGGTCGAGGGCGGCGGCGCGATGCAGGTCACCCGCTCGAGCGCGACCATCGGAGACACGAACGCCGAGGCGCTCCTGTACCTCGCGCTGGCCGCGGCGAAGCGGTCGATCGAGCTCACCTCCGCGTACTTCGTGCCCCGGCCGGCGTTCACGGACGCCCTCGTCGAGGCGGCGGAGCGCGGCGTCCAGCTGCGGATCCTCGTCCCCGGGTCGCACATCGACAAGCAATTCGTCCGCACGGCGGGTCGCGCCGCCTACGACGCGCTCATCGGAGCCGGTATCGAGATCTACGAGTACTGCCCGACGATGCTGCACGCGAAGACGCTCACCGTCGACCGCAGCTGGTCGTGCGTCGGCTCGGTGAACTTCGATAACCGCTCGTTCCAGCTGCACGACGAGGTCGCCCTCTGCGTTCAGAGCGAGCCCTTCGCCGAGCTGCTCCACGACGTCTTCGAGCGCGACCTGGAGTCATCGGAGCGGATCGATCCCGAGGCGTGGGCGGGACGTCCGCCCACGCAGCGCGCCCGCGAGGCAGTGACCAAGTACGCCCGGCGCGAGCTGTGACGCCGTCACCGGCGGCTCCCCGATAGAGTCGCCGCGACGAGGTCGACGCGACTAGGAGGACCCTTTGGACGCAAGCCGGCTCAGGTCGATCCCGCTGTTCAAGGACGTGCCCGACGAGGAGCTCGGGCAGATCGCCACGTTCGCCCAGGAGGTAACGGTCGACGCGGGGCGTGAGCTTGTCCGCGAGGGCGACTTCTCGTATGAGTTCATGGCCATCGAGGACGGCGAGGCGGAGGTCACTCGCCACGGCGAGCACGTGGCCAGCCTGGGGTCGGGCGACTTCTTCGGCGAGATGGGCCTGCTCGAGAAGACGCTCCGGAACGCCACAGTGACCGCCAAGACGCCGATGCGACTCGTGACGCTCACGGGCTGGGACCTCAAGCGTATGGAGCGGCACATCCCCGAGGCGATCGAACAGGTGCGGGCGACGCTCGAAGAGCGTCGGCCCGACTGAGCGATGGCCGCGCGGATAGTCCTGTTCGGCGCCACCGGCTACACCGGCCGGCTGACCGCCGAGGCCATGGTCGAGCGCGGCCTCCGGCCCGTGCTGGCCGCCCGGAGCCAGGACAAGCTCGACGCCCTTGCGGACGAGCTCGGGGGCGACGGCCTCGAGACCATGGCCGCCGACGTGGCGGACCCGCCGAGCGTCGCCGCGCTCGTCGAGAGCGGCGACATCCTCGTCACGACCGTGGGCCCCTTCGCGCGCTGGGGCCAGCCCGCGGCGGCCGCCGCCACCACGGTCGGAGCGCACTACCTCGACTCGACGGGCGAGCCGGCGTTCATCCGCGAGGTGTTCGAGCGCTACGGACCCGCCGCCCAACAGGCGGGCATCGGCATGCTCACCGCGATGGGCTACGACTGGGTGCCCGGCAACCTCGCCGGTGCGCTTGCGCTCGAGCGCGCGGGTGAGCTCGCCACGCGCGTGGACGTGGGCTACTTCATCACCGGCAGCGGCTCCATGAGCGGCGGCACGCGAGCCTCGCTGGTGGGCGCCATCACCGCGCCGGCGTTCGGCTATCGCAACGGGCGCGTCGAAACCGAACGCGGCGCCAGGCGTGTCCGCAGCTTCCGCGTCGGCTCGAAGGAACTCGCCGCCGTGTCGGTCGGGAGCTCGGAGCACTTCGCCCTGCCGCGAGTGGCGCCTCGCCTGCGCGAGGTGAACGCGTACCTCGGCTGGTTCGGCCCGGCGTCGCGAGGGATGCAGGCCATGTCGGCATGCACGTCGGTCGCGATGAAGGTGCCGGGGGCGGAGAAGCTCTGGAACGCGGCCAGTGAGCGCTTCGTCCAGGGCTCCACCGGCGGCCCGGACGCGGAGGCGCGCGCCAAGGGCGGCTCGCATATCGTCGGAATCGCCTACGACGCCGCCGGCCGTCAGCTGACCGAGGTCCACCTCAAGGGAGTCGACGGCTACACGTTCACCGGCCGGATGGTGGCCTGGGCCGCGGGCCGCGCGGCGACGGACGGGCTCCGGGGAGCCGGCGCGCTCGGCCCCGTCGACGCCTTCGGCCTGGGGCAGCTGGTCGCGGGCTGCGCGGAGGCGGGGATCGCGGAGGAGGGCGGTCCGCGCGACGCTCAGCCGACGAAGCCGGTGACCGCCGGCGCCGGCTGACCTCGCGGCGTTTGAGCGCGCGCAGGTCGTCACGCGCGGCCGGACAGAGACGGCTCGCGGCCCTCTGCGCCGCGGCGCTCGTGGCCTTCGTCGTTGGTGTGGGCGTCGGGGCCGGCGATGACGCCGACGGCGACGACGGTGCGGGGCCCGCCGAGACGAGGCAGGAGCGCGAGCTCGCGGCCGCCCGCGAGGCCGTGGACCGCCTGACGCTTCGCCAGCAGGTCGGTCAGGTCACGATCTCGAGCTTTCAGGGCACCACGCGCCCGGAGTACATCCGCCGCCGGCTCCGCGCGCGCGAGACCGCCGGGGTGATCCTCTTCGGCTCGAACGGCGGCGACACGGCAGCGTGGCGCCGGCTCACCCGCCAGGTTCAGGGGGCGGCCGGCGGACGCGCGCTGATCATGGTCGACCAGGAGGGAGGCGACATCCGGACTGTCGAGCAGGTGGGCCCGGCGGCGGGGCAGCCGTTCCAGGGGCCGCCGGCTGAGGTGCGCCGCGCCGCGCGGTCGACGGCCCGAGGCCTGAGAGCGGCGGGGATCAACGTGAACCTCGCGCCGGTGGCTGACGTGCCGCGAGCCGGCTCCGTGATGGCGAGCCGCTCGTTCGCGGGCGGTCCGGACGGCGTCGCGGCGCGTACGCGCGCGTCGGTCCGCGGCCTGGGCGACGGTGGCGTGGCGGCCACGGCGAAGCATTTCCCCGGGCTCGGCGCAGCCACGGTGAACACCGACGACGGGCCGTCCACGATCAGGACGCCGGTCGCGCGCGACCTGGCGCCCTTCCGGGCCGCGATAGCCGAGGGTGTCCCGTTGATCATGCTCTCGCACGCGAGCTACCCGGCGCTCGACAGCCGGCGCATCGCCTCGCAGTCGCGCCCGGTCGTCACGGGGCTGCTCCGGCGGCGGCTCGGCTACGAGGGCGTGGTCGTCACGGACAGCCTCGAGGCCGCCGCGGTCCTGGCGCGCTCGGGGATCGCAGACGCCGCGGAGCGCTCGATCAGGGCGGGGGCCGACCTGATCCTGATGACCGGCTCGGCGAGCTGGAACGACGTCTATCCGCACCTGCTCGCCGAGGCTCGCAGGGACCCGGCGTTCCGGAAGGGGATCCGTGCCGCCGCCGCCCGGGTGCTCGCCCTGAAAGGCTCGCTACTCCACTGAGCGCACGCGCTCGAGCGCGCGCTCCATCAGCTCGTTGTGGATGCCACGCGTCATGCCCGTGCGGCGCGTCCAGGTGCCGTCCGGCCCGAGCTCCCAGCCGAAGGTGTCGTCGGCCAGGTTTCGCTCCAGGGTGTCCTCGAGCTCCGCGCGCAGGGCCTCGTCGCGCACCGGCGCGAGCAGCTCGACGCGGGTGTCGAGGTTGCGCGGCATCAGGTCCGGGGAGCCGATCCAGTACTCGCGCTCGTCGCCGCGCCGGAAGCCGTAGATGCGCGAGTGCTCGAGGAAGCGGCCCACCACGGAGACCACGGTGATGTTGTCCGAGATGTCCGGAACGCCCGGCAGCAGACAGCAGATCCCGCGGACCGCCAGGTCCACCTGCACGCCCGCCTGCGACGCCTCGTACAGGGCGCGGATGCAGCGCGCATCCACGAGCGAGTTCATCTTCAGCACTATGCGCGCCTCCTGACCGGAGCGCTTGGCCTCGATCGTCCGCGCGACCTCCTCCAGGAACCAGTTGCGCATATGGTCCGGAGCCACGACAACGCTGCGGTACTCGGGTGTGCGAGCGGCCCCGGTCAGCGTGTTGAAGAGCTCCGCCACGTCGGCCGCGATCTGGCGGTCGCACGTGAAGAGCCCGTAGTCCTCATAGAGGCGGGCCGTCTTGGCGTGGTAGTTCCCGGTGCCGACGTGCACGTATTGGCGCACGCCCGTACCCTCGCGGCGCACCACCAGCACCGCCTTGGCGTGCGTCTTCAGCCCGGGCAGCCCGAGCACCACGTGAGCGCCCGCCTCTTCGAGCGCACGCGCCCACCCGATGTTCCGCCGCTCGTCGAAGCGCGCCTTCAGCTCCACCAGGCACACCGCCTGCTTGCCCCGCTGGAGGGCCTCGATCAGCGCCGGCACAAGGGCGGAGTCGTCGGAGGTCCGGTACACGGTCATCTTGATCGCGAGCACGTCGGGGTCCACAGACGCCTGGCGGACGAAGCGCTCGACGCTGCCGGCGAACGACTCGTAGGGATGGTGAACCAGGATGTCCCCCGCGCGGATGGCGCCCAGCACGTCCGTGTCGCCGTCCTCCCGCTCGGCCATGGCGGGCGGCAGCTCGGGCGTCCAAGTCGGGTAGCGCAGATGGCGATAGCCGTCGACGTCGGTCAGCGACCAGAGGTCGTCGAGGTCGAGCAGTCCGTCGACGTCGACCACCTGCTTCTCCTCGATGGCCAGCTGCTCGATCAGGTAGTCGCGCATGTCCGGGTCCATGGTGGAGGCGACCTCGAGGCGCACCACCTCGCCGAAGCGCCTGCGCCGCAGCTCGTCCTCCACCGCCTGGAGCAGGTCGTCGGCCTCATCCGAGACGGTGAAGTCAGCGTCGCGCGAGACGCGGAAGAAGTCGTGGCGCAGCATCTCCATCCCGGGGAAGAGCTCGTCGAGATGGCGGGCGATCACCGACTCGAGCGGGATGAAGGTGTCGTCCCCGATCGGCACGAAGCGCGGCAGCACCTCCTTCGGCACCTTCACGCGCGCGAACGTCTCCATGCCAGAGACCGGATCGCGGACGAATACGCCGATCGAGAGCGACAGGTTCGAGATGTACGGGAACGGCCGCCCCGGGCCAACGGCGAGCGGCGTGAGCACCGGGAAGATCTGCTCCGCGAACAGCATGTCCACGGCGCGCAGCTCGTTCTCCGCGCAGTCCGCGATCTCCACCACGCGGATGCCCTCCCGCGCAAGGCTCGGCCGCACGTCACGCTCCCAGGCGCGTGAGTGCCGCCGTCCGAGCACGGCGTTCAGCTCGGTGATCCGCTCGAGCGTCTCGCGCGCGGAGAGCCCGTCCGGCCCGCGCGCGTCGATGCCGGCCTCGACCTGGTCGAGCAGGCCCGCCACCCGGACCATGAAGAACTCGTCGAGGTTGTTGGCGTAGATCGCGAGGAACTTGACGCGCTCTAGCAGCGGTACGCGCTCGTCCTCGACCAGCTCGAGCACGCGCTCGTTGAACTGGAGCCACGAGACCTCTCGGTTCTCGAACAGCTCGGGCGAGTCGAGCGCCGGGGCTTCACGGGGTGCGGTTACGGCTTCCATGTATGCCCTCTATGGTGACGGCTCAATGCTCTGGTTGTTGAGGCACGGGGACGCGGCCGACGGATCGCCCGACGCGGAGCGCCCGCTGACCAAGAAGGGTGACAGGCAGGCGCGCGACGCGGGCCGCGCGCTCAAGCGGCTCGGCGTGAAGGTGGATGCGTGCCTCACCAGCCCGAAGGTGCGCGCGGCGGAGACGGCTCGGCTTGCCTGCGAGCCGCTCGGAATCGAGCCACAGCTGGAGCCCAAGCTGGCCGGCGGGCCCTTCGACGCCGAGGCGCTCGCCGCCGGGCTCGGCGACAACGTCCTGCTGGTCGGGCACGACCCGGACTTCTCGATGGCCGTGCACGCGCTGACAGGTGCACAGGTGCGGCTGAAGAAGGGCGGCCTCGCGGGCGTGGAGAAGGGTGAGCTCAAGACCCTGCTCCGCCCTGATGAGCTCGCTGTGATGGCGGGCTAGCCAAGCTTCCGCCCCTCCACGAGCTCCAGCAGGATCCCTTCGCGCAGCCCCCCGCGGGCGATCCGCAGCGGGAGCCCGAGCAGGTCCGAGATCGCCTCGAGGATCAGGATGCCGGCGGGCAGGAGCCGCACGCGCTCGGCGTCGAGCTCGAAGCGCTCGGCCACCTCGGCGATCGGCGTCGTCGACAGCACGCGAATGCCGCGCTCCAGCGTCTCGTGCTCGAGCTCGGCGCCGACGAGGCGCCGCAGGGAGGTGGCGGTACCCCCCACGGCCACGGCGCTCGCCGCCGCGGGAGGCCGCAGTCCCTCGAAGGTGCCCTCCACGTGCCGGCGGAGCTTCTCGAGCTCGCCGGCCGACGGCGGATCGGAGCGCAGGTAGGAATCGGCGAGGTAGCCCGATCCGATCCGGAACGACTCGGACCAGGTCATCCTGCCGTTCGCCCTGCCGACGGCGATCTCGCTCGAGCCCCCGCCCACGTCGATCACCGCGACGGTCCCGAGCGGCGGCTCCAGCAGCGTGCGCGTGGCCCCGACGAACGAGAGCCGCGCCTCCTCCTCGCCCGAGAGGATGGACAGCTCCATCCCGCCCGCCTCCTCGACGGCGGTAACGAGATCTGCGCGGTTGCCCGCCGTGCGGATGGCGGCCGTGGCGACGGCGACGATGTGCTCCGCCCCGACCTCGTTTGCCACGGCGGCCTGCGTGCGGACGACGTCGGCGGTCTCGGCGATCTTCTCCGGCGGGATTACGGATCCGTTGCGGAGGCTCTTCCCGATGCGCGTGAACGCGCGCTGCGTGACCAGCTCTCGGAGCCTGCCCTCACCGGCATCCGCCACCAGCAGGCGGGTCGTATTGCTGCCGATGTCGATGCAGGCGCAGATCAAAAAGTGGGGGGAGCGGCCGCGGGGTGCGACGCGTCCTCGAACTCCCTGAAGAGCCCGGTGACCACGAACGCGGTCTGCTCGCCGATGTCGACGGCATTGTCTCCAATCCGCTCGATGCAGCGCCCCACCAGCATCATGTGCATCGCCCACTCACGCCTGTCGACGTCGTCGCCGAGTTCCAGGGCGCGCCGGAAGACATCGCGGTTGAGCTGGTCGATGATGTCGTCCTGGCGCACGAGGTCCTGCGCCATCGCCACGTCCCGGCGTGCGAATGCCTGGCCGCACTGGATCACCTGCTGGCGCGCCTGCTCGCCCATTCGCTGGATGAGGTCCAGGAGGCTCTGCTCGGCCGGAGGCTGGTGCCCGTCGAGCGGGACGAGCTTCGCCATGTTCACGCACTGATCGCCCATCCGCTCCACGTGCTTGATCACGTGCAGCAGCGCCGCCACGACCCTGAGGTCGCCCGCGACGGGCGCCTGCAGGGCGAGTAGGGACAGGATGCCCTGGTGCACCTCGAGGTAGCGGCCGTCGATGCGGTCGTCGTCGGCGATCACCATGCTCGCCAGCTCGATGTCCTGGTTGCAGACCGTCTCGAGCGACCGGTCGAGCGCCTGCACCACGAGGTCCAGCCCGCCGAGCGCCGACCGCTCCAGTCCCTCTAGTTCCTCCTGGAAGTGGGTACGGGTCGTATCGGACACGCGCGTGCTAGCCGACCTTGCCGGTCACGTAAGCCTCGGTCCGCGGATCGGATGGATTCGTGAAGATCTTCTCCGTGTCGTCGAACTCGACCACATGGCCGGTCCGGTTCGTCTCCGTAGCGTCGAGCTCGACCGTGAAGAACGCGGTCTTGTCCGAAACGCGCGCGGCCTGCTGCATGTTGTGTGTGACGATCACGATCGAGTAGTCGCGCTTCAGGATCATCATCAGGTCCTCGATCTTGCCCGTGGAGATGGGGTCGAGGGCCGAGCAGGGCTCGTCCATCAGGATTACGTCAGGCTGCACCGCCAGGCAGCGGGCGATGCAGAGCCGCTGCTGCTGGCCGCCGGACATGCCGAAGGCGTTGGTCTTGAGACGGTCCTTCACTTCGTCCCAGAGCGCGCCTTGATGCAGCGCGCGCTCGACGATCTCGTCCATGCTGCCCTTCATGCCCAGCACCCTCGGGCCGAATGCGATGTTGTCGTAGATCGACTTGGGGAACGGGTTCGGCTTCTGGAACACCATCCCGATGCGCTTGCGCACCTCGACCGCGTCGACGTCGGACGCGTACAGATCCTGGCCGTGATAGAGGATCTTGCCTTCGACCTTGGCCGCCGGGATGAGGTCGTTCATCCGGTTCAGGCAGCGGATCAGAGTGGACTTGCCGCAGCCGGAGGGACCGATCAGCGCGGTGATCTCGTTCTTTCCGACGTCGAACGAGACATTGCGTACGGCCGGCTTGGAGTTGTAGCTCACCATCACGTCGTCGAGCCTGAAGATCGCCTCGTGGGCAACCTTCGGCTTCGGCTCAGCGCCCTCTAGCGCCGGCGAGACACCGTCGCCGTGGTGAACGTCGACGAACCGTCGCGGGCCGGTCTCCTCTTGCGGCTCTTCTTGCTCCTGTCGCGACTCGTCCACTATCCGGTCTGGCACTCTAGATCACCTACCACTTCTGCTCGTAGCGATTCCGTAGCCAGATCGCGACCGCGTTCATCAGGACGAGCACGATCATCAGCAGGAGGATCCCCGCCGCGGCCAGGGGAAGGTAGTCATTCACGTCGTTCGAGGGACGCGAGATCCAGTCGAAGATCTGGATCGGCATCGCGGTGAACAGCGAGTTGACTCCGTCCGGATCGAACGCGACAAAGGTCGCGGTGCCGATCACGATCAGAGGAGCGGTCTCGCCGATGGCGCGCGACAGCGCGAGGATCACGCCGGTGGCGATCCCGGGAATTGACGCCGGCAGCACCTGGCGCCAGATCGTCTGCCATTGCGTGGCGCCAAGGGCCATCGAGCCCTCGCGTATGGACGGCGGCACCGCCCGGATGGCCTCGCGGCCCGCGATGATCACCACGGGGAGCACGAGCAAACCCAAGGTCAAACCGCCTGCCAGCACTACCGGTCCCAGCGACAGGGGCCCGCGCACCAGAAAGGCGAGGCCGAGAATGCCGTACACGATCGAGGGAACCGCGGCGAGGTTCTGAATGTTCACCTCGATCAGGCGGTTGTACCACCTGTCGTTGTCCGCGTACTCCTCGAGGTAGATCGCCGTTGCGACGCCGACCGGAATGATGAACAGAGCGCAGACGCCCATGATCCAGATCGTGCCCCACAGCGCTCCCTGGATCCCGGCCTGATCGGCGTTGGTCGAGGCGAAGCTCGTGATGAAGTCGACGTTGAGCCGGCCCGCGCCGTCCCGCACGACGTCCCAGAGGAGGACGCCGAGCAGCAGAAACGCGATAGCCACGCAGCCAACCAGAGCCAACCGGAAGCCGACATCCTTCACGCGGCGCGCCGTGGCCGGGCGATCGACCGCCCTGGCGGGCCCGGGCGCTGCAATCGTCTCGCCGTGGGCGCTCACTCGTACACCTGCCTGTACTTGCGGACGAAGCGAATCGAGAACAGGTTCATGATCAGGGTGATCACGAAGAGCGTCATCCCGACCGCGAAGATGGTCTTGTAGGCCGTCGAGCCCGTCGAGATGTCGCCCTTGCCGGTGGCGCCGATGAAGGCGGTCATGGTTTCCATGGGCTTGAATGCGTTCAGTCCCCACTGTGGCACCTGCCCGCCGGCGATGAGCACCACCATCGTCTCGCCCACGGCCCGTGACAGACCGAGCACTACGCCGGCGACAATCCCAGAAAGCGCCGCGGGAAACACCACCCGCGTCGAGACCTGGAGCTTCGAGCCGCCTAGGCCGAAGGCACCCTCGCGCAGGGATGCGGGCACGGCAGACATCGCATCCTCCGCGATCGAGGCGATCGTCGGGATGATGAGGAAGCCCACGATGATGCCGGCCGCGAGCCCGTTGAAGATCTGAACCTCGTTCCCGAACAGGCCGCGCAGGATCTCGGGGGTGAAGAAGGTGAGCGCGAAATAGCCGAATACGATGGTCGGCACGCCGGCGAGCAGCTCGAGGATCGGCTTGACCGTCTTGCGTACGCGAGGTCTCGCGTACTCACTGAGGTAGATGGATGCCCCCAGCCCGAGCGGGACAGCCACGACCATCGCGATCGCACTTACGACGAAGGTGCCAAGGATCAGCGGGAGCACGCCGAAGCTGGGTGGATTGAACAGAGGCGTCCATTCCGTGCCGAACAGGAAGTCCTTAATGGGGACCTCTCCGAAGAAGCTGATCGTCTCTTCTAGAAGGGAGAGAACGATGCCCGTGGTGGTGAGAACCGAGATGAAGGCGGCCAGAATCAGCACGCCCTTGATGATCATCTCGCCGTAGCGCGGGCGGGCCGCCCGAAGGATGACCTCCGGGCGGCCGCGCTCCTCAGCTCTCGCGCCGGCTTCCACCAACTAGCCGCCGAGCGCGGTCTTGGCCTTGCTGGCCTGGTCCGAGTTCATCGGCACGATCTGCGAGGCCTCCGAGATGGCCTGGTAGTTCGCGAGCACGTAGTCCATGAATGCCTTTACCTCTGGCTGCTTCAGGGCCTTGCCGCTCGGATACATGAACAGCGGCCGCGAGAGGGGCTTGTACTCCCCGCTCTGGATGGTGTCCGCGCTCGGGGTGATGCAGCCCGCTCCGTCGTCGACGGCGACGTCGTTCAGCTTGTCCTTGTTCTGCTCGAAGTAGGAGAAGCCGAAGTAGCCGAGGCCGCCGTCTGAGCCCTCAACGCCCTGCACCAGCACGTTGTCGTCCGCGGACGGCTGGTAGTCCTTGCGGGACACGCCCTCCTCACCGTTGATCGCGGCGGTGAAGAAGTCGAACGTGCCCGAGTCGGTGTCCGGGCCGAACAGGCTCAGCTCGGTGTCGGGGAACTTGGGATCGATCTCGCTCAGCTTCTTGACCTTCGATCCCTCATTCCACAGTTCCTTCAGCTGCTTGGTGGTCATGCAGTCCACCTTCATGCTCTTGTTCGTAACGACCGAGATGCCGTCGTCAGCGACCTGGACCTGCTTGTAGGTCACGCCGTTCTTCTTGCAGATATCCGCTTCGTCAGGCTCGATCGGCCGCGACGCGTCCGAGATGTCGGTTTCGCCGGCGCAGAACTTCTCGAAGCCGCCGCCGGTGCCCGCGATCCCGACCGTGACCTTCACGTTGGGGTTCTGGCCCTGAAACTCCTCGGCAGCGGCCTGGGCGAACGGGCCGACGGTGCTCGAGCCGTCGATCCTGATGGTGCCGGAGAGGTCGCCACCGCTGCTGCCGCTACTCCCGCCGCTGTCGTCGTCGCCGCCGCACGCCGCCGCGCCCAGCGCAAGCACGCCGCAGGCGGCAATGGATAGAAAGATCTTCTTCATGGGCGGCACGCTCGCAGCGCGTATGGGCCAGCCTGTTATCTGGCTGTGGTCACCCTGTAAAAAGAATGTGAAAACGGGGCTCTATTCGGAGGAGAGCCGGTATCCGAACCCGAAGTGCGTGTGGATGTAGGCGCTTCCGGGCAGGGCCTCGTCAAGCTTCTGGCGCAGGCGGGCGATGTAGACGTCCACGGAGCGGTCGGCCTTGCGGTAGTGCTCCTCCCAGACCGCTTCGTAGAGCTCCTCGCGGCTGACGATCCGGTCGCGCCGCTCAGCGAGGGCCGTCAGGAGGTCGAGCTCGCGCACGGTCAGGCGCAGCGGCCTGCCCGCGGCGAGCGCGAGGTACTCGGTCGGGCGTATCTCGAGCTCTCCCACGACCATGGAGGGGCGACTGTGCCATGCATGTGCGGAACCTCCGTTATTCCCAGGTTGCCCGGTTGTGAAAAGCCTGTGAACGCGCTACGTCGCCGTTTGGCGGGGTGCATACACTGTGGGCCGATGCCGGATCTGCGTATCGCGATCCTTGACTCCGATTCAGGGTTCGTGCAAGTGCTGGTGAAGCGGGCAGGGGACATGGGCTGGCAGTACCGCCGGCTCGAGGCGCCGCCACCCGTGGAGGAGTTCGTCGCCATGCGCGTGCACGCCCTGGTCGTGGACTTGGGCCTCCTCGGCGCGAGCTCGTGGGAGTTCCTCGAGCGCGTATCCACGATGCTGCCCGGGCTCGGGATCGTGGTCTGCACGGGCCAGTCCAGCGTGTCCCAGCGGGTGCGCGGGCTACGGGCGGGCGCCGACGACTGGGTCACGAAGCCCTGCCACCCGGAGGAGGTCCTCGCGCGCGTGGAGGCAGTGGTCCGCCGGCGCAAGCGCGCCTCCGAGCGCGTGGACACCGGCCCGATGGTTGCCGGCGAGCTCGAGATCAGGGCCGATCAGTTCCAGGCCTTCGCCCGCGGCCGCAGCGTGGACCTCACGAGGCGCGAGTTCGAGCTGCTCCAGCTGCTCGCCCAGGCCGAGGGCAAGGTGCTCCAGCGCGAGGAGATCTACCAGGCCGTGTGGGGCTACGCGATGGCGCACGGCGACCGCTCGGTCGACGTGTTCGTCCGCAAGGTGAGGCTGAAGCTGGAGACAGCCTCACCCGACTGGAGCTATATCCACACCCACTTCGGGGTGGGCTACCGGTTCCAGCCCGAGCGCCCGGGCGGTCCCGACGAGGCCGCCGCATTCGAGGCGACCCTTCGCCAGGAGAGCCCGGCGCCCGTGCCCGTGGAGGTGCCGGTGGAGGCCGCCGAGGAGCTTCCGCCGGACCCTGAGGCGGCCGCCGGCGGCTCGTATCCGCTTGGCGCCGGACTCCTCGGCGACCAGCGCTCGCCTTAGCCATACTTCGCCGCCGCCATGTCGAGAAACCAGCGCATAGGGCTGCTGGTGGCGGCTGCGGTCGTCGCCGTGGTGGCCATCGTGGTCGCGGTCGCGAGTGGCGGCGGCGACGACAACGGTGACCAGGCGGTGCAGACCAACACCACCACCCAGGGCCAGACCGGCACGACGGGTGGTGGTGCCGCGCCCACCGAGACGACCGCTCCCGCGGAGCCGGCCGTCAACCGGATCCAGATCAATGACGGCAAGGTCGTCGGCGGCCTGGCCGACATCCAGGTGAAGAAGGGCGACCAGGTGACCATCGTGGTCAGCGCCAACGCGCCCGACGACGTCCACCTGCACGGCTACGACATCGAGAAGCCGGTCGAGCCCGGGAAGCCTGCCACCTTCAAGTTCACAGCCGACATCGAGGGCATCTTCGAGATCGAGAGCCACAAGGCCGAGGACGAGGGCAGGGACCCGCTGCTCGGCAAGCTGACCGTCGAGCCCAGCTGACCGGCGCGTGTTGCTGATCGCCCACGGCATCTCGGTCCGCACGGACCTGCCGGTGCCCGAGTGGCTGTTCTGGTGGGCCGCCGCGATCGTGCTCGTCGTCTCGTTCGTCGGCCTGGCGACGCTGTGGCCGGAGCCGCGGCTCCAGAAGCCCTCCTGGAGGCCGCTGCCGCGCGGCATCGGCAGGGCGATCGCAAGCCGGCCGGTCGAGATCGCCTGCGGGGCGATCGGCATCTTCCTCTTCGCGCTGACCGTCTACGCCGGGTTCGAGGGCACCCAGAGCACAACGGCCAACTGGACCCCGATCTTCATCTACGTCATCTTCTGGCTGGCGTTCGTCCCGCTCAGCCTGGTTTTCGGGGACGTCTTCCGGGCCTTCAACCCGTGGCGGGCGATTGGTCGAACCGTGGCCTGGGCGGCGCGCACAGTGTCGCGCTCAGAGCTGCCCGAGCCGCTGGCGTATCCCGGCTGGCTGGGCCGCTGGCCGGCCGCCGTGGGGATCTTCGGCTTCGCGACGATGGAGCTGGTCGTCTCGGACGGTGACAAGCCGCAGACGCTCGCGATCGCCGTGCTCGTCTACTCGGCCATCACCTTCATCGGGATGGCGCTGTACGGCGTGGAGCGCTGGAGCGACCGCGGCGAGGCCTTCTCGGTCTACTTCAACCTGTTCTCGCGGCTGTCCGTGTTCGAGACGCGGGACCGCGAGCTCGGCCTGCGCCCGCCGCTCTCCGGGCTGCCGCGGCTGGAGCAGCTGCCCGG
>Ga0105245_10001594_pt1 | contig 20649 bp, 21 predicted proteins | sample KBSM54metaG_FD_81523 | JGI IMG/M metagenome (GOLD analysis project Ga0105245, IMG submission 81523) | Miscanthus rhizosphere microbial communities from Kellogg Biological Station, Michigan, USA - KBS M5-4 metaG | ecosystem: Host-associated > Plants > Roots > Rhizosphere > Soil | place...
TCAGCGAGCGTTCGACTTCGCCTGTGTTGCTGGCGCGGCCTGATTTGATGGCGGGGGCGTTTTCTGCCTGGCGATAGGAGTAAACCCAGCGAATTCTGCCGTCGAATCGGCCTACGGCGATCAGTGCGCCGCAGTTGGGGGAGAGGAGGACTAGATCGCTGCTGATGGCGGGTTCGGAGAGTTCGGCGAAGGATTCCAGATTGAGCGGTTCGCCGCGGACGAATTTGCCGCCGCCTCGGAGGTCGCCTTGTTCTGAGATGGTGCCGAGCGTGGCCTGCCAGAGTGATTGGCCGGTGGTGATGTCGAGTGCGCAGAGTTGGAGGTTGCCGCCTGAGACGCCGGTCTTGTTGACGGCCATTGTGTAGACGTAGCGGCCGCTGATTGCGGGGAGGCCGATGTAGGAGAATTCATTTCGCCAATCGCCTGGCGGTGTGGACCAGAGTGTTTTGCCGTCGGCGGCGCGGAGGGCGCGGAGGATGAATTGCGAATCGCCTTGTGGAGTGGGTTGGCGGACTACGATGATGGCGGGGCGGCTGTGGAGGTCGGCGAGGACGGCTGGGGCGAAAAGGGCGCCGCGGCCTACGGCTGCTGCGCGATCTACGGGAAATGCGCCGGGGGGCGTGGGGTTGACGGAGGTCCATAAGACTTCGCCGTTTTCGCGGAGCATGGCGACGCCTTTCCAGGAGGAGAGGATGATGCGATCGTCGCTGGTGTATGGAAAAAACTTGGCTTGGCCGAGGTTGGCGGAGGTGTTGTACCAGGGGGCGTCGAAGGGGAGCGGGCCGACGATGGGGAGGCGATCGGCGGGTTGGTGATTGTCGGATTGCATCGCTGCGCGAAGGTCGAGGTCGACGGGGGCGGGGATTCTTTCGCCTGTGTTTATTTTTTTAATGGTGGCTAGGTTGTGTGCGCGCGATTCGCCCAGTGAGGCATTTTCCTGGAGGGCTAGTTCGTAGAAAACCTGGGCGGCGGGAAAATCACCGAGTTGAAGCGAGCGGTCGGCGGCTTGCGTGAGTGCGGCGGCGGCGGCGGGAGTCATGGGGTAGCGGCGGGCGAGGGCGTAGAGCTCGTCGATGGAGGGAGTGCGGTTTTTCTGTAGAGAATCGAGTGATTGGCGCGCGGGGGTGGCGTTGGTTTTGGCGTATTCGCTGGCGAGTGCGGTTCGCTGAGGTGGGGGGAGTTGGTTTAGCCAGGCGATGATTGAGGTTAGGCTGTTTTCACTGAGGATGGCGAGTTGCTCGGTGCGGGCGGCGAGAAGAGTGTCGAGGCGTTTGGCGGCGGCGGGGACATTGCGGTCGCTTAGTTCGCGGTCGATGACTTTGAGTTCGGCGGCGGCGTCGGGGGAGTTTTCGGGTGGGGCGTAGACGATGGCGGCATGGAGTGTTCCTGCGAGAAGAGTTAACGCGCAGAGGAGCCTGAGGGGGAAGTAGCGGAATGGATTCTTTGATCGTCGCATTAAGACGGTGCTCCGGGTCGGTCTGCTCACTCTATTGAGACTGACGGGGAAAGTTGTACGAGAATCACTGCCAGTCTTCATCTTCACTTCATCTTTCTTCGATCTCCCCGCGAACATGTTTCTGGGCGAGTTCGATGTAATGCGGGACGAGCCAGCGCATGTACTCGATTTCTTTTTCCTTCACGGGCCTCACGATTCGGCCTGGGACGCCCATGACCATCATGCCGTCGGGGACAACCAGGCCTGGGGGGACTACTGCGCCGGCGGCTACGAAGCAGTTGTCGCCTAGTTTGGTTTCTGAGAGAAGGGTTGCGCCCATGCCTATCAGGCAGCGGTTGCCGACTTTTGCGCCGTGGACGATTGCGCCGTGGCCTATGACTACTTCTTCACCGATGATGTTGGGGACGTCGGTGTCGCAGTGGATGCATGCGCCGTCCTGGACGTTGGTTCGGCGGCCTATCGTGATGGGGGCGACGTCGCCGCGAACTACGGCGTTGAACCAGAAGCTGCAATGTTCGCCGATGGTGAGATCGCCGGTGAGGATGGCATTGCGGGCTTTAAAATAGTTGCCTGCGGTTTGGGTGAAGAGGGGCATGGCGGGTACTATATCGTGAGATATGGATATGGCATCGCACGCAATGAAATTGTGGATCGCGCAGATTGCTCCGTCTTCGGGGCAGTCCACTCAGCCAGCTTTTGCGGCGTTTTTGCTATTGCTGCTTTTTTTCGGAGGAATTGGTGCGCTTGTGATGTTCTGGGTGCGGCGGCGCGGGCGCGTTTCTCGCTCCATCGAATCAAGTTGCGGACATTGCGGATATGCGGTGACGGGATTGCCGACATTTGTCTGCTCGGAATGCGGGTCGGATCTGCGCGAAGTTGGAATCAATAAAGGATCGAAAGCGGTGAAGCGGACTGCGTTGGGCGAGGCGCGGGCGAACGTCGCAACTGAAAGCCCGGCGCGAGCCGTCGCAGGCCAATCGCGCACGCTCACCATTCTGTTTACCGATATGAAAGATTTTACGGCGCGCACGGCGGCGGCTTCGCGCGAGTCGCTGCTAGGGATGCTGCGGGTGAATAAGCAGGTGGTGGAATCAGCGGTGCGGGCACGCAGGGGAAAAGTTGTGAAGACAATCGGCGATGCTTGTCTGGTGACATTCGATTCGGCGACCGATGCAGTTTTAGCGGGTGTTGAGATTCAGGCGGCGGCGGATAGGCATAATTTGGCCGCGGGGAATGGCGAGCGGCTTGAATTGCGGATTGGCGTATCGACTGGAGAAGTGACTTCCAGCGATGCGGATCTCTTTGGGACGGCGGTGAATGTGGCGGCGCGGGTGCAGAATCTGGCGGAGGCGGGGGAGGTTTATTTTACTGAATCGACGTGGCATGCGATGAATGCGGCGGAGGTGCCGTGTACGGAGTTGGGGGTGAGGGAGTTGAAGGGGATTGCTTCGCCGGTGCGGGTTTTTCGGGCGGATCGAGGATGAGCGTCGCGATGCGGCGGTGCGCGGTTTTCGTGCCGTGCGAAACCGCAAGCGGCGAAGTTGCCGGGTGGCCCATTCGCTTTTGCAATGGGGGCGCGATTCTTTTTCGTGGGACGCGAGGTCGAACGGGACGAATCGCGCCCCCCACCGATAAATCGGTGGGCCACCCCAGCGAGATTGGCGATCGCGAAACTTTGGGATGGGTCGGGCGTTTATTATAAGTGGACACTATGTCGAGCACTGTTGCTGGAATCTTCTGCCGCTCCTGCGGGTATGACCTTCGGTCGCTCGCGGAGCATCGCTGTCCGGAATGTGGGCGGCAGTTTGATCCTGGGATGCGGCGAACTTATGACCTTAAGCCTCGGCGGGCGGTGGCGCGGTGGGTTTGGCGCGGGGTTTTTGTTTTGACGATTTTGGCGGGGACGGTGGCGGTGCTGGTGGGGTGGACCTGGCGCGGGTTCGAGCGAGATCGAGTGGCTTATGAGAGGCTGAGGAAAAACGGGATTGTGCGGAAAGAGCTTGTGGCAATGCCGGTGATGGAGCGGATTCTGCCGGAGCGTTATCAGTATTTGCGGACGCGCGTCTGGAGCGTTTGTATCGGGACCGGAGGTTTGAAGGATGAAGACTGGCAGTTGATGGGGCGGATGGATGATCTGCGCGACGGGCGGTTTGGAAATATTCGGCCTGTGGATGGGGGGCTCGCGCGGGTTGAGAATTTGAAATCGCTGACCGAGCTGCATATTACCGGGAAGAGCGCGGATGATACGGGGGTCATGCATTTGGCGCAGTCGCTGACGAAGCTGCGGCGGTTGTATGTGGTTGGCGCGCCGGTGGGAGATGTTGGGATGGAGGGGCTGGCGAAGGCGGCTTCGCTAGTGTTGTTATCGCTTTCGAGTTGTGAGATGGGTGACAAGGGTTTGATGGCGCTGGCGGAGATGCGGTCGCTACAGGAACTGACTCTTCATAAGCTGTCGCTGGTCACTGATGAAGGGCTCGCACGATTCAAGGCGGCGCGGCCTGACGTTAAGTTGCGTGTGTTGAAGGATTGACGAGATTGGGCGGGTTTCCTATGACGACGGGGCAGTTGCTGGAATATTCGAATGAGCCCCGCCGGCGGAAGCGCTGGCGGTGGGTGTTGCTGGTGTGTCTGCTTCTGACGGTAAGCACGGTCGGATATTTTTGGAAGCCGCTTCGGCAGCGCGCGGAATTGCTTTATTGGCAGCGGGAGTGCATGAATTACACGCGGCCTGCGAACAGTGTGCTCTTTTCGGTCGACGGAAATCTGCGCGATCCGGACTATGCGCGTGATCCGACAGAGCCGCAGATCTATTTTTGGCTTGAGCCGGCTTGCTTCAGAAAGTTTTTAGCTGCGAGCAGGGTGCTTCCGCCGGCGCGACAGGGCCCGGGAAAGGGCACTGTTTTTTTGCACGAGCGGACGAGCAAGTCGGGCAATCGGAGGCTGGTGCATGTGGAAGTTTGGGGGGACGTTAATGCGTTGTGGATGATTCCGAGTTATGAATGGAGTGTGATAAAACCCGCATCGTTGTTTGACGGGGCGAAGGTAGTCAATCCAAACCTGCAGCGCCAATACTCGGGACGGTTTGTGGCCGCGACGTCTTCCTTCGGCCAGTTCGATGAAAACGATTCATCTCATTTCACGATCGGCTATCAGATTGGAAAGCGATCGGACATCATTGATGGTTGGCTTCTGGATGATGATACGATTCTGCTGAAGCTGCGTGATGCGGCGACGACGCGGGGGTTGTGAATCATTTTAGAGTGTTCTTCCGGAAGATGTGGTGAGGATTGCCGCGGTTATCGGCGGACCGCTAGCCGCTAAAGCGGCTAGCCCGCTTTAGCAATCCGAGAATTAATCTAGTTTGTGTTTCTGTCGCGCTTTTCCGCAACTTTTTTCTTCGTTGCGAATGATGAATCATGAGGTAACCACACATGATTCAACTTTCGGTTCGCAGCGCCTGCGCGGCGCTGGCTGGGGTCTTTTTTTGTTCTTTGCCGGCGGTTTATGGCGGGCCCGCGACTTTGCCTTCGACGCGGGCGGTGCGGGAGGCTGTCGATCGGGATGAAGAGCTGCGCGAGTTGCTGGGGGAGCAGCAGAAGGATCTGGTTTCGCGGATGAAGGGGCGGATGGAGCAATCGGAAAAGCGATTGGGGGGCGAGAATGATCCGGGTGCGCAGACGCAGGAGATTCAGCGGCGAATTATCGGTGACATTGATGATTTGATCGCGGCGATGGAAAAGAATCGGCGGCCGCGGGATGGGAGGAAGACGAGCGATCCTGCGGATGGGCCTGAGAATCCGATAAAGGGGCCGCCGAGTGCGGGGGCGAGCGAGGCGGCGAAATCAGCGGCGGCGAAATCGGAAAAATCCGCGAGCGACGCGCCGGCGAAGAAAGGTTCGCCTGACATTCGCGAGCGGGCGGAGGTTTTTATGCAGATTGCACCGCGGGCGGTGCCTTCTGTTATTGAAGGAGCGACGGAGCAGGTCAGCCCCAAGTATCGCGGGTTGACTGAGGCGTATTATAAGGCGGTGGCGACGGCGGGGAGCCGGGAACGGTGATCGGCGGCGTGATAGAATTCAATTGATGGCAACCGACATCGCCGACACGCCTGTTTGCGAAGAGTGCGGATACAACCTCACCGGGTTGATCGGGAATATATGTCCGGAATGTGGACAGGAATTTGATCCTCAAGCCGTGCGGATGTCGTGCGTGCCCTGGGAGCGGCGAAAAAGATTGGGGTTGGTCTCTGCATTTCTTTTGACAATCTGGCGAGTGATCGCCCGGCCAAAGTCATTCCGCCAGGAGGCGACATTAGGCGGACCTTTGTCACACAAATCCGGTCGTTCATTTCGCAACCTCACCGCGTCGCTCGTTGGCGGCAGCGCGGGCGCGGTTGTTGCGGCGGGAATCTTGATCCGCAACGATCACCGAGTCACAACGCCAATGGTGATCATTTGCGCGTTGCTAACAACGGGGATGACGGCGGTTGCCGCAATCGGTGCGATCGAGTGTCTTGCCGCAAACGTGCTGCGTCCCGTGGAAGAATATGATCATCCTTGCGCAGCCGGCGTGTTGCTCTACGCCGGTGCGCCGCTGGCATTTTCGCCCCTGGTGGCGATGGCTCTTATTCTGGCTCTGTGGCGCGCCCGTGAGCAGCACACATTTGTTGTCGAAAGATGGGCCTGGTGTGCGATTGTCGCACTGATACTGGTTTGGTGGTTCATCTCATTTCGACTGGCGTGGGCCATACTCGACCGCTCGGGCTGGCGGTTCTTTTCGCTGGCGATTGTACTGCCAATCGCATGGATGATGGTGGGCGTCTGCTGGCTGATCGGAATGTCTGGCGTGGGGATTAGCTTTCTACTTAGCCTGCATCGATGATTCGGATTCGACGGCGATCAGACAGCATTTGAATCGCCGGCCTGCGACGAAGACTGCGGTTGGCAGTGCGTGGCGATGTGGTCGTAGACGGTGGCGAGGAAGCCGAGGAACGGGAAGCCGCTTTTGGGGAAGGGACTTGGGCCCAGGCGCTCGAGGACGGAGAGGATGGTGGGGGAGAGGTCGGGGGGTTCGGGGAGGGGTTCGGCGGGGTGCCAGAAGGATTCTTCTTCGGTGTTGGTGATTGTGTTCGTCATGGGTGTTGGACACGGCCCGCAAGCGGGCCGGCTAAACGGGATTATTCGAATTCTCCTACTGCTTCTTTCGAAAGACTCAGGTAATCGCGCAGTTGATCGGTGGACAAACCTGTCAACCATTCGTCGCCGCTTCCTACGATTTGGTCGGCTAAGGCTTGTTTCTCGCTGAGCAAGCGATCGATCCGTTCTTCCATTGTTCCTATGCAGACGAATTTGTGGATCTGTACCGTTCGGGTCTGGCCTACTCGGTGGGCGCGGTCGGTGGCTTGAGCTTCTACGGCGGGGTTCCACCAGCGGTCGAAATGGAAGACGTGATTGGCGGCGGTGAGATTCAGGCCCAGGCCGCCTGCTCTTAGTGACAGGATGAAAATTCTTGGGGCGCCTTTTTGTTCCTGGAACGCCTGGATCATGTCATCGCGGCCCTTGGCGGGGGTGCCGCCGTGGAGGAAAAAGGTCGCGGCGTTCAGGCGGGCCTTGATCATTTTCTCGAGGATGTGGCCCATCTCGCGATATTGCGTGAAGATCAGGCAGGCGTCGCCTTCTTCCAGCAATTCTTCGAGCATGTCGACCAGGCGCTCGCATTTGCCGGAGCGCGTGTCGTAGCTGACGGTGTTTTCTTCGAGCAGGGCTGGGTGATTGCAGATCTGTTTGAGGCGCGTGAGGGTCGCCAGGATCAGGCCGCGACGGCGGATGCCGCTGGCGCTGTCGATCTGGCGGAGCGAATCGTTGACCATGTGCTCGTAAAGCGCAGCCTGCTCGGCGGTGAGATTGCAGAAGACTTTCATCTCGAGCTTTTCGGGCAGATCGCCGGCGATCGTGGGGTCTTGCTTCGTCCGGCGGAGGATGAAGGGGCGGATCATCCGGCGGAGTTGTTCGGCACGGCTTTTTTCGCCTAGCTTTTCGATCGGCACAGCGAATTTTTCGCGGAAGTCGGCGGCTGTGCCGAGCAGGCCTGGATTGAGGACCTGCATGATGGACCAGAGTTCTGACAGGTGATTTTCGATCGGCGTGCCGGTCATGGCTATGCGGCGGGGGGCGTAAATTTCGCGAATCGCAATCGTCGCAGCGGCTGCGGGGTTTTTGATTTTCTGCGCTTCGTCCAGCGCGATGCGATGCCAGTGAACCTTGGAAAATTCTTCCTTGTCGCGATGGGCGAGGGAGTAGGAAGTGATGACGACATCGGAGCTTTGCGCTTCGCGCGCGAAGGTGTCGCCGGTGAGGCGCTCTGCGCCGTGGTGGACCATAACCTTCAGCGGCGCGGCGAATCGCTGGAGTTCGCGAAGCCAGTTGCCGACGACGCTGGTGGGGGCGAAGAGGAGGGTGGGGCCGATGCGAGGCGGCGGTGGAGTCTGCTTCGGCGATCCTTCGTTCGATGTTGGATGTTCAGTGTTCGATGTTCGATGTTCGATTTCGGAAGTTGAATTTCGGACATTGAACGAAGCGGCGCGTTCTCGTTCGCTGAGCAGCAGCGCGATAAGCTGAATGGTTTTGCCGAGCCCCATGTCGTCAGCCAGGCACGCGCCGAGGCCTATTCGGTCGAGGAAACTAAGCCAGTGCAGACCACGAAGCTGGTATGGCCGAAGATCGCCGGCGAAGCCTTTTGGCTGGGTGATTGACTCGATCGATTTTCCGGGGGCTTGTTCGAGGAGTTGTTCGAGCCAGTCGGTGCCGGAGAGGCCTATTACGTTCAGGCCAGTCTCGCTTTTCTGCGCGGTGAAGGCCGTGCGGAAGGCTTCTGCGAGCGTGATCTGCCCTCCCTGCTTTTTCTTAATGAACTCGACTGCGCGGCGGGTGGCGTCCAGATCGAGATGAATCCAGCGGCCTTTGTGTTTGACGAGCGGGAGATTTTTGGAGACTAGATTTTCAAAATCGGCGGTGGTGAGGCGGAGATTGCCGATGGCGATCTGCCAGTCGAAATTCATCAGGCTGTCGAGGCCGAAATGGCCTGTGGAAAATTCGATGGATTCTGCCATCTGGTCGGAACGTTCTTTGGAGCCGCCTGCGCCGCCGACCATGGGATCGAAAAAGTCACCCATTCCCTGGAGCGGATTGAGCACGAGACGCAGGCCGAGCTCTTCATCAGGATGCGTTGCCCATTCGGGGAGGGTAACGCCAAAGCCGCGGTCGCGCAGTTGCGGCCCCCAGTGGCGGATGAAGGCGTAGGCGTCGGTTGTCGAAAGGAGGAGCTGGCTTGGCGCGGGGTGGGCCAGTAGCGATTGGGCGAGAGGGAAAACTTCAGCGGCGCGGGAAAGTTCGGAGAGGAGGGCGGCCTGGCGTTTGGCGACGCTGCGGCCCAGGATGGCGGTGCGGCCCGGGCCTTGCCAGAGGGAGGCGGCGTCGATGAGGTCGCCTTCGCCGTCGAGGCCCTGGAGGTGGAGGGTTAGACGCCAGGGGATGTTGGGGGCTTCGATGGGATTGGGGGTTTCGTCGGGCGCTTTTTCAGATTCTGAAAGACCCGCGTGCTGAAGCACGCTCGCCAGGTCTTCGAGTTGGTCTTCGTCGGGTTCGCTACCATCGCTCTCTTCGATGTTTTGCGGGTCTAATTCCGCGATCGCATCTTCGGGGTCTTCGTCGGGTTCTTCGAGGATGAAACAGAGGCGCATTGCGGCGGCTTGGGAGTCGTCGAGTTGGCCTAACCATGCCTGGGCTTGCTGGGCGAAGGCGGCGGTGATGTCCAGATCGTCTTCATTCTCTTCGGCACGCATTAGGCGGGTGGGGTCCAGCAATGCGGAGAGCCATCGGACTTCAGGCGTCGCGCCCGCGGCGGCGGCGCGCTCGTGGACGCGGTGAAAGAACGGGTCGTCGCTGACAGCGCGGCGGACCAGGGCATCGGTGGTGCCGGAGAGGAAGGTTTCGATCAACAGGCCTGGCTCGATGGTCTCGCGGCCATCGGCTGAAGCGGCGCGGCAGACGGGGGGCATGGCGAGGGCGAATTTTTCGAGCCATTCGAGTTGCGCTCGATCGGAAACCAACACGCGCCAACCGGCGGATAACGAGCCGTCATTGTTGAGTTCCACACGTGGGACGAATTGCTTTGCACCGATCAGGCGGATGACGAAGCGGGCGAGGGTGGCCCAGTAGCCTAGCGATGGGCCGCAGGTGGAGGGCAACTCGCGAGGGAGCGATGTCAGTAGATCCATCGCCTCGACGGGACCTAGCACCAGAGCGGGAACTTGGATTAATTCGCGTTCGGTGGCGATGGCGGTGGCGGTTTGGCGGTCACCTTCGGCAGCGGAATCGTGCGAGGGGTTTTCGCGCGCGGGCATCCAAACGGCCAGGGTTCCCTGGGGCACTGTCGATGCGAGGAGGGCATCGGAGGTGACTTCGCCCACAGCGGCGCGCAGGGCGGCGGTGTCGGCGTGAGGTTGGCCGTTTGGCGTACGCGCCCAGAGGTAAAGTGATTGATCCTGCCAGTTAGCTTGAAGCGAGAAAGACATTAAGTAGGTTCACTCCAGAGTCCGAGAAAGCGAAACGCCTTAGCATAGGGCGATCGATGGCAATTGGTAGGGGTTGACAGGGTGAATCTTTGGGCAAAGGGGGCGGAGGGGGCAAAATTCGCATGAAATTGACGCCGGGCGCGGGGATGGGTTGAGCATTGTCAGATCGGAAGGTATACTCCGTATGAATTCGCAGCAGCGGCGGTTTTGAAGTGGCTGCGAAGAGATGTTTGCGGGTGTAGCTCAATTGGCAGAGCATCGGCTTTCCAAGCCGAATGTTGAGGGTTCAACTCCCTTCGCCCGCTCTTTGTTAAATACTGGCCGATCGTCTAGTTAACGCACCTGCCTACGTGGGGCAGAGCGGCCCAAGACGCCTGATAAAAACGGAATCTTCCGTTTTGCGAAGGCTTTTTCGGGAAGCTCTGCAATGCCCAAGCTCAAATCTGATCGCGTCCCCTCTTACCGGAAGCACAAACAATCGGGCCAGGCCATCGTTACGCTCAGCGGGAAGGACCACCTCCTCGGGAAGCACGGCACGGTAGAGAGCCGCGCAAAATATGACCGCCTGATAGCAGAATGGCTCGCCGATGGCCGCAGGCTCAACGTGCGAAATCAGGAAGGTGTGAAGGTCTCGCGCGTGCTGGCCGAGTTTCTGGCCTATGCGAACGGTTACTATTCAGATCGTGAGGGCAATCCCTCCCGTGAGGCGATGCAGTTTAGGGCGGTGATGTCGCCCACGGTCCGCCTTTACGGCTCCATCCCCGCTGCCGACTTCGGCCCCTTGGCACTCTACGCGCTTCAACAAGAGATGGTTGTGATGGGCTGGTGTCGAAAGTACATCAACCGGCAGACCGGGCGCATTCGCCAGATCTTCAAATGGGCCGCCGCTCGACAACTGGTAAGCCCGACTGTTTCCCACGGCCTGGCGACGGTTGCTGGATTGCGCAAAGGCAAAACCGAAGCGCGCGAGTCTGACCCAGTGCGCCCCGTAGCGGAGGAGCACGTCGAAACGACCCTCAACCACGTATCGCGCCATGTCGCGGCCCTCGCCCGCCTGCAGCTCCTCACGGGGATGCGGCCGGGGGAGGCGGTAATCATGCGCGGCTGCGACATCGACACCGCCGGTGAGGTCTGGATTTACACGCCGCAGTACCACAAGACCGAGCACCATGACATCGGTCGGCAGATCCGCATCGGGCCAAAGGCTCGCGAGATCATCAAGAAGTTCTGGAAGGCTGACCTACAAGCCTATCTCTTCCAGCCGGCGGAGGCTGAATCTGAACGGCGCGCAGCACTCCATGCCAAACGCCTCGAGAAGGGCACACCAGCCGCCTACGGAAATAGTCCTGGTACCAACGTCGTGAAGGATGGCGAACGGCAACGAAAGCAGCGCCCGCGCTACACGTCAGGAACCTACTATCGAGCAATCGCCGCGGGTTGCCTTGTCGCCTTCCCGCCTCCTGACCGCCTAGCTCGCATCAAGGTAAAGGGGGCAAAGGGTGGCGAGAAGAGTTGGCGGCGGGAATCGGATGCGGAGTGGAAGGCACGCCTGGGCGAATCAGCCTGGGAAGAGTTGGTCGAATGGATCGACGCCCACCACTGGCACCCCAACCAGCTCCGTCACACGGCCGCCACCCGGCTCCGTCGTGAACACGGCATCGACGTCGCCCAATCCATCCTAGGGCATCGGTTGGGGTCGAGCGTCACTGAAATCTACGCGGAGGTGGACGCCAAGAAGCTCAATGCGATTGTCGGAAAGATCGGTTAGTTGGCGCGGCCTGGCGCGTTGCCAGGCTAAGGACAGGAAAGATAAGATTGTGGATTCGGGACGGTCGGCTTGATCACCGGCCCAATGCAATCCGGGCAATGGTGGCGTACCGCACTCGCCGCCTGCCCGGGTCGCCCCGAGAAGGAATGTGCGGCATGTCTGACGGTCCCGAAAAATTAATTGAATTCGCGCGGCGGCTTCGCGATCGGCTCCGGGAATTGAATGATGTTGAATCAATCCTTGCGCTCATGAAGTCAGATGACAAAGCGATCGTAGACACAATTCTTAAAGCGGAGGGGGTAGATCTGGCCGGGGAGCTTCCTGGCGTTACCGACGGCGCATGTTTCTTGTGCTTTTATCGGGGTGAAGATCAAAATGAGTGGGACGAGCCTCCACAGAACGTTATTCCTTTTTTTAGGCTACCAGACGATTGGCCGGGGCTAGTTGCGAGCAGAGTTCAGAATCGGGCTATCGGGCGAGGACTTAAGGTGGGCGTTCGGGTGGTTTTTGAAACGCAATTAAATCGCGCCACACGGCTCGACTGGCGTCAGCTCGAAGATTGGGGTCTGGATAGAATCACCAAGAGCGACTGGGACACCTACGTCGTGCTAAAAGATTTGGCCAACATCGCCATGGCCGAGTTACAAAACGAGGCCGCTCATTCACCCGAGGGCATTCCGGTGGCCTCGCAAAGGTTTAGGGAGAAGATGAAGTATTGCGAGGGGCAGGACGAGCACGTAGATCTACTTGCCCATGTCATCGAGAAGCTGGGTGGCGACGTCCATGCCGGCGATGGGCCAGTGCCACCCAACAAATTTCGCCTTAAAGGGAAGGAGTATGAACTTGAGTTAATCCCCTGGCGTGTCCTCAGCTACATGTGGCCTCTGCGTGAAGGAAAAGTAGAAATTCAAACGCTGATGGATGCCGTTTGGTCGGATAGCAGCAGCGACGAAGCGCTAAAAAGCGCGATTCGCAGGGTAAATAAACTGCTCGAACAAGCCGTCTTTCCGCTGAAACTCCGCCAGAAATTGGGTTACCTCATGTTTGATTAGCAATTTGGTACAAAAGTGTCGGATTTGGGGCGAAGTTTCGCCCCCTTTTCGACACCTCCTACTTGCTAGGGTTGCCTCCAATGATGGAGGCCTCGATGCAAGACGACGACAGCCAAGCGATAACTTCTTCAATTCCTGAACCCCAGGTCATTCGCGAGCGGCTGGGGAAACTCGTTCGAGAAGCGGCCTTGTTGCGAGGCCTGCTCAAGGTCTCGGAACGCGCTGCAAAAGTGCGATCACAGTTCCCGGCGAATAGAGAGTCATCGCGCGAAAGCGAAAAGGAGGTGAGCAATGTCCCGGCCTAGCACCACTGCCACGCTCCCACCCATTCCGAACGCGTCCGGGAATCTATATCCGCTCAACGATCTGCCCCTGCGCCCGTGGATGCCAAAGAGAAACGGGAAGGCGATCAACCGCCTGACGGTTCTGCGCTGGGCTCTTCACGGCAAGGGAGGGCGCAAACTCGAAACGCTGATGGTAGGGGGAACCCGCTGTACCAGCGATCTTTGGGCATGGCAGTTCTTCCAGCATTTGACCGATGCCGGCGGGGGCACGCCGCGCGCAATGACCCCAAGCCAACAGATGAAAGATCACCTCCAGGCGACGGCGGAGTTGGCCGCCGCCGGCATCCGGTAACGAGAGCAATCACACATGGCAAAATTCGCAGAAAACACGGACGTTCCGGTTGAGCGCAGCCAGGCGGAGATCCAGCGCACGATCCAGCGGTATGGGGCGAGTAGCTACATGAGCGGCTTTCAGCAGATTCCAAAGCCGATGGCGCTGGTCATGTTTGAGGTAAATGGAAAGCGGATTAGGTTCAACCTGCCGCTGCCAGATCCCGCCGCCCACGAATACGCCAGCAAGCGGGTGAACCAGAACAGCCCGTGGACGCCTCGCCCCGCCAATGAGGCCGCCGAGCGATGGGAGCAGGCTTGCCGCCAGCGGTGGCGAGCGCTTCTGTTATTGATCAAGGCCAAACTTGAAGCGGTCGAGGCCCGCATCACCACGTTCGAAGAGGAGATGCTCAGTCACATCGTCATGCCCGACGGTCGCACAGTAGCCGAGTCGATCGTGCCAGGATTGCAGGCGGCGCTGGAGGCCGGCGGGAAGATGCCTCCCCTGCTGTGCGCCAGTCCACAAACCCGAGGGGCAGGCAAATGATCGCCACGGATGGCGTTCACCCCCTCCCAATAAAAATCGCCGCGGGCCTTGGAAAGTACGCGGCGAAAGGAAAAACTGTGAACAAGCGATTCAATCAAAACCAACCCACCGAGTCAACTAAAAAACCCAGCCCACCGCAAACCTCCGCACCTGAGCAGGTTTCGGTGGAACTCGTGGCCATCATGTATTCCGTGTCGGTGGCGACGGCGCGACGCCGGCTGGCTGCTCTGGTGAAACAGGGTCGCGTCACTGTTCTCGCAACGGGCGGCGGCCGGGGCCACGCGAAGACGTATAACGCGCGCGAGGTACGCCGGCATTTTCGAACGCGACGGTCGGCCGCGATCGCCAGCATCGAGGACGTTGAGGCCATGCCTGAGCCGCTTAGCTTTACGGAGTGGACCTCGCAGTGGCTTAGGTATCACGAATGGCGCGAATCTCGCGCGTCCTCTGCCGCGCCCGTGCCAGGTGAAACCGCGTCGGTATTAACTGTATCGGAGGCCAGCCATGGCCACTAACTCCGCGATCGCAACGGTTCAGGCAGATCAAAAGATCGATCGGCTCTCCAAGCTTATGATGACATGGGTGAGGGGTCGCAAAGATGAAGAGCTCGATGAGTTGCTTGGGGGACTTGAGCGAGGGGAGATTGAGGTGTTGTTTCAACCGACGAAGCAGCGCAAGCACCTTTCAACCGCCCGGTCTCGCCCCATTTTCAAGCTGGATTGGGTGGATGAGTTTTGCAAAACAAAGGAAGCGAAGGGGAGGGACAAAGTCAATGTCAAATCGACACGAGGCATGATCGTCAAGTTCATCGCCGCATCGGTAGAGGATCCGCTGGCCGCATTGGAGAGCCTCGCACGTGATCAAATCGGCAGGGAAGCGGAGGAGTTCTGTTCCACGCACAGTAGTTTGGGTCACCAATACGCGAACGAGCGCCGCCATCGCCTCAATGAAATGTTAAAACTGTTGGAGTGGCGATTGACGCCGACGGCTGTGCAGGATGCGACAGCCGCACTGCGCAAGACGCGGCCGAAACTACAGCCCTCAACTTATGCCGGCTACGTTCACTCGCTAGTTGGCTTCATCAGGTGGGTCGAATGGCGATTGATAGAATCCGCCGCCCAAAGGGCCACTCATTTCGACGTTAGCGCAGCCACGCGGGCCGTTGATCGCCTGCGCGCAGCAGATTGGAGCGAGGGGACATGTTTGCACGCTTTGAAGCTGATCAAAGGGTTCGCCAACTGGGCGTCCCATCCTGACCGACGTTATCTCGACCGAAATCCGCTCGGCCACATGCACCTGAAGAGGCCGAAGGCGACTCCTCAAACTCCACGCAGGCGGTTCAGTGAGGCCGAACTGGGTTTGCTATTGGCGACTACGGAGAAGAGCAGTCGGGCATGGCGTGGCATCGCTGGGCCTGATCGTACAGCCCTCTATACCGCTGCTGCATACACCGGGCTGACACTTCCCACCCTCAGGCTGCTCACAGTCGGACAGTTCGACCTTGAACACAATGCGCCGTGCGTTCGCGTGCGAGCTGGGCAACTTGGGAAGCGAAACACGAAGGGATGCGAAACTCCGATCCTGCCCAAAGCGGCGGCCAAGCTGAAGAATTATTTCTCGACCAAGACCGCCGACGCCAAGGCATTTCGGTGCCCTTCGTCCAACAACAGCATCGGCATCATGCTGTCTGACGATCTGAAGGAGGCGGGGGTGGGATTGGGATCGGGGCCGGCAAAGCTAGTATTTCAATCCTTTTTCGAGACCTTTGTTGAGCGAGGAGCGAGGCTTGGCGTGTCCCCTCAAACCATGCAACTGTGGATGGGGTTCACGTCGATCGCTCCAGTCATGGCGAGATACAGACGCATCCTTCCAGGTCGGGCGGAGGATTTGTACCTCAAGCCTGAACAGAACCCGATGCGACACTGGGAGCAGGCCCTGCCGGCCGCATCGAGCAAGGGGAAGAGAGGGAAGCAGCTTGCGGCGGGGGAAGCTGAACGGCGGCATGGGCTGCTTGAACGATACGACGACGCCACCGCCCAAGGCATTAAACAGAAGGGTTTTTGCGAAGACGAGGGCATCTCTTTGGGCGATTTGGAGAAGGCCATTGATTGGCGGGCCAAGCGTCGGGCGAGAGGTGAGGATGCGTGACAGAGTTGCCAGACAAATCTACCCGACAAATACCCCTGATTTGTCGGGTAGATTTTTATTTCAGCCTTTTTCCCGTGTGAAATGCTCAAAAGTTACCAGACAAATGATTTGTCTGTCGGGTAACGGGGATAATGCGGATCGTCGGCTTAGCTCACCCTGCAGACACCGCCGAACTCCTGATCGAGCAAGCTGTGGCGCTCGCACTGGCGGTTCAGTGTTTTGCGGGAGGCAGGCCGTGTCGTCGGTTCCGATCAGCCCATCGTCTTCGTCGGGTTCAAGCGCGTCGAGGATGAGTTGTTTTGGATCGCCACCGCAGTCAAGTGTTGAGCCCACCCCAGCATCATACCCGGTCACCGGTTCAGATGCAGGGACGCAGGGACGGCACCGATTGCGGCGGCGAGCGACGGCGTCGGATTGCTTGTGGATCGACAACCAGATTCGCACTGCGCGGCCGAGGCCTGCGAGTGCGGACGTGTGGGAGTGGTGCTTGGTTCAACCTGCCCAGGTGACCGAGCGCCATCCTACGCGGGTTAATTTGAAACGCCAAATAAAAAACCCGCCGGCGCTTGTCCTGGCAAGGCGCGCCAAACGGGTTTCGAATGCAATGACGCACCATAGCAGCAAGTCTTCGGCTCGACAAACCATAAATCCGGTTCGGGAGGTCGCATGAGCAGCAACGCTGGCGACACCGTTCCGATCAATCTGGTTCTGGCAGAGGCCATCGGTTTTCGCCAGGCCGTCGCCATCGCACTTCTACTGAGGGCGATGCAGTCGAGCAAATGGCGGGCGAGGGTTTGCGATGGGCGCAAGTTCGTTCATTTTCCAGCGTGGGCCATGGCGCAATATGGGCACATGCCCAGGCGGATGGCGGCGCGGATACTCGAGGACCTCCTCAGGGCTGGATTGGTGACACGACTGCGAGTGTCGGGACAGCGGTTTGATGGAGGCGACTGGTATTGGCTGGATGCCGATGCCGTTGGCGCAAGTGCGGGCGGATCGCTTTTGGCAGCGACACCCAGGGCACGGCATCGCGCCAGGACAAAGGCAAAGGCGGCCGCTCCGTTGTTCGAGGTGGCTGAATCGATCGAGAGCACAATTCAACACCAACTGGGGGAGCAGGGATGCGGAGAATGAGCGAGGAAGCTCGACGACAGGTGACCACATTTGATCGGCTTGCCGCGATTGTGGACGGCGGCCACTTGGCGGAGATGACTGGCGCGGAGGCGAAGGCCTTGCTGGTCTACCTGCGTTACGCCGACTTCCAAAGCGGTGAGGCATACCCGGCGATGGAGACGATTGCGGAGTATTCCGGCACAAGCAACGTCAACCGGGCGCGCAGGGCCGTCAAAGGTCTTATCCATCGTGGAATCGTGAGCCAGAAGACGGTCAGCAATGGCAGAGCCACCGTGGTTCGAAAGGTTGAGTGTCCACCGAAACGGCTGGACTTCGTTCGTACCAGTCGACCTCCACTGTCACCAACCCGGACGGAAAGCGTCCCGGTTGGCGATCATCAATTGGCAAGTTTGGCCGATGCTGTTGCCGCCTGCCAAGACGAAAAGCGTCCGGGTTCGGAGCTTTCAACCGGGCCAACGTCTGTCCCGGTTGCCGCCAATCGTGTGGCAATTTTGGCCGAAAATCACTCGCCCAACCCGGACGGAAAGCGTCCCGGTTCAATACTCCCAACCAGGACGGAAAACGTCCCGGTTGAACCTTCCCAACCGGGACGGAAATCGTCCGGGTTGAAACCGCCCAACCGGGACGCTTTTGGTCCCTCAACCGGGACGGAAAGCGTCCCCCGAACAGATCAGAACATATCATTTAATACAAATGCGCCTGCTGCGCAGGCCCCGCGACGGTTGCCCACCGGCGATCACGCGGCACTGATCGATCACTTCGTTACGGCGTGGGCCGCCCGCTACTCCGGAAAATATCCCTTTGGCAAAATTGACGGAGCGAACGCCGCCAAGCTGCTCAAGCATTGCGGGTCGCTCGAAGCCGCCAAAGCGGTCATCGACCGCTACCTCGCCAATCACGACAAATTCTACGACGGCCATCCCCTCTCCCTGCTCATGTCCGGAAGCCAGCTACCACGGTTCATCGAAAGGAAACAGTCCAATGGAAGCTCCACCCGCCCCAGCACAAACCGGCTCCGCGAAGGCCTCAAACTCTGATCTGGAGATCCGCCTGATGCGTCAGACCCTCCAGCAGGCCAAGCGACTGGGGCAGGGAATGACCGATGAGCAGGTGCGTGAGGAGTTCTCTCGGTACCGCAGCGACCAGCAGGACGAAAAGGGTCGTGCGGAGCAGCGGCGGGAAGCGCAGGTCAAGACCGTCCTCAAGCGGCAGACTGACGAAGCCAGTGCGGCGAGACAAGACAGGTCAGAGCGGATTCGCGAACACGTGCGAGCCGCGGGCCTCGATCCCACCGGGCTTTCCGACGCCGAACTTGATCGGTACGCCCACGAGCAATCCACCAGGCAGGCGGACTTGGAAGCCCGCTTGTGGCGATCGCGGAAGTGTTTCGGCGCGTCGGGATGCCCGTTGCTACAGACGGAAAATATCGACGCTGTGGACAGCAATCCGCGATGGCACGAAATCCATGATCTGCTCGCTCGGCGAGCCGGCGAGGGATACCTCGTCGCGTTGCTCGGGAGTTCAGGCACTGGAAAAACTCAGATGGCGGTGAACGTGATCAAGCTGGCCTGCGATGCTGGCATCGCCTGCCGGTACGTGACGGCCATGGACCTCTTTCGCGAGGTACGGCAAGCTGCCACTGCGGGTCGAGAGAAGGCGGCATCGGAGCTTGAAGTGATTAACGCATGGGCGGAGGTCGGCCTCATTGCCATAGACGATCTTCACCAGCGATCAGGCACCGACTTTGAACAAAACACCTTGATCAACCTGCTCGACCGGCGATACGCCGCAAAGCGTTCAACGATCCTCATCGCTAATCAGACCAAGGAGGCTTTTGCAGCGGCGGTCGGAGACAGCATCGTCTCTCGTATCTACGAGACGGGCGAGGCGTTCTGGTGTGATTGGCCCAGCTACCGCAAGCCCGGCGCATGGAGGGAGAGTCGCTAATGGCCAGTGACCCCCAGATGAAAACCGTCCGCCAGCAGATTAATGCCCTGATTGAGGCCTGCGCGCAAGCCGCTGAGCGCGGCGGCGCAGTCGAGGTGAGGGCGTTGAAGATCGCCGAAAGCGCCGAGTTGCCACCCGGCCGGGGCGTGGTTCTCAGCGACGACTACGCCGCGCACCTGGCGGCGGTCGCGACACAGAATGCGTGGGGTTTGTAATGCACTTTGACGCCACGAACAGCCCCACCCCCATTTCCAGCGTGAAAACCGAGGTTGAGGATGGGGCTTTGGTCAGCAAATGCCGTTTCGAAACATCAGCGGCGAATAACCCAGCGAACGAAAGGCAGATTTGACCATGAGACCTTATCTCGAAATTACCTCCGTCGAAACCCAGCGCGACGAGTCTGGCAGCCACGCGGTTTTTGTCACGCTTGATGGGCCGAAAGGGATCATCCGCCTGGCTGTGAGCCATGACGCCATGCTGTGTTATTTCCAGTTCCAACGCGAGGCGATGGCGGCAACGGGCCAACTTTATACTCACATTTTTTGTGAGGGGAGGCCCATCGACGCGGCCAACGAAAACTGGAAATGGATGATGCGCAATTCGCTGAGCGCACCCGTCGTTCAACCAGCCCAACAAGCGTCCACGCGAGATGAAGCAACCAAGCCCTTCGAAGCCACTGAACCTGGCGAGGGCGACTACGGCACTGCCGACGCTCCCGATCGGGCGAGCGGCGGCGAATAACCCGGCAACCAAGAAAGGATTCTTCCCATGGGAATGAAATTCGGCGTCGCACGTATCCCTAGCTATCAATCGACCTTCGCTCGCCGTGCAAGTTCGCTACCCAGCGTGATTCAGGGAAACCCAGCCCTTTCCCAGCCCCCGCTGCTCCCCAGCCAGATCGCCGGCGGCCAGACCAGCGGTGGGATGAGCGAAATGGCGAAGTTGATCGGGCCGCCCAAACCCAGACAGTCGCTCGATGATCAAATCGACGACTTTGCCGCCAGCCCGTTGAATCCCAAGCTCGCCGCGCCACTGCCGGCAACCACGCCGGAAAATAAGGCGACTAACGTTCAGAACTCGCTGAACAACCAACGGGCGACTGATGCGGCGACGGCGGCCACGTTTGCAGCCAACTCGCCGCTGCCGAGCTTGTCCATGCCCCCGCTGTTGCCCGCGATGGATGGCGCGCCCGCTGAGACGAAGGTTTACAGCGGCGCTTTTGGAACCGGGCCTGAGGCTGAACAGCGGGCAAAAGCCGCAAAGCTGGCCTACCTCAATAAGCAAGCCGGAACTGTCCGTTCTAACGAAGCGCTCGCCGCTCCGATGAGTCTGGAAGAATTGGCAACCCGGCAAGCGCTTACGGACTCTCACGCGGAGTCTGATGCAAAAATAAAGGCGACTGATGCGTACA
>Ga0105245_10001598_pt1 | contig 20620 bp, 18 predicted proteins | sample KBSM54metaG_FD_81523 | JGI IMG/M metagenome (GOLD analysis project Ga0105245, IMG submission 81523) | Miscanthus rhizosphere microbial communities from Kellogg Biological Station, Michigan, USA - KBS M5-4 metaG | ecosystem: Host-associated > Plants > Roots > Rhizosphere > Soil | place...
ATGTTCGATCTGGTGGCCTTGGCCTACCAGGCCAACATGACGCGCGTGTTCTCCTTCATGATGGCTGCCGAAGTCAGCGGGCAGACCTACAACCACATCGGCGTTTCCGATGCCTTCCATCCGTTGTCGCATCACAACAATGAGCCGGCCAAGATGGACCGGCTGGTGAAGGTGCAGAACTATCACACCCAGGTGTTCGCCAAGTTTTTGGACAAGCTGGCCAAGATGCCGGATGGCGATGGCACCATGCTGGATCATTCGCTGTTCCTGTATGGCAGCAACATGAGCAACAGCAACGCGCACAACCACTATCCGCTGCCCACGTCGATCGTGGGAGGCTGGAAGACGGTGAAGGGCGGCCAGCACCTGTTGCCCGCGGAGCACACGCCGCTCGCCAACGTGTTGTTGACCATGCTGGACCGCGTAGGCGTGACCCAGGACAAGATCGGCGACAGCACGGGCAAGCTCCTGGAGGTCTAGGGCCATGAAGATCCTGCTGCTGGCCACGCTGGCTGCTGTTCTCTTATTTGCCGCGGCGCCCGTATGGGCGGCCGATGCTCCCACGCCATCTGCTCCGCTCGCGGCCGCGGTCAAAGCTGGCCAGCGCGCGGCGGCGATCGATATGATCGCGAAGAAGTCGGCCGACGTGAATGCCGCCGAAGCCGATGGCTCGACGGCGCTCCTGTGGGCCGCGAACGGGAATGACGCGGATCTGGTCGCGCGTCTGCTGAAAGCCGGCGCGAACCCAAATGTGCGCAATCAGTTGCGATCGACTCCGCTGGCCGAGGCAGCTTTCAACTCCAATACAGCCATGGTCAAGGCGCTGCTGGATGCCGGCGCGGATCCCAATGCCGCCGGACCGGATGGCCAGACGCCCCTTATGGTCATCGCGCGGACGTCGAATGTCGCCGCCGCCAAGCTGCTACTCGACAAGGGCGCGAATCCCAACGTAAAAGAAGCCCAGCGCGGGCAGACGGCGCTGATGTGGGCCGCTGCCTCGAGCGAAGGTCCCATGATGCGTGAGCTGCTGGCTCACGGCGCTGAGGTCGACGCGACGTCGGCCCTTGATTTGATGACCCCGCTGGTCAGCGGGGAGCCGCGCGCGCAGCCTCGCCCGCCCGGTGGCATGACGCCCATGCTGTTCGCCGTCCGCGAAGGCTGCATGGATTGCGTAAAAGCGCTGGTGGAGAAAGGCGCCAAACTCGACCTGCCGGATCCGGAAGGGGTAACGCCCTTGATCTCGGCGGTCTTTAACGCGCATTTCGATGTGGCAAAATACCTGATCGATCAAGGCGCGAACATCAATCGCTGGGATTGGTGGGGCCGCACGCCTCTGTATCTGGCGGTGGATTTCAACACGCTGCCCCACGGCGGACGCCCCGACCAGCCGTCACTGGATGAAGCGCTGCCCATCGACATCATACGAATCCTGCTGGACAAGGGCGCGAATCCCAACATCCAGTTGAAGCTTTTTCCTCCGTTTCGCGCGACCGGCAATGATCGCGGCCTGGATGGCATGCTGACGATGGGCACCACGCCGCTGCTGCGCGCGGCCAAAGCGCTGGACGCCCCGGCGATCAAGCTGCTGTTGGAGCATGGCGCCATTGTCGATCTTCCCAACAGCCAGGGCATGACGCCCACGCTGGCGGCCTCCGGCATGGGCTCGACCGATGCCGACACGCGCGGATACTACAACACGCCGGATGTTCAGGACCGCTCCATTGCGTCGCTCGAATTGCTGCTGGCGCACGGTGGCGAAGTGAACGGCAAGGCGGGCCGCCTGCAGCAGGCTCCCCTGCATGGCGCGGCATTTTGGGGCTGGAATAAAGCCGTCGAGTACCTGCTGGCAAAAGGCGCCGACATCAACCTGGCCGATTCCCGCGGGTTCACTGCTCTGGATTACGCCATGGGTCGGGCCGGCGGCAACAGCCGAGGCGGGCAGCGCATCGATGTCCACAAGGAAACCGGTGACCTGATCGCATCCAAGGGCGGAATCGCAGGAACTCCCATACCGCAGCCGGGTGGCCGCGCAACCGGGCGTTAGAAACCATACAGCGCCCGCGCGTTATCCCGTAAGACCATGTGCGCCAGCTGTGAGGCTCGCTCGCGTGTAATCTCGCCCGAGCGCAGCATCTCGGTGAGCGCGATGGCCAGTGCTTGCCGACCGGCGTGAGCCCCAATCCAGCCGCCTTCTTCCCATCCCATCTCGGACGAATACGGATAAGCGTCGGTAGCGAACAATACTTTCTCGGGCACATATTCCAGCCATTCGCGCAGGATGCCCGCCAGCGTCGCCGGAGTCAGCGCCAAACTCTGTGAGGAAAAGTCCAGCCACAGGTTGGGCTTGGTGAGCAACGCCGTGATCTCCCGTGTGAAGGGCCACCCGCCGTGCAGCATCACGAATTTGGTCTTGCGCAGATCCGGATCGTTCAACACGCTTTCGAGCAGCAGCGGATGGACGCCGCTCACTTCGAAGTATCCGCCCGCGCCGGCGTTCGAGTGCACATGCACCGCCATGCCCAGCCGCCCGCATTCGGCCGCGACATACCGGAACAGGAAATCCTGCAGCGGTTTGTATTCGGCTGGCGCCGCGCCGCCTTTCGTCACATACCGTGCGTAAACCGCATCCGCAGTAGCGCGATCCACTTTGTCGAAATCGAGCGATCGCAGATATCCAGCTTCGAACTTCTCGGCCACAGCGCCGCCGGCTCGCTGGCGTTCGAGCGTCGGCGTCACCACGCGCGCCAAGTATTCGCCCAGCGTCGGTGGAACCGCCTGCATCCCCAGGGTCGTCAGATAGCGGCCGCGCAGCTTATCTTCGAGCGCGAAAAACGCCTTGCGATCCGGATTGACGCTTGCCAGCTTCGCATTGTCCAGCGGAAAGATCAGTGCGTCCGCATAGGGTACCCAGCGGAATCGCGGCGGCTGAATGCTGGCGCCCATTTCCACGCGGTTGGCCAGCATCACATCGACGCCCATCTGATCCAACGCCCACGCCGGATATTGCTCGCCTTTTTCCTGCATGGCTTGCTGCTTGCCGGACAGGGCCAGGGCGGCTTGCGCCAGCGCAGGCGCTCCCGGCCTGAAGTTGACCGGATCGGCTTGCGGCTCCATGTTGTCCACCGGCAGCGCATCGAAATCGCGATCCGGCTTTTCGCCGCTCGCCACGATGCGCACTGGATGCGCGTGATTGTCGATGGCTCGGATGCCGTCGATCTCCGCGGCCAGATCCGCATCGGCTGCCGGCTGTGTCCGGTTGCACCCACTCAAGAGAACCAGTGCGGCTGCGGCGATGCCACAGAACTGCCTAGCCTGTCGCCGATTCCGTGAAGGACGGCTCTGTGGCAGCGTTATGGATCTGATCGAATTCGAGGACTTCCGTTCGACTCCCGATGATGAAAGGTGTGCGTTCATGAATCGTCCTGGGCTCGATGTCCATGATCCTTAGTTTTCCGCTGGTCGCGTAGCCTCCGGCTTGTTCGGCGATAAAGGCCAGCGGATTGGCTTCGTATAGAAGACGCAGTTTGCCATTGGGATTCTTCTTCGTCGGAGGATACAGGAACACGCCGCCTTTAAGCAGGGTCCTGTGGAAGTCCGCTACCAGCGAGCCGATGTAACGCGATCCGTAGCCTCGCGATCGCAACCGGCCTAAATAGGTCCGGTAGGATTCCGGAAAACCGTCGGCGTTAGCCTCGTTCACAGAGTACGTATTGCCCGCCGCCGGCATCTTCATGTTGTCGAAGGTGAGGACGAAAGCGCCGATTTCCGGCTCTAGCGTGAAACCGTACACGCCCTGTCCGGCCGTGTAGACAAAGATAGTCGAGGAGCCGTACACCACGTAACCGGCAGCCACCTGTTTCCAGCCGGCTTGAAGAACGGCAGTCTCTCCGGGTGTCCCCTCGGGACGCCGCAAGATGGAGAAAATGGTCCCAACGCTGACGTTGACATCGATATTGGATGAGCCATCCAGAGGATCGAAAACCACGATGTATTTGCCGCCAGCCGAACGGTCGATGGTCACCGGCTGTTCGTTTTCTTCCGATACCAGGAACGCGACGCTTTCGCGCGCTCCCAGACAATGCAGGACGGCCTGGTTGGCATACACATCGAGCTTCTGCTGCGTCTCGCCCTGAACGTTAGTGGCGCCAGCGGACCCGAGAATATCCACTAATCCCGCGCGACGAATCTTCGCCTGGATCATTTTGGTGGCGAGCGTCATGCCCGAGAGCAGCGATGAAAAGTTCCCGCGGGCGGCCGGAAACTTGTCCTCCTGCTGTTCCAGAATATGCTGCTGAACGGTAACAATCATCCGTTGGCAAAGGATACCAAGGAACCGCGATATTCGCGACTGGGCGCTATCTGCGCCTGGGCTGCTGCATCCGGATCTTCCGGCACTTGGGGCATTTCCACTTTCTCTGCTTTTGGTAGATGTGCCCCTTGAGCTCTTTCATCGGGATCCGGCAGGTCTTACAGGTCATGAAGGTATCAAAAGATAGTGGCCCGATCTCCCTTTTGATGCAAATATGGGTACAAGGGATCTTCAAAATTGGCTATCAAGTGTCCGGACTGTAAAAGCACCACTGTAAACGATCGCGCTCTGGCCTGCTACGTGTGCCGCCGAAAATTCGATCCTCCAGGTCACGTGCCACAACGGTTTCTCCTGATGGCCGGGTTGATCGGATTGGTCCTGGCCGTGGTCTTTGTCGCGGCGCAGCAGCTGCTTGCTACCCGCTGACCACCCTCCGGAGTTCAGAATCACGGCCCGTGCCCCGTCCAGGGTATGAGTCTTGACAAAGTATCACATTAGATATAATCTAAATTCTTCGTGAACGCCGAGGCGATCAAGCGCTCTTTGGAAGCCCGTGGGCTGCGCTCCACTCCGCAGCGCTACGCCGTGTTGGCGTTCTTAATGGAACACAACAGGCATCCCACGGCTGCGGAAATCTTTGAGGCCGTGAATCGCGTGGATCCGCGCTCTTCCAGGGCCACCACCTATAACAATCTCCGGGACTTGGTGCAGGCAGGTTTGGTGCGTGAAGTGGCCGCCGAGGGCCGCGCCGCGCGCTTCGATGCCAAAGGCACCCAGCATCACCATTTCATCTGCGACCGCTGCGGCCATGTCGAGGACATGGAGTGGTTCGACGTGCCCAAGCCCGCCTCGGCCATTCTCGGAAAGCGGATTCTTCGCGAAAGCGAAGTCATTTTCCGGGGGCTCTGCGCGAAGTGCGCGCCCCGGCACGCTTCACGTTAAGCATCGCAGTCTTTTACCAATTCGAAGGAGGATCACAAATGGACAAAGAACTCACCGGGACGGCTGCAACGGTCCCCAATAATCCAACGGAAGCCAAGTGCCCCGTAAAGGTTGGCCCTCGCAGACACACGGTGGCCGGGGCTCCGACGAATTCGCGCTGGTGGCCGGACCAGCTGAATTTGAAGATCCTCCATCAGAACTGCCCCCTATCCGATCCGATGGACAAGGAGTTCAACTATGCCAAGGAGTTCAAGAGTCTCGATCTCAACGCCGTGATTAAGGATCTGCATGCCTTGATGACGGATTCACAGGCATGGTGGCCGGCCGACTATGGCCACTATGGACCGTTTTTCATTCGCATGGCGTGGCACAGCGCAGGCACGTACCGCACCGGGGACGGCCGCGGCGGAGCAGGCTCTGGCACCCAGCGTTTTGCGCCTCTCAATAGCTGGCCTGATAATGCGAGCCTGGATAAGGCACGCCGGCTGCTCTGGCCGATCAAGCAGAAGTATGGCCGGAAAATCTCTTGGGCCGACCTGATGATTCTCACGGGCAACGTCGCACTGGAGTCGATGGGATTCAAAACCTTCGGTTTCGGCGGCGGGCGCGAGGACGTCTGGGAGCCCCAAGAAGACATCTTCTGGGGGCCTGAGGGCACTTGGCTGGGGGACGAGCGCTACAGCGGCGATCGACAGCTTGATAATCCTCTCGCCGCTGTTCAGATGGGATTGATTTATGTGAATCCGCAGGGGCCCAACGGCAATCCCGATCCAATCGCTGCGGCACGCGATATCCGCGAAACATTCGCTCGCATGGCGATGAATGACGAGGAGACCGTTGCGCTCATTGCCGGCGGTCACACTTTCGGCAAAACCCACGGAGCCGCCGATGCGGGCAAATATGTCGGCGCTGAACCCGAGGGCGCCCCCATCGAGGAGCAAGGCTTTGGATGGACCAACACGTTCGGCAGCGGCAAAGGCGCCGATACCATCACCAGCGGTTTGGAAGGCGCCTGGACCACCACGCCAACGAAGTGGAGTAACAACTACTTCGCCAATCTGTTCGGCTTTGAGTGGGAGTTGTCCAAGAGCCCGGCTGGCGCGCATCAGTGGACGCCGAAGAACGGCGCCGGCGCGGGCACTGTACCCGATGCCCACATTCCATCAAAGAAGCACGCCCCGTTCATGCTCACCACGGACCTCTCCCTAAAGATGGACCCGATCTATGGGCCCATTTCGAAGCGCTTCCACGAAAATCCGCAGGAGTTCGCCGACGCATTCGCCAAGGCTTGGTATAAACTCACGCATCGCGACATGGGACCCATCGCGCGCTACCTCGGCCCACTGGTTCCCAAGGAGCAACTGATCTGGCAGGATCCTGTTCCCGCCGTGGATCTTCCGTTAATCGGGGAGCAGGACGCTGCTGCTTTGAAGGCCAAGATCCTCGCTTCCGGCCTTTCCATCTCGCAATTGGCCTCGACGGCCTGGGCGTCGGCTTCTACTTTTCGCGGCTCCGACAAACGCGGGGGCGCCAACGGCGCGCGCGTTCGCCTCGCACCGCAGAAGGATTGGGAAGTCAACCAGCCGGCTCAACTGGGGAACGTGCTGAAGAAACTGGAGGCGATCCAAAAGGAGTTCAACTCCGGCGGAAAGAAGGTTTCCCTCGCCGACCTGATCGTTCTGGGCGGCGACGCGGCTGTCGAGGCGGCGGCGAAGAAAGCCGGACAGGACGTCAAGATACCGTTCACGCCGGGGCGCACGGATGCTTCGCAGGAGCAGACCGATGTGCACTCCTTCGCGCCGCTGGAACCGGTGGCGGACGGCTTCCGCAACTACCTTCGCAGCGGACAGCCCCTGCCGGCCGAAGAACTGCTGCTGGATCGGGCGCAGTTGCTGACGCTGACCGCTCCTGAGATGACCGTTCTCATCGGCGGCTTGCGCGCCTTGAATGTAAACGCCGGGCAGTCCAAACACGGGGTGTTCACTAACCGGCCCGAAACGCTGACGAATGATTTCTTCGTCAACCTGCTCGACATGAGTACGGAGTGGAAGCCCTCGTCGGAAGGCGTGTATGAGGGGCGCGATCGCGCGACGGCCAAAGTCAAGTGGACCGGCACCCGCGTGGATCTGGTCTTCGGTTCGAACTCCCAGCTCCGGGCTCTCGCGGAAGTCTATGCTTGTAACGACTCGAAGGAGACGTTTGTGAAGGACTTCGCGGCTGCGTGGACCAAGGTGATGAACCTGGATCGCTACGACGTGGCCTGAGCCCGGCTGAGCTATTTACCGGGGCCTGGTTCGACCGGAGCCCCGGTGCCGGAAGAGCCCAGGAACAGCTTCTTACCGTCGGGATAGGTGATGTTCGACCCGTTCGCGCGGTTGGAGCCGTCCTTGGCCTGGAAGCCATCGATGGCGATCTTCTGGCCCTTTTCCAGTGAGCCTTTGTTGAAGCCACGGCGCAGAAGAATATTGGGGCTTCCACCTTCGATCATCCAGCTGGTCACTGTACCGTCCGGCGCAGTGACGTCGATATGGATCCACGTATGCGGATTGATCCACTCCATCTGCGTGACCACTCCTTCGAGGTGGACCTGCTTCTTGCCGTCGTATTCGGCGGCAAATGCATGATGCGCCCAGACAGGCGATACGGCCGCAAGCAATCCCGCCGAAGCGACGGCCACTGAGAAAGTCTTTCGCATGGATAATCTCCTGTCCTACTTCTTGCCGGCCTTAGCGGCTTCCGCCGCAGCCTCGTCCGCGCGAGCGCCTTTGAGCATATTGAACATCGCGTAGTTGCCTTCGTGACAGGCGTACTCATACAGAGGAAACTCCGGATTCAATCGCAACGGCATCCGGACGGTCCAGGGTCTGGCCCACGTTTTGGGATCGTTGATGGTGGCGGTGTACTCCATCCTGTCCGGCGCGGTGCGCGTCCACTTTTCCGTTAGCACCATGTCGGCGCTGTGCGGAGTGCCTCCGCCGTTCAGTCCGATGCCATTCTTATCGCCCAGAAAATTCGTCGTCTCGATGACCAGCGTGTTGCCTTCCCAATGGCCGCGCGCATCGCCCATGTAGGACTTAATGTTCGAGCTGGGATGCGGCCGCCCGTCCAAGGGGATGATCTTGGTCTCGTGGATCATTTCATAACGGATCGCCACGTACCCGGGGCCTTGTACGATCTGTGTGCCGTTGTTATAAATCACCGGCAGGATGGATCCCATCACCCCGCGCGAGATGCAGCGGTCGTAAAGGCTCTGATCTTCCCAGGTCTCGTTCGGGCCGTGGCCCTGTTTGGCCTGCTTGGCTTGCGCCGCTTTCTGCTTGGCGAGATCGGTGAGTTCGGGAATGCGCCCGTTGGGCGGATCCACCACGAGCGACGTGATTTTCTGTGGAATTCCATGCTCCAGCCAGTATCCGGGCGGGTTAATGCCTACTTTGCTGTCCTTGGCGACATGAGTCACTCGGTCGTTGGCCGCGGTGCGCTCCGCTTTGGCTTGCCGTTCGGCGAATTCCTCTGGAGTTACCTCAACCCGGTCTCCAGCCTTCGGATCGCGCTGTAGGGGGACTTCGATCAGGTCGGTGCCTGGCCATAGTCCCTGGAGGTCGGGATCGCCCCACGGCAGCTTGGGAGGCGAATAGGCGGCCTTCTTGGCCTTGGGGGCAGCCGACTGGCCGATGATGGGCATCGTGGCCACGAGTGCTGACACGAGCCCGGCCGCGATCACCATCAACGAAGTGACTACGCGCTGCTTCATGGCAGTTCTCCTTTCGGACAATTATTTCGTGGGCTGCTTCTTATACTTGCCGTACAACAGCTCTTCGGCGAACTCCACGCACTTGAATTCCAGGATCTGGGCGTTCTTTTCCGCTCTCTTGTAGAGCGGCAAGCTGATCTTCCACGGCTTGGTAAACACACTGGGATCCTCGATGGTCGCCTCGTAGTTCAAGACGTCATTGCTGGTGCGGTTGTAACGCTCCACCACGTGCAGTTTGTCGCTGCCCCAGTTTCCGGCCCGATCGAACCACGCAAGTCCGTTCAATCCAGTGACATCGACGACTAGCGTGTCGCCTTCCCATTTACCGTTGGAGGTGCCCATCCAGGTATCGGATCCGGCTTCGACCGGCTTGCCCATGTTAATCAGGCGGTTGGAGCTGGCGAACTCGTAGGCCATCAGGATGTCCTTGTTGGACTGGATGATCTGGAACGGGAACGGCATATAGTTGGCGCGCGGGATGCCCGGCATGTAGCACTTGGCTTCGGGATCCTCGGCGGGCCAGTTGGCCTTGTTCTGTTTTTTCTTGGCGAGCCCCGCTGGCGTATAGGGAATCTCGTTGCCTTCGACGATGCCCTGGCCGGCAGGAATCGCCCCGATGGCGCCCAGTTGCCAGAACGGTCCGGGAGCAGCCGAGTGATCCTGGATGTCCCAGTTCGCCGTGGTGATGGCCTGCCAGACGCCGTTCAAGTTCGGCCTGCCATCGGGCATCCGCGGCCCCTTGGCAACGGCTTTTGCGGGAACTGCTTGCGCGCGAGCGTCATCGGGAGTCATCAGCAGCAAGGATCCGCACAAGAGCGCGGCCGCTGTCGAGAGGAGAGTGAGAGATTTGCGCATAGAGAAAGTAAATGCTACAAACATTCCGGAACCGTGTCAATCCAACTACTGGCGGGGAGCAGCTTCAGCCTGCAACGGGCGCTTCAGCACCAGCACGCCACGGCCGAGCTCCCCGGATCAGCAGCCAAAGGCCTGTCCCCAGTTCACCGATCACGCCGGGGACGCCGCAAAAGATGCCGACGATGCGGCCGAAGACGGTGTTCTCATAGCCCGCGTTGAACACAGGTCCGGCGAAGCCCAGCACATAGAAGACGCCGCCCAGCATCAGCAGGACATACAATATCCGCGGTGCGAAACCGGCTCGGAACATCAGCCATCCCAGCGGGATGAGCCATAGTCCCGAGAAGATGTTCGTCATCAGGAACAGGTTATTCGAACTGTGCAGGGCCTGGATGACCTGGGCTTGCATGAGGTGGATCTGCAACGGATCGCCACCGACGGCCGGCAGGTCTTTGGCCCCGTCCAACAACGAAAGAACGTCAATCTGCCGAGCCACGGCCGCCAGCGCAAGTGGCACGCTCGCGGCAACAAAGGCCAACAGGAGGCTCGCGGCTCTTTTACTCACAGGGCTGAAAAGTTGGTAGAAGACCAGGCCGATGATCAGGTAATCGACATAGCCGGCCGCGCCCGCGACGATGGCGACTTCGAAGAGTTTTCGGCTGGCCTGGACTTTGGCGAGCGTGGCGTCCGCGTCGCCAGCCATTAGGGAGCGTGCAGTGCCGTACCAAAGTCCGGTGGTCGGCAGCAGGATCAGATAGAGCAGCCCCGCGAGGCGGGCGAGCTTGTTGTTGGAAGTCATGTTATGGGCTCCGGTGTTGTAGCCACTACTTGCAGCGAGTCCTCACTTGCGGTCCCCAATCCTGCGAACCGCCGCTCGAGCAAAAGAATTCCATGAGCACCTCATCATCCTCAACGCCGTCGATCATAACTTGACGGGTAAGGCGGCCGCATTCCTGGAACCCCAGATGCCCGTAGAACGCCTGCGCGAGGCTGTTCGACGCCCGGACCTGGATGACCAGTTTCCGATAACCTGCTTCACGCGCAAAGGTTGCGGTAGCACCCCACAACTGGTGAACTGCGCCCCGCCCTCGCCATTTAGGCAACAAAAATGTTCCGACTTGACCGACTTGCGCCATCGAAGAGAGCAGTTGCGACCACAGATCGAGACTCTGAAACCCGACGATGTCCTGCGCGGCATTGACGGCTACATGAAACGCCTCTCTCGAAGAAAGCCATGCGAGGTAGCGTGCTTCCCGTCCGACAATCCAGACTCGATCGATCGCGGAGTAGATTCGTTCGGCCGCGATGGCCGCAAGTACCGCGACAATTCCGGCAGCGTCGATCGGCGAGGCCAGCCTGATTTGTGGGGCGACCATTCTCCAAGGTATTTTAACCCGGGTACCGCGCAGCTCTTGCCTTGTCGCCTAGCGTTTATCAGTCCACCTTGCTGCCATGGTGAATACACGACCACCTGTTGCAACTGAAGCAGACGGCGGGTACGAAACGCGTTTCACTTTTTTGACTGTGGCCGGCTGCTACCTGGATGCGGCTTTCTTCTCGTCGGCGCGGGCGCCGGCCAGCATGCCTTCCATCGCGTAGTTGCCTTCATTGCAGGCGTACTCGATGATGGGGCCGTCGGTGCGCTTCATGGGAATCTGAGCGGTCCAGGGCCGTGTAAACGCCGAAGGATCGGTCACGGTGAACTCATAGGTGACCGTGTCGGGAGCAGTACGGGTGAAGCGCTCCACCAGATGCATGTTCGCGCCGGCGCGCTGGAACCGGGTCTTGTCGTTGAAGTTGGTGGTCTCTACCACCAGCGTATTGCCTTCCCAGTGGCCGCGCGAATCGCCCATCCATTGCCGGATCTTCGAGTCCGCATGCGGACGTGTGCCCATTGGTCCTATGGGGATGATGCGGGCGTCGTGAATCATCTCCACCAGAATCATCACGTATCCGGGCGCCTGCACGATCTGGTAGTTGTTGTTATAAAAGCTCGGCATCATGGGCGGACCGGCTGTTGGCCACAGAATGCAGCGTTCGGGCAGGGACCGGTCTTCCGGACCCTCGGGCGGCTTCCCGAAACTTCCCGGAGGCGCAGCGGCCCCTTGCGCCGCCACGCGCGGAATGTGCCCATCGGGCGGATCGATTACCAGGGACGTCCGCAAGGTCTCCACTACCTTGGTGCCGCGGTCGTACCAAGCGTCGTTATAGGCCCGGTTGAGGTCGGCCTGCGCCCCGCCATCCCGGCGATCCGCGTTGTTGCGATCGACCGTGTCTTTCTCGTACTGGCGTGCTTCCGCTGCGGTGAAGAACTCTTTGCCCGCAAGATTCGCCGGACGCTCCAGCGGCGTAATGGTGACGTTGGTCCAGACGCCTTGCAGATCGGGCTGGCCGTCGGGAGTGCGCGGGGGCGTGTAAGAGCTGCGCGTTTGCGCCGTTACCGTGCCTGCCAGCATCACGGCCACCAGCGCGATAATTCTACCGCTCATTTCGCGTTGGGCTGTTCGTCCGGGTTCGATCCGCCCACGAAAAGCTTGCGTCCGTCGGCGAATGTAATATCCCTGCCGTTGGCCCGGTTGGATCCGTCCTTGGCCTGATAGCCGTCCACCGAAATCTCGGTTCCCTGAGGCAGTGCATCCTTGGTGACGCCGCGGCGGAACAAAGCGTTAGGGCTCCCGCCTTCCACCATCCAGCGCGTGACCTTGCCATCGGTGTCCTTCACGTCGATGTGAATCCAGGAGTGCGGGTTGATGAACTCCACCTTGGCGACGGTCCCTTTTAGCTTCACCGGCTTCTGTGCGTCGAATTCCGCCGCAAACGCGTGATGCGCCCAGACCGGCGCAACCGCCGTCAGCAGGCCGGCGAGTCCCAATATGGTCACGAAACTTTTCCGCATACGATCTCTCTCCTTCGCGCTTGGAACCATCCTACTACTTTGAACTCTTCTTTTCTTCCGCCCGCGCAGCGGACAACAGCCCGCTCATACCGTAGTTGCCTTCATTGCAGGCGTATTCCAGGATCGGCCCGGTGGTGCGGACGCTAGGGATGGCCACGGTCCACGGCCGGGTGAACGATTCGGGATCGTCCACGGTGAATTGGTACAGAAGCGTTTCCGCATCCATGCGCGTGAAGCGCTCCGTCAGGTGCAGGTTGGGGCCGGATCCGCGGAAGGGCGTCTGACTGGTGAAGTTGGTGGTATCCACCACCAGCGTGTCGCGATCCCATCGGCCGCGTGAATCGCCCATCCACAGGCGGATGCTCTGCGGTACATGCGGGCGCCCATCCAGGGGGATAACGCGGGCGTCGTGGACCATCTCATTCAGGATCACGAAGGTTTGCGCCGTCTGGACCACCTGATAGTTGTTGTTGTAAGCACTGGGCATCATGGGCGGCCCGGCGCTGTTCAGCAAGATGCAGCGCTCGCCCACCGGACGATCCTCGGGGCCGTCGGCGGGGTGCAGGCGTCGCGCCTCCTTCACTTGTTCCGCGCGCTTCTGCGCGAGCGGCGTCAGCGCGGGAATCCGGCCATCGGCAGGATCGACAATCAGCGAGGTACGAAGAGTCTTGGCGATGCTGGTTCCGCGGTCCCACCAGAAATCGTTGTAGGCGCGCGCCACGTCGGCGTCGGTTCCCGAGCCGTCGCGTTTGTCCTTGTTGTTTTGTTCGATCGTACGTTTGACGTAGGCGGCGGCTTCCTCTTTGGTGAAGAACGCTTTGTCCTGGAGATCGGCGGGACGCTCCAGAGGAGTGAGAATCGCGTTAGACCAGATGCCTTGCATGTCGGGCTGGCCGTCCGGAGTGCGGGGCGGTGTAAATGCCTTGGCGGAAGGCTTCGCCTGCTGGCTCAAAACCGGACCCGCAACGAGAAGGGCGGCTACCGTGGCAGCCGCCCAGATATTTCCTATCGCAAGTGATCGCTGGGTCATCCCAGACCTGGAAAACTATTTTCCGTCGCCGCCCGCGCCTGGAGCGGAGCCGCCCATAAACAAGCGCTTGCCGTCCTTGGCATACGTGAGATTCGCGCCCACCGCACGATCCGCGCCGTCCTTGGCGCGATAGCCTTCGACGATAATCTCAGTACCTTCCGGCAAGGATTCCTTGGTGAAGCCATTGCGGAACAGCGAATTGGGGCTGCCCCCTTCCACCATCCAAGGCGTAATCTTGCCATCCGCGCCTTTTACATCCAGGTGGATCCAGGAATGCGGATTGACCAATTCCCACTTGGTGACGATGCCTTGCAGCTTGAGCGGCTTCTTCTCGTCGAATTCCGCGGCAAACGCGTGATGCGCCCACACCGGAACCGCTGCGAGAAGCATTCCAGCGCCGGCCAGGACAACCAATAGTTTCGTTCGCATGGGGCAGCTCCTTTACTTATGCTACTTTTTCTCGGTGGCGCGAGCGCCGCTGAGATTATTCGCCATGCCGTAGTTTCCTTCATGGCAGGCGTACTCGTAGACGTTTCCGTCGATTTTCACCATGTTGTATTCGCCGGAGAACGGCTTGACCCAGGTCTTGGAATCGTCGACGGTGAATTGATAGGTGACGGTGTCGGCATCGATGCGCGTGAAGCGCTCGGTCACCTTGGCAACGTCGCTGAAGGGAGTCTGCTGGAACGGAGTCCTGGGCTCGAAGTTGACCGTCTCGACCACCAGGGTGTCGCCTTCCCAGTGGCCGACGGAATCGCCCATCCAGCGCCGGATCTGCGACGGCCCGTGCGACCGTCCGTCCGTCGGGATGATGCGGGTGTCATGAATCATTTCCTGAACGATGCCCACGTATCCTTGCCCTTGGACGATCTGCAGCGTCGAATTATAGCCCACCGGCATCATCGGCGGCCCTTCAAATCCCCAGGTGATGCAGCGCTCAGCGATCGGGCGGGTATCGGGGCCGTCCCACTGGTGAGCCTGTTGGAAAGCGCGCCGATCGGCATTGCTCTTCTGGGCGTCTGCAGTGAGCGCGGGAACCCGGCCTTCCGGTCCGGTGATGATCGAGGTACGCAGACTGGCGGCCCGCTTCACAGTCGGTCCACCGAGACCGAACTGGCTGGTGTCGTAGTGTACGGCGAGTCCGTTGCCTTCGGGATCAGCGGCTGCCGCGGGACGCGCTGCTGCCGCTCCGCCACGTCCAGCTCCGCCACGACCCGCGGCGGCAGAAGCAGCTTTATCGGCTTCGTCGGTATAGAATTCTTTGGCGCCCAAGTTGGCGGGCCGCGCCACCGGGACGGTGGTCGCGTTGGAGTAAACGCCTTGGAGATCAGGTTTGCCGTCGGGAGTGCGCGGCATCGTCCAGGCCTTGGCTGCCGGAGCAGGCTTGGCGGCCACTTGAGCTTGGGCTGCCAGCGTTGACGCAAGCGATACGACGGCGACCAGAGCGATTAGCGAAGAGAGAACGTGTCGTCTCATTTACTGTCTCCTTTTAACGGCTGCTTGCGGAGGTGCCCATACAGGACCTCCTCGGCGAATTCCACACACTTGTATTCCAACAACTGAGCGTTCTTTTCCATGCGCCTGTAGAGCGGCATGCTCATCTTCCATTGGCGCGTGAATACCTTGGGATCGTCAATCGTCGCCTCATACTGCAGGGCGTCGGGGCCTACGCGAGTGTAGCGCTCGATCACGTGAAGCTGATCGCTATGCCAGTTCCCTGCGCGGTCGAACCAGGTTTGATCGTTCAAGCTGGTGACGTCCACCACCAGCGAATCGCCTTCCCAGTGCCCGTTCGACCATCCCATCCAGCTATCGGCGGGCGCCTTAGTGGGCGCCTTCATGTTAATGACGCGCACGGCCCCGGCGAACTCGTAGGCGAACATCATCGTGTCGCTGCCCTGGACGATCTGGAACGGATACGGCATATACGTAGAGCGCGGAACGCCGCCCATGTAACACTTCACTTCCGGATCCAGCTTCAGGCGATCCGTGTAATTCGCCTTTTGCTTGGCTGCGGCTTCGGGCTTATAGGGGATTTCGCCACCCTCAACCACGCCTAGCCCAGCAGGCACTGAGTAGGCCGCGCCCAGCGAAAAAACCGGACCCTGGGAAGCGGCATGCGGCCGGATATCCCAATTGGCCTCATTCATGGCCTGCCATATGCCATTTAGGTCAGGCTTTCCGTCCTTGGTTTTCGGGGCTTTATAGGCCGGAGCCTGTGCTGGAGAAGGCATCACGGCCAGGAGGCAAAACGCTGCTCCCGCGACTGCAATGACGGACCACTTGGTCAACCGGCTCTGCATCTTTCCCGTCTGGATTCGCACCCTGGCAGTCTCCTCTACAGCCCGCCACAGGGCGGGTACACGATACCGGCATTGATCGTACATTCAAACAAATACGAAGTCAAGGCTACAACGACTTCCGTCGTGCGACCATCAAATCTAGGCATCCGTGTGAGCCCGAGCAACCCGTTTCAGATCCATCCCGCATCCGCAGAACCTAAAGTTAAGGACCCCGTTTGCGGCATGGAGGTTACTCCCCAAAAGGCTGCCGGAAGCTTTGCGTACAAAGGGCAGACCTATTACTTTTGCGGGAAGGGCTGTCTAGCCAGGTTCCAGGCCGATCCGCAGAAGTACCTGAACCCCTCGCCACCCGTCGCGGCCGCAGGTGCAGAGAACGTCGAATACACCTGCCCGATGCATCCTGAGGTGGTCCAAATCGGCCCTGGGACCTGCCCGATCTGCGGCATGGCGCTGGAGCCCAAAGAGATCAAGCTGGAAGAGGTTGAAAATCCGGAACTTGTCGGTATGCAGCGGCGATTCTGGATCAGCGCGGCCCTCAGCGCTCCCCTGCTGGTGATCGCGATGGCCATGCTGGGCCCGCACCATTGGCGGATCTGGATCGAGCCGGCTCTGGCGACTCCAGTAGTCCTGTGGGGCGGATGGCCGTTTTTCGTGCGGGCTTGGCAGTCTCTGGTGACTCGCAACCTGAACATGTTTACGCTCATCGGGATGGGCGTCGGGGTGGCGTACGTCTTCAGCCTGTATGCTGTGTTCTTCATGCCAGGTACGGGCGTCTATTTTGAGCCGGCTGCAGTCATTGTGACCCTGGTTCTGCTGGGACAGGTTCTGGAGCTACGGGCGCGCAGCCGGACCGGTGCCGCCATCAAGGCATTGCTCGGACTGGCGCCCAAGACCGCCCGCCTGATTCATGCCGACGGCTCGGAGGCCGATGTGCCGCTGGATCACGTGGGCGTGGGAGACCGCTTGCGCGTCCGGCCGGGTGAAAAGATCCCAGTGGACGGCAGAGTGGTGGAAGGCGCCAGCTCGGTCGACGAATCGATGCTCACCGGCGAGCCCATGCCGGTCGAAAAGAATCCCGGCGACAAGGTGACTGGTGCCACAATCAACGGAACCGGGTCGCTGATCGTCACCGCCGAGCGCGTGGGGTCAGGAACGCTGCTGGCGCAGATCGTTCGGATGGTATCGGAGGCGCAGCGCAGCCGTGCGCCCGTCCAGAAACTGGCCGATCAGGTATCGGCGTACTTCGTGCCGGCAGTTGCCGTGATCGCGGCGGTGACGTTCGTGGTCTGGATCGCATGGGGACCCGAGCCGCGCTTCGCGCATGCGCTGGTGAACGCCGTAGCCGTTCTGATCATTGCGTGCCCTTGCGCGCTGGGCCTGGCGACGCCCATGTCGATCATGGTGGCAATGGGGAAGGGCGCCGGCATGGGCGTGTTGTTCAAAAACGCGGAAGCTGTCGAGTTGTTGAGAAAAGCCGACACGCTGGTAGTGGACAAGACCGGAACGCTCACCGAGGGCAAGCCGAAGCTGGTCGCGGTGGAGCCGGCGGCGGGCTTGGATGAGCGGCGGCTCCTGTTCTTAGCCGCGAGCCTGGAACGGGGCAGTGAACATCCTTTGGCACACGCGATTGTGACCGGGGCGCAGGATCGCGGTGTGCCTGCGGGTTCTGTCGACGCCTTTCAAGCGATGCCTGGCAAAGGCGCGCGCGGCCGCGTGGACGGTGTGGATGTGGCGATCGGGAATGCCGCAATGATGCGCGAAGCAGGAGTCGAGGCCTCCGGTTCCGGCGCGTTACTGGTCGCCGCAGACGGCCAGTTCGCCGGACGCCTGGTGGTCTCCGATCCCATCAAGTCGACCAGTGCCGAGGCGATCCGGCAGCTGCGCGCCGAAGGCCTGCGGATCGTGATGCTCACGGGTGACAGCCAGACCACGGCCGAGGCGGTGGCAAAACCGCTCGGTATCGATGAAGTCGTGGCGGAAGTGCTGCCGCAGGATAAACGAAAACACATCCAGCGTCTGCAGGTCTCCGGACGGTTCGTCGCGATGGCAGGCGACGGCATCAACGATGCGCCCGCGCTGGCGCAAGCGCAAATCGGCATCGCCATGGGCACCGGCGCCGACGTGGCGATGCAAAGCGCCGGCATCACTCTGGTGCAGGGCGACCTGCGGGCGATCGTGCGGGCGCGGCGGCTCAGCCGGGCGACCATGAGCAATATCAAGCAGAATCTATTCTTCGCTTTGGTGTATAACTCGCTAGGTGTGCCCATTGCGGCAGGGATACTCTATCCGGTCTTTGGATTGCTGCTAAGTCCGATGATCGCCGCGGCAGCGATGAGCTTCAGCTCGGTTTCCGTCATCGCTAACGCGCTGCGCCTGCGGAAGGTTCAAGTGTGACGAAAGAGGCTGAGTGATGAATGTTCTAGTAGCGGTAGACAATTCCGAGGCAAGCCAGGCAGTGCTCGAAGAGGTCGTGGCGAGGCCCTGGACTGCTGGTACCCGTTTCGAAGTGCTCAATGTGGTGGAGCCGGCCCATTTATGGGTTGTCTCGAGTACGGTCGAGGAGGCGATGCAGATGTCCGCAGTCTTCGTGGAGCGGGCTGCCGGAAGTTTGCGGACCAAAGGACTGGAGGCAGCCGGCGTCTCTCTGCCGGGCGACCCCAAGCGGGTGATCCTGGATCGGGCTAAGGAAACCAAAGCCGATTTCGTCTTCGTCGGATCGCAGGGCGTCTCGGCGCTGGCTCGCTTCCTGACGGGAAGCGTCGCGTCGGGGGTGGTGCGTTACGCGCCGTGTACCGTGGAGATCGTGCGGGCGAGGCAAGGTAAAACTGCGGGCGTTCATAAGATATTGCTGGCGACGGACGGTTCGCCGTCTTCCGACCGCGCCGCGCAATCGATTGGCGATCGGCCTTGGGGAGACGGAACCGAGATTGAAGTACTCAGCGTGGTGGAGTTATCGTTGGGAACCGGGCAAGCGTGGCTGGAGCCTCCCTATGTGGATTCTCAGCAGCTCGAGGAGCAGCGGGCCGAGGCCATGCAGCGTGCGCAGAAAGCCGTTGCGTCCGCTGTACAGATTCTAGTGAAGACGTTTCCCCGCGTGGCGGAATCGATTTCGGTTTTAGTGAGCGGACCCAAGGCCGTCATTACCGAGCAAGCGGATCAGACCGGCGCCGACCTGATTGTGGTCGGGTCGCATGGACATCGCGGGATCGAGCGTTTTATGCTGGGCAGCGTCTCGGAGGGCGTCGCCCTGCACGCGCATTGTTCGGTGGAAGTGGTCCGCTAGCAGGGCCAGGGCATGCCTGGCCCGCACACTAGTGCGAAGCCGTGAGCGCGACGTCGTGCGATTGGACTGCAGGCAGACGCATCGCTCGCTTCTCCTGTTGCAGGACGTGGACGGCCATGAGAGCACCAATCGGATGGGCGCCCACGCCGACAACCGGTTCGGCATCGAGCGCCGGGCGGTCTCCGTCGAGGTGCTGGAACTCGAAGACCGCCCGCATCGCGCGGACTTCCGGCATACCTAGCCCGTATTCGGCACATACCTTATCCAGGTCGCCGAATAGTCGCTGTCTCAGCGCCGGCTTGTGGCGTGATTCATACAAGAGCTTGTTGAGCCGGTATGCCGAAATCTCCGGATGATTGTAGAAGTGATAGGGATGACTTTGGAACTGATACGGCTGCGATGGTTCCGCGCCCGGCTTTTCGCCGGGATGGAAACGCGCCACCGCGTGCCCGTGATGCGAGGTCGCCTGATAGGTCAACAGTTCCATGTGCTGGGCTCCAACTGCACCCAGTGCGATGGCCCAGGGCAGCATTTCCGTGTTTCCCACTTCGTCCAGCTGCTCGGGTGTCAAGCGCAGGAATGAATCCGAGTGGCCATTTTCCAGCTCGCGGATGCACCAGCGGTCGAAATCGTATGCAGGCTGATAATACCTGGACGTTCCCGGGTAGTGGGACATCCCTCCGCTGGCCAGAATCGCGACGCGCTCCGGCTTGGCAGCGACGATTTCAGCAATCGCGCGGCCTAGCGCAGCGCAGCGTTCCGGCCGCGGGAGGGGAGGCAGGTACGTGTTCACGAAAATCGGGACCACCGGGATGTCCCTAGAGCCCAGGATCCATTCGAAAGGCGCAGCGAAGGAGTGGCCCAGCACGGCGTCCTGCGAATACGACATATCGAAGTCGCGCCGGACCAAGCCTTCGAGCAGATCTTCGGCCAGCGCCTGGTGGATCAGAGGATTCCATGTGCGGCCGGCAAACGCAGTCTTGGCCCGCTCTCCGGAAACGACTGCGAAGGTGGGTACGGACTGGAGGAAGAATGTCTCCAGATGATCGCTGGCAAGAATCACCAGCGCGTCCGGATTCGTCTCGTCCAGAATCTTCCCCAGTTTACGCATCGCCGCGATTCCCGCGTCCAACTGCTGCGGATCTTCCTCCGGCGGACGCGTGAAGAGCTGCGGAGCGTGCATGGTAGCCATGGCTGCCACGATTTTTCCCATATCGTTCACCTCTTTGACGAGCGCGTTTGACAAGCTTG
>Ga0105245_10001599_pt1 | contig 20614 bp, 26 predicted proteins | sample KBSM54metaG_FD_81523 | JGI IMG/M metagenome (GOLD analysis project Ga0105245, IMG submission 81523) | Miscanthus rhizosphere microbial communities from Kellogg Biological Station, Michigan, USA - KBS M5-4 metaG | ecosystem: Host-associated > Plants > Roots > Rhizosphere > Soil | place...
ACCCCTGCGCGGCCACCGCATCCTCGCCGTATCTACTGACGTCTGCAGACACCCTTGATGTGGAGAGGATGATCAGTACATATTCCTAGATTGGGACATTATTATGGCAGCCGTAACAAAAGTCGCAGAGATTGCGCTCGTTTTCTTTCGCCTGCGTCATGCGCGGGCTTGACCCGCGCATCTATCAAAAAATGCCGAAAGATGGATTGCCGGGTCGAGCCCGGCAATGACGAGGTCGTGGCTTACGCCGCGGCGGCCTTGCCCTTGGCCGACATCACCAGGGCGGTGTAGTCGTCGCCGAGCTGCTTGGTGATTTGCCCCGGCGTGAAGCGCCAGTCGCCGATCTCCGACACCGCCGTGATCTCCGCGGCCGTACCGGTGATGAAGCACTCGGTGAAGCCTGACAGTTCCTCCGGCATGATGCGGCGCTCGATCACCTCGATATTGCGGCGTTTCGCCAGCGCGATCGCGGTCTTGCGCGTGATGCCGTCGAGGAAGCAGTCGGCGATCGGCGTGTGGATCTTGCCGTCCTTGATGAAGAACATGTTGGCGCCGGTGCACTCGGCGACGCGGCCTTGCCAGTCGAGCATCATGGCGTCGGCATAACCCATCTTCTCGGCGCGGTGCTTCTCGATGGTGCAGATCGCGTAGAGGCACGCGGCCTTGGCCAGCGACGGCGCCGTCCGCGGATCCGGCCGGCGATATTCGGCGTTGGTGATGCGGATGCCCTTGAGGCGCTGCGCCGGGTCGAAATAGCTCGGCCATTCCCAAGTCGCGATGGCGAGATGGATGGTGTTGTTCTGCGCCGACACGCCGAGCTGCTCGGAGCCCCGCCAGGCGATCGCGCGAATATAGGCGTTCGGCTGCTTGTTCTTCTCGACCACGAGGTTCTTCGCGGCGTCGATCTCGGCGACCGAGAACGGAATCTTGAAATCGAGGATGGAGGCCGACGTGTGCAGGCGCTCGGAATGCGCGGTGCATTCGAAGATCGTGCCATTGTAGGCGCGTTCGCCCTCGAACACGGCGCTCGCATAGTGCAGGCCGTGGGTCAGCACATGGATCTTCGCGTCGGGCGAGTTGATCAGCTTGCCGTCATACCAGATGACACCCGGCATTTGGTCGAACGGGATCGCAGTCGATGCCATGGCAAGTCCTCCGCCAAGCAGTTGGTGCGGGCCGGCTTTTCGCGCTCGCACCGGTTTTGCGTCGGGCGTCAACACCCGGTATGGTTCGGGTCATGAGAGCCCGGATTGGGGGATCGGCGCAACCGCTGCCGCGGGCAGGCGTTCCGATCCCTGCGTATTGACGGCCTCTACTAACAAACCGACCGAAATATGTCAACATGGCTGACATAAATTTGACGGCCCTCAAGAAACGCGATTCGCATAGTGACGCTCCCGGGGACGCCCCCGGGGCGGAGCCGATGTGGGACCTCATCGAGCTTTTGTTCTTTGCCTACAGGGACTTCGTCGGCGACCCCGACGACGTCCTGGCCAAGCTCGGTTTCGGCCGCGCGCATCACCGCGTGCTGCATTTCGTCAATCGCAATCCGGGGATGAAGGTTGCCGACCTGCTCGACATTCTGCGCATTACCAAGCAGTCGCTCGGGCGCGTGCTCAAGCAACTCGTCGACGAAGGCTATGTCGTGCAGAAGGAAGGCGAGCGCGATCGCCGGCAACGCCTGTTGTTCGTCACCGACAAGGGCGAAGCGCTGGCGATGAAGCTCGCGCGCCTGCAGACCGCGCGCATCACGCGCGCCCTCGACGAGGTCGGTGCGGACGGACATGAGGCCGCACGCAAGTTCCTGGCGGCGATCATCGACGTCGACAACCGCACCGGCGTGCTCAGCGTCATCTCGCGGGCCAATCTCGCCCGCCGCAGGCGTTCGTGATGCCGCGAGCCGGATCGCGCGCATGATGACCCCCAAGCCTGCTCCTCCCGCCGACGACGCACCGCACCTGATGGTGGTCGACGACGACCGCCGCATCCGGCAGCTGTTGTCGCGCTTCCTGCAGAACGAGGGCTATCGCGTCAGCGTGGCCGAGAGCGCCAAGGATGCGCGTTCGAAGCTCGCGTCGTTGCACTTCGACCTGATCATCCTCGACGTGATGATGCCGGGCGAGAACGGCTTCGATCTCGCCAAGGCGGTGCGGACGAACTCGACGGTGCCGATCCTGATGCTCACCGCGCGCGACGAGACCGAGAGCCGCATCATCGGGCTCGAGCTGGGCGCCGACGACTATATGGCGAAGCCCTTCGAGCCGCGCGAACTGTCGCTGCGCATCTCCAATATTCTCAAGCGCGCGCAGCCGTCGGCGCCGCCGCCCGCGGAATCGCTGCGCTTCGGACCGTTCGTCTACAACGTCTCGCGTGGCGAACTCCGCCGCGGCGAGGAAATGATCCATCTCACCGACCGCGAGCGCGACATGCTGCGCCTGCTGGCGGCCTCGCCGGGCGAAACCGTGCCGCGGCTGGCGCTCGCGAGCGACGCCGCGTCGGCCGGTGAGCGCGCGGTCGACGTGCAGATCAACCGTCTGCGCCGCAAGATCGAGAACGATCCCGCCAATCCGCTGTTCGTGCAGACGGTGCGCGGGCTCGGCTATCGCCTGGTGGTGAGTGCATGACGACGATCGACGTCGGACTGGCCCGCTTGCGTTCGGCTGCGCACCATGTGCGCACGGCCGCGCATTACGGCTGGGCCGTCTGGGATACAGTCGCGATCTGGCTCAAGGGCAAGATGCCGGCCGGCCTCTACGGCCGTTCGCTGCTCATCATCATTGCGCCGATGGTGATCCTCCAATCGGTCGTCGCCTTCGTGTTCATGGAGCGCCACTGGAATACGGTGACGCGCCGGCTGTCGGCGGCGGTGACGCAGGACATCGCGGCGCTGATCGACGTCTACCGCATCTATCCGCAGGACCTCGACAATGCGCGCCTGCGCAAGATCGCGCAGGATCGCCTCGGCCTGCAGGTCGATTTCCTGCCCCCGACGGAAATGCCGCCGCCCGGGCCGAAGCCGTTCTTCTCGCTGCTCGACCAGACGCTGTCGGAGGAGCTGCGCAAGCAGATCGGCCGGCCGTACTGGATCGACACCGTCGGCCGCTCCGCGCTGGTCGAGATCCGCATTCAGCTCGACACCGCGGTGATGCGCGTGTTCGCGCGGCGCAGCGCGGCTTACGCTTCCAATTCGGAGATCTTCCTCCTCTGGATGGTCGGCACCTCGCTCGTGCTGCTGGTCGTGGCGATCCTGTTCCTGCGCAATCAGATCAAGCCGATCCTGCGGCTCGCCGATGCGGCCGAAAGCTTCGGCAAGGGCCGCGAAGTGCCGAATTTCAAGCCGCGCGGAGCGACCGAAGTGCGGCGCGCCGCGCGCGCCTTCGTCGAGATGAAGTCGCGCGTCGAACGCGCCATCGAGCAGCGCACCACCATGCTGGCCGGCGTCTCGCATGACCTGCGCACGGTGCTCACGCGCTTCAAGCTCGAGCTCGCGCTGATCGACGACAGCCCGGAAGTCGAGGCGATGCGGCGCGATGTCGACGAGATGAGCCGCATGCTGGAGGCCTATCTTTCGTTCGCGCGCGGCGACGCCGGCGAGCAGTCGGCGCCGACCGATATGGCCTCGTTCCTGGAAGAGTTGCGCACCGATGCCGAACGCAGCGGCCACAAGGCGACGGTCGTGTTTCACGGCCATCCTGTCGTCACCGTGCGCCCGGACGCATTCAAGCGCTGCCTTGCCAATCTCGTGTCGAATGCGGCGCGCTTCGCCAAGACCATCTCGATCACCGGTCATCGCGATCACCGCTGGTTGACGGTGACCGTCGACGACGACGGGCCGGGCATTCCCCAGCAGATGCGCGACGACGTGTTCAAGCCATTCCTGCGGCTCGACGACGCGCGCAATCAGGACCAGGGCGGCACGGGGCTCGGGCTCGCGATTGCGCGCGACATCGCGCGCTCGCATGGCGGCGACATCACGCTCGGCGAAAGCCCGCTTGGGGGCTTGCGCGCGGCGGTGCGAGTGCCGGTCTAGCTATTCTCCGTCCCAGTAATCGGCACCGCGGTCCATCCGCCCGATGAAGCGGAACGGCGCCGGCTTGCCCTGCGCGTCGGTGAATTCGCCCAGCACCGCGAATTTCTGCGACTCCGGATATTCGGAAACGTCGGGCGAGATGCGGGTCGAAACTGCGAGATATTTGAGCTCGGCGTCCGAGGTGTTGACGATCTGGTGCGCGGTCTCGGGTCCCCCGGGCGGACAGCAGACCACGTCGCCCTGTTTGAGCGGAAAGCGCTCCGCGCCGACGCGCAACTCGCCGCTGCCTTCGATGATGAAGAACAGCTCTTCGTTGGCCTTGTGGCTGTGCAATGGAAACGCCTTGCAACGCGCCGGCACCACCGTGACGTTGTAGCCGAGCTTCTGCGCGCCCATGCGGCGGCCGAGATCGCCGAGTTTGGCCTGGTATTCCGGCTTGGCATTCATGCCGATAGGCCAGCCGGCGTTGTGCCCCCAGGCGCGGAATTCAACGTCGGCGATATTCAGGACAGGACGCGGCATCGATCGATCTCCCGATTGTCGGGATGATCGTAACACCATCGATGCGGGCAGGTGCAACGCCGCGATCAGGCGGCGTGGGCTTCATCCTCGTCGCGCGCACGCCGGCGCCGCCAGCGTCCGGGACGCGGCGCCAGCGCGCAGACGTCGTCGAGCAGGCTCGCCCAGCGCTCGCCGCGCGCGAGCGCGCGATCGAGCGCAGCCATGGTGCGCGCGTTGTCGTCCTCGTCGTCGGCGAAAGTGCGCAGCACGCCGGCGAACAGCACGGCGAGGCCCTGCGCGCGCAGCACGCCCTTGGGGCCGGCAGCCGAGATGCCGGCGGCGGTGAGCATCCACTGCTGCGAGTTGACGGCAATTGCGTTGAGCGCCAGCGCGAGCCCGGGGTTGCGGGCGGCCGAGCGCATCAGCGAGCGGATCGCGGTGCGGTGCGGCGTCATGATTTCGATCCGGCGCATCAGCACGTCGAGCAGGCGGTCGCGCGCGGGCTCTTCCGCCATGTCGCCGTCGCCGCCGGCGAGCACCTTGCGGTCATTGTCCTTCACATGGGCGGCATAAATCGCGAGCGTCGAGCGAAATGCTCCGCGCAGGTCGGCGAGCGAGATCTTCGCAGTCTCGGCGATGTCGGAGAGCCCGATCTCTTCGAAGCGCTTCTCGGCGAGCAGTTGGAGCAGGGCCTCGATGGCGGCTTCGCGCGGCGTCGACGGCATGTTGCGGGGGGCGGAACCGGAGCGCTTGGATGCGCCGCTGCGGCGGGTGGGTCGGCGGGCCATGGCGACCTCCATCAAAAGGGACGCGACACCCCTAATCTAGGCGTTCAATGACGGCCATTCCATGGCCCGGAAGCCGGCTTTAGCCGAGCTCCTTCGAGCGCTTCGTCGCAGCCGCGATGGCCTTTTTCATCACCGGATCGATCCCGTCGGCTGCCATCAGCACCTCGAGCGCGGCGGCGGTGGTGCCGCCGGGCGAGGTGACGTTCTTGCGCAGCGTCGCGGCGTCCTCGCTCGACCGGTGCAGCAGTTCGCCGGCCCCCGCGACGGTGTCGCGCGCCAGTTTCTCGGCGAGCTCGCGCGGCAGGCCCGCCGCCACGCCGGCGCGCGCAAGGCTTTCCGCCAGCAGGAACACGTAGGCCGGCCCCGACCCCGACACCGCGGTGACGGCGTCCATCAGGGCTTCGTCGGCGACCCATTCCACCGCGCCGATAGCGGCGAGGAGATCCGTCGCGATCTGCCGTTGCGCGGCGGTGACGGCGGCATTCGGCACCGCCACCGTGATGCCGCGGCCAATGGCTGCCGGCGTGTTCGGCATGCTGCGCACGATCGCCGTCCTGGCCGGAAGCGCGCCTTGCAGGAACGCCAATGTGCGTCCGGCCATGATCGAGAGCACCAGCGAAGAGGGGCCGGCGAGCGAAGCGAGCTGCGGCATCACCTCCGGCGCAGACTGCGGCTTGACCGCGACCACCATGACGTCGGCGTGCAAGCCCGCGGGCGCCGGGTTGAGCCGCAACCCTTGCGCCGCGTAGCGCGCGACGTGCGTTGAGGGTTGCGGTTCGAGCACGACGACGCGCGCGGGATCGATCCCGCGCGCGAGCCAGCCCTCGAGCATGGCGGCGCCCATCTTGCCGGCGCCAACCAGGACAAGCGTGCCTTTGAAATCGCGGAGTGTCGTCGTCACTAGTGCCCCGTTTCCGAAGTTCGCCTCGTGTTGCAGCCCGCTCCAAGCGAACTTCGGAAACAAAGGGGCACTAGCAGGCTATGTGATTCTAGTGCGGCTTTTGAATTTGAAGTTCCTGAATGGGCCCGCCGCATCCGCTGCAGGAACTTCAAATTCGCCGCACTAGCCGATTTAAGCCTCGCCGGAAGTCTCGAACAAGGTCGCATCGAGCGCTTCGCGCGCGGATTTGCCCGCCCAGGTGACGAACTGGAAGGCCTGATAGTAGCGCTCGCAGGCCTCGACCGCGGTTGCGAGCAGGGCCTCGCACTGACGCTCGGTCGCAGCGCCGACGCCCGCCAGCATCAGCGCCTGGCGGAACATGATGAGGCCGTCCTTGCTCCAGAAATCGAAGTGGCCGATCCAGAGCTGCTCATTGACCATGCTCACGAGCTCGAGCAGCTCGGGGCGGCAGCGCGCCGGCGCCTTGAGGTCGAAGGCGCAGGCGAGGTGCACGGCCTCGATGTCATTCATCCAGGTGAAGGACAGATGGTATTCGGTGAAACGGCCCGACACGAACAGCGTCACCTCGTCGTCGGTGTCGCGCTCGAATGACCATGCGCGCGTGGTTGCCATCTGCTCGATGGCGTCCAGTGGATTGGCGTTGGCAGAAAAGTGGCCGATTTCGATGAGTGACATTGCGTTGCCCGCGCTGGCCGCGCGGCCCACCGCGCGGCGATTGTTCTGAGTGTCCGCTCACGCTCGTCACGCCACGTACACTCGCTCGCCCGGGGCTACTTTGCCGCGGGATAGGTTGCGCCCCCGCAATTGACTCCCGTCCTCCGAATCACTCTTGCGCCGACTATACCCCGGCAGATTCCCGACAGCCAAAAGCACGATGTCCTTGTGCTAGCCGTGATTTGCGCCCCACGCGCAACGTCCGCCGAATCGCCGTCCACAGCGAAATGGAATCGCCCATGCGTCAAGTTGACTCAGCCGCGCGTGGCGGAGGTCAGGACGGGCAGGCGATCCGCTTGCTGCAGCGTTTGGTGCAATGGTTGCGGTCCTTGTCGTCGCCGGGCTGCCGTTCGAGGCACTTGGAGAAGCATCGATCGAACGACGTTTCCGGATTGGCGCAGCGATTGCCGCCGCCACCACCACCTCCACCACCGCCGCCCCGTTGGCCCTTTGCGTCAGCGGCCGTGGCCGCGATCATGACGAGGCATGTGATGGCGAACGCTTTGCGCAGCATGTTCCCTCTCCGACAGAGCACCCGTGCCTACGACGGGCAAATCTTGTTGGCGCACTTCTTGGTGCAGTGGTTGTGGTCGAGCGCGTCACCGGGCCCGCCCATCTGGGCGAAGCAGTGATCCAGACATCTCATAAACATCGTGCTCGGGATGCACATCCGGCGCTCCATGTCGTCGCCGCCGTTCATGGCGCCCATGCCCCGGCCACCCATGCCTCCGCCGAAACGCCCGCGCGGCTGCGCGTCGGCGCTGCCAGCTGCCAACAGAAGCAGCATCAAAACCGCAAGAACCCCCTGTGCCCTGATCATGTCGCCCTCCCCACAGCGCGAGTGCACGAGTCGCCGCGCCGCCCACTTCGGAGCATGCACGAGGATCGTTGCGCTGGAAACTGGCTGCGGGCCTATTCGAACAGGCTCGAGACCGAGCGTTCTTCGGCGGTGCGGGCGATGGCCTCGCCGATCAGGGTGGCAATCGACAGCACGCGGATGTTGCCGGCGACGCGCACGGCTTCGGTCGGCTGAATGGAGTCGGTGATCACCAGTTCCTTCAGCCGCGAGGCGGTGATGCGCGCGACGGCGCCGCCCGACAGCACGCCATGGGTGATGTAGGCCGACACGCCGGTGGCGCCGTTCGCGAGCAGGGCGTCGGCGGCGTTGATCAGCGTGCCGCCGGAGTCGACGATGTCGTCCACCAGAATGCAGTCGTAGCCCGTCACGTCGCCGATGACGTTCATCACCTCGGACTCACCGGCGCGCTCGCGCCGCTTGTCGATGATGGCGAGCGGCGCGTTGATGCGCTTGGCCAAACCGCGCGCGCGCACCACGCCGCCGACGTCGGGCGACACCACGGCCACCTTGCTGACGTCCATGCGTTCGCGGATGTCGCGGACCATGACCGGCTGCGCGAACAGATTGTCGGTCGGGATATCGAAGAAGCCCTGGATCTGGCCGGCGTGCAAGTCGACGGTGAGCACGCGGTGCGCGCCGGCATTGGTAATCAGGTTGGCGACGAGCTTGGCCGAGATCGGCGTGCGCGAGCCCGATTTGCGGTCCTGCCGGGCGTAGCCGAAATAGGGGATCACCGCCGTGATGCGCCGCGCCGACGCGCGCCGCAACGCGTCGATGATGATCAGGAGCTCCATCAGATGGTCGTTGGCGGGGTAGGAGGTCGACTGGATCACGAAGACGTCGGCGCCGCGGACGTTCTCGAGAATCTCGACGAAGATTTCCATGTCGGCGAAGCGCCGCACCTGGGCCTTGGCCATAGGCACTTTCAGGTGGGCAGCGACGGCCTCCGCGAAGCGCGGGTTCGAATTGCCGGCTACGAGCTTGAGCGCTCCGTTATCGCCAGGCATCAAGCTCTCCGCTCCACACAGCCGCTCGCGGCCGTTTCTTAGAGCATGCTCCTGCAAAGTGGAACCCGGTTTTCCCAGGCTTTTTTGGGCAATTAGCGCCGGGCATCGGTGAGGGCAGCATGGGTGGTTGCACCGGGCAGGCGTTCGGCCGGGTCGGTCTGAGCCACGGCCGGTCCGGGACTGTCCGGAACCGCGGCCGGGGGCGGATTTCCGGTGGGACTACCGAGGAAACCGGCAAGTTGCGCCATGCCGTCCCGGGCGATCCGGTCGAGCGTCGCGTCGTCGGCGGCCGCCCAGCCGCGCTGTCCGGCACCGCCGCGTTCCTCGCCACCGATGCGCACCGTGCGCTGTTGCTCGGCGTCGTACACGTCCCAGATCCAGGTGATAGTGGTGCGCCTGCCGCGAATGCTGGCGGCGGCGTAGCCGCGCACCCGGTATTGTGCCCGTTCGGCGCGCGAGACCACCGCAAGCTGGCGCGTCTCCGCCTCCAGCGCGAGCGTCTGTACCAACCGGCGGAATTGCCCTTCGGGTAGACCGTCGATCGATTCAAAAGCGACGGTACCGCGCGGCACCGGGTTGCCGACGAGGCTCGGGCCGGGTGCATTGACGGTGCAGCCCGCCGCCAGCGCTGCGAACAGCACCGGACAAATCACGGAGAATGCGCGAAACACGCGACGCAACGACGGCTCCCCCAGGACTTTGCCTGCCTTGCCGGCCCGTTGGGGCTCAGCGGAATTTGCCTAGCAGGCAACCGGCGGGCCGGTCCAGAGCAATTAACCGGAGGTTAACCATGCCCCGCGTGGCCGTCAGATAAGCATGATCGAATTGATGTGGCGGCCGTAATCGGCTTCGCGGCGATGGGTGGAGCGGCGGAAACTGTAGAAGCGCGCGTCGTCCGCATAGGTGCAGACGCCGAGATCCTCGCAGTCGATGCGCGCGCGCTTGAGACGGTCGAGGATGTAGCCGGCGAGATCGAACATCGCATGGCCCGGCCGGTTGGCCGGCGCGAAGAACTTCTTGCTGTTCGCGTCCACCTCGACGAAGCGCGTGATCAGGTCGTCGCCCACCTCGTAGTTCGGCTGACGGATCATCGGTCCAAGCGCGGCAACAATGCGCCGCCGCTTGGCGCCGAGCGTCTCCATGGCGTCGATGGTTGCTTCGAGCACACCGGTGAGTGCGCCGCGCCAGCCCGCATGCGCGGCACCAATCACGCGTGCATCGACGTCGGCCATCAAAACCGGTCCGCAGTCGGCGGTCGAGATCCCGATCGCGAGCGACGGCATGCGCGTGACGATGCCGTCGGCGCGCGGGCGGTCTTCGTTCGACCACGGCGTCGCCGCCACGACGACATCGGGCGAGTGCACCTGTGCGGCGGTGAGAAAACTGCGCGGCGAACAACCGAGCGCCGCCGCCATGCGCGCGCGATTTTCGGCGACGAGATCGCTCTTGTCTTTCGATCCGGTGCCGCCGTTGAGGCTCGCGTAAAGCCCGGACGACACGCCGCCCTCGCGGGTGAAAAAGCCGTGGCGGATACCGCCCGCTGCTGCCAGCAGGCTCGATTGCAGCATCATCGTTGCGAATCCTTGGCAGCCGACAGGTTCGCGCGCGCGGGGCTAGGCGTCAAATGCCGGCAAGGGACCCAGTCGTGCATCGGCAATCGCCAATACCTTGAACAACCGGCCCATGCCGGTGGGCGTCGCCGCCGTGAGGCGATCGAGCGCGGCGTCGATGTCGTCCGCCTGCTCAGGGGTTGCCTTGCTCTTGAGCATGGCCGCGCGCTCGACGATGCCGAGCCGGGCGAGAAATGTCCGTTGCTCGATCGGACCATGCACGCGAGCCCCCGCGCGTCTGGCGACCGCAGCCAATGCTTCGAAATCGACATGCGCCGTGAGATCGGCCGTCCCGGGATCAGCGAGCGGGGGATGAAAGGCATGGGCGCGCACGGCCTGGAGTGTGTCGCCGACCGCACTTCTGGCATGGCCATAGTCGATGATCAGCGCTGCGCCGTGCCGCGCGACGCGCGTTGCCAGTGCGTGCGGCGCTGCCTCGCCGCGCCATTCGAACACCGAGCCCGCGGGTGCATGGTGCAGACGCGCGAGAACCACGTCGTCGCAGCGTTGCCCAACGCCAAATTGCAGCGCGCCGTCGCCGCCGGCCTCGATCGTGCGCTCGTACCAGCCTTCGGCTTGGCGAATGGCCTGATGCACCGGCAAGGCATCGAAGAATTCGTTGGCGAGATAGATCGCCGGCGCTTCCGGGACGGTGTCGAGCATATCGTGCCAGGCGACGGCGGCACCGCTTGCCGCGAGCGCTTCGCGCTGGCGCTCGCGCAGGGCGGCGCTCGTTTCGACAAGGTGAACCGACAGCGCCCGCCTGAAGGGTGGCATGACGTTCGCCGCGCGCAGCAGATCCGCCAGCATGGTGCCGCGGCCCGGGCCGAGCTCGACGAGATTGAGGGCGGCGGGCTCACCCAGCATGCGCCACAGTGCGGCGGTCCACATGCCGATGAGCTCGCCGAACATCTGGCTGATCTCTGGCGCCGTCGTGAAGTCACCGCCGCGGCCGAGCGGGTCGCGCGCTGCGTAATAGTGCGCGGCACAGCGCGCCACGTAATCGGCGACTGTGATCGGGCCCTCCGCGGCGATGCGGGCGCGGATCTCGGCAGCAAGCGTCGTCATCGCGCGGTTTTCGCCGAGCGCCGTAGCGCGACCACAATGAAGCCCACCCCCGCCAGGAACAGCGGGATCGACAGCAGCATCCCCATGGTGAGGCCGCCCCACAGGAAACCGAGCTGCGCATCGGGCTCGCGGAAGAATTCGCAGAACGAACGGAACAGCGCGTAGAAGATCGCGAATAGGCCGGTGACGATGCCGCGGTGCTTGAGGGCCCCCATGCGGATAGCGATGGCAAGGATAATCAGCAGCAGCATGCCTTCGGTGGCGGCTTCATACAGCTGGCTGGGATGGCGCGGCAGCGGGCCCGCGCCGGGGAACACCATGGCCCAGGGCACATCGGCGGGTCGCCCCCACAACTCGCCATTGATGAAATTGGCGAGGCGCCCGAGCAGCAGGCCGATCGGTGTGACCGCGCAACTGATGTCGGCGAGGGTGAAGAACGGGATGCTGCGCTTCCATGAGAACAGCGCCACAGCCGTCACGACGCCAAGGAAGCCGCCATGGAACGACATGCCGCCATGCCACACTTCCAGCATCTCCATCGGATGCGTCAGGAAGTGCGGCAGGTTGTAGAACAGCACATAACCGATGCGCCCGCCGAGGATGATGCCGAGCGTCACCCAGACGATGAAGTCGTCGTAGTCGGCGACGGTGAGCGGCGCCGGCCCGGCCCAGTTGCGCTCACGCGCGATGATGCTGCGCGCGTACGCCCACCCGAGCAGAATGCCGACGATGTAGGAGAGCGCGTACCAGCGGATCGCAAACGGGCCGATCGCGATCAGCACCGGGTCGATCATCGGGAAGGGCAGGGCGAACAGCGGCATCGCGCCTCGCGAGACACTGGGTTTGCGTCCCTTGCGGTAGCCCGCTCGGATCGCCATTCTAGTTCGGCAAGCGCATGCTCCATACGCGAGCCGCCATCCCGGAGACAAGTCATGGTGCAAACAACCAATCGTTTCTTCGACGAGATCGCCCGGCTGATGAACGATGCCACCGGGGTGGCGCAGGGCGTGCGGCGCGAGGTTGAGACGCTGTTCCGCCATCAGGCTGAGCGCATGCTGCGGGACCTCGACGTGGTCCGCCGCGATGAGTTCGAGGCGGTGAAGGAAATGGCGCGGCTGGCGCGCGAGGAAAACGAAGCGCTCAAGGCGCGCCTGGCGGAGCTCGAGGCCAGGCAGAAATAGGCCGCGGCTGCGGTACCGCCGCCGTTAACCGGGCCCCGTTGGCGGGGCCCGCTTTCTTGCCATCGCCCGCCGCCCTGTCTATAAGCCCGGCCTGCGCAGCTCGATTGACACCCCTGGAGGTTGGCTGCGCACGGCCGGTTCGCCGGCCATTTTACATTAACAAGCAAACTCAAGGACTTAAGCGAATGGCGACCGTCAAGGAATTGAAGGCGACCGCACGCGCCAAGGCCGGTAAGGGGGCCGCAAGGGCTGTGCGTCGCGAGGGCCGTGTGCCCGGCGTGATCTATGGTGACAAGAAGGCCCCCGTGTCGATCACCCTCGACACTGCCGAGCTGAGCCAGCGCATCTACGCTGGCCACTTCCTCACCACGCTGTACGACCTCGAGGTCGACGGCACCAAGCATCGCGTGATCCCGCGCGACTTCCAGCTCGATCCGATTCGCGACACGCCTGTGCATGTCGACTTCATGCGGCTCGGCGAGAACGCGCGCATCCGCGTGAAGATTCCGATCCACGTCGTCAACGCCGACCAGTCGCCCGGCGTGAAGCGCGGCGGTGCGGTCAACATCGTGACCCACACGCTCGAAGTGATTTGCGCGGCCGACAACATCCCGAATGCGATCGACGTCGACGTGTCGAGCCTGGAGATCAATCACTCGAAGCATCTCGCTGACGTGAAGCTGCCGGAGGGCGTGCGCCCGCTGGTGCCGCCGGATTCGACGCTCGTCACCGTCGTGCCGCCGTCGGGCTACGCGGAAGAAATGAAGGCCGCCGCCGAAGCTGCCGCTGCCGCGGCTGCTGCCGCCGCCGCCGCTGCCGCTGCCGGCGTCGCACCGGGCGCTGCTGCTCCGGGTGCTGCTCCGGGTGCTGCGCCTGGCGCTGCGCCGGGCGCTGCGCCGGCCGCCGCGCCTGCCGAGAAGAAGTGAGGCTTCTGACTCGGGGCTGAGCGATGCGCGTGATCGTCGGGCTTGGAAATCCCGGCCCGAAGCACGTCGGCAACCGCCACAACGTCGGCTTCATGGCGGTGCAAGCGATTGCGAGCCGCCACGGCATCGGTCCGTGGCGGCGTCGCTTTCAGGGCGTCGCCTGCGAAGGTCCGATCGGCGGAACGCGCGCGCTGCTGCTGCTGCCAGGCACCTACATGAACGAGTCCGGGCGCGCGGTGGCGGAAGCGACGCAGTTCTACAAGTTGTCGGCGGATGACGTCGTCGTCGTGCATGACGAGATCGACCTGCCGCCCTCCAAGGTCCGCGTAAAGACCGGCGGCGGCATTGCCGGTCACAACGGCCTGCGCTCGATCAGCGCGCACATCGGCAACGAGTATCACCGCGTGCGCATCGGCGTCGGTCATCCGGGCGACAAGGAATTGGTGCACGCGTATGTGCTCAACGACTTCGCCAAGAGTGAACGCGAGTGGGTGACGGCGTTGTGCGACATCGTCGCCGACAATGCCGAGCTGATCGTGAAGGGCGAGGACGCGAGTTTCCAGAACAAGGTGCATCTGGCGATGCAGTCGAAGGGTTTCTACGACGCCGCCGACAAGGAAGAAGACTGACATGGGATTCAAGTGCGGCATCGTGGGATTGCCGAACGTCGGAAAATCGACGCTGTTCAATGCGCTCACCGCGACCGCGGCGGCGCAGGCGGCCAACTATCCGTTCTGCACCATCGAGCCGAACGTCGGCGACGTGGCGGTGCCCGACCCGCGCCTCGACACGCTGGCGAAGCTTGCGAAGTCGGCGCAGATCGTGCCGACGCGTTTGACCTTCGTGGACATCGCCGGGCTCGTGCGCGGGGCCTCGAAAGGCGAGGGCCTGGGCAATCAGTTCCTCGCCAACATCCGCGAGGTGGACGCGGTGGCGCACGTGGTGCGCTGCTTCGAGGACAGCGACATCACCCATGTCGAGGGCAAGATCGATCCGGTTGCAGACATCGAGACGATCGAGACCGAGCTCATGCTCGCCGATCTGGACAGTCTGGAAAAGCGCACCGACGCGCTCGAGAAGAAGGCCAAGGGCAACGACAAGGAAGCGAAAGAGGCGCTCGACCTGATCAACCGCACGCTCGTGCTGCTGCGCGAGGGTAAGCCTGCGCGTCTGGTCGAGCGGAAGCCCGAGGAGGAGCGCGCGTTCCGCATGCTCGGCCTCCTGTCGTCGAAGCCGGTGCTGTACGTGTGCAACGTCGAGGAAGCCTCCGCATCCGAGGGCAATGCGTTCTCGCGCAAGGTCGAGGAACGGGCGAAGGAGGAAGGCGCTGCCGCGGTTGTCATCTCGGCGAAGATCGAATCCGAGATCGCGGTGCTGCCGGCCGAAGAGCGCGCCGACTATCTCGCGGCGGTCGGCTTGAAGGAGCCGGGGCTCGATCGCCTGATCCGCGCCGGCTATGGGCTGCTCGACCTCGTTACCTTCTTCACCGTGGGGCCGAAGGAAGCGCGCGCCTGGACGGTGACGCACGGCGCGCGCGCGCCGCAGGCGGCGGGCACCATCCACACCGACTTCGAGCGCGGATTCATCCGCGCCGAAACGATTGCCTATGATGACTACGTCCAGCTCGGCGGCGAGGCCGGCGCGCGCGAAGCCGGCAAGCTGCGGCTCGAGGGCAAGGAATACGCCGTCGCCGATGGCGACGTGATGCACTTCCGGTTCAATACGTGAGCGACCAACGCTCACGGATTTCACCACGCGCGCCAACTGGCCGCCAAAACGTTTACTCGGATCGCGCCGTACTTTGGTTGATCAAGATTGCTGTCAGGCGACCTTGGCTCGGATCAATCCTTATCGTGTTGCTCGGCGCGGCGTTCGTCACCATCGACGTGTTGGTTTACAGCCCTAAGGGCGGGATGGTGACGTTGGCGGTCGCCTGCCTTGGACTACTGTTGGCTTTGTTCCGGCGTTCCTTGAAGAAGATGCCCAACCGTGAATGGCACGATCTCGATGCGATCGGCCGCTTCGACCGTATCGTCCTGACGATGGTCGGCACTGCGATGTTCGCCGCACCAGTCGTCTGGGTGGTCCGGTGGATCCTTTCGCCGAAATGACGCGTCACATCTCTGCGCGGCTGCGCAGCGCGCCGAGGTGTTCGTTCATGCGGAACATCACCAGCACGAACTCGCAAGCGATACGCACGCCGAGGATGCCGGCAAACGCCGCCAGCAGGCTGATGACGATCGCCACCACGCCGGCGAGCAGGCTCACCTGCATGAGCTGCAGCGACGAGGCGATGCCGCCGAGCCCCGCGAGCGCGATCAGGATCACGCTGACGCCGTAGAACGAGCGGATGATCGACGGCGTGATGAACCGTTCCCATTGGAACAAGTCGCGGACGTCGATCATGCGGATCTCCCCAGGGGATGGCACGGCGAGAGCAATAAAGTGCCCGGCCCATGCGCGACGGTCAACGCTGCCTCACGCGGCTGAATCGCTTTCCACGCCGAGCGATCATGGGCTATCAAAGCGGGCGATTTGACGAGGGTTTCGTGGCCAAGCTCTATTTCGAGGATTTCAAGGCTGGGGACGTCGCCGAATACGGCGACAAGCTGGTCACGGTGGAAGAGATCAAGGAATTCGCCGCCGAGTTCGATCCGCAGCCGATGCACCTCGACGAGGAGGCGGCGAAGAAGACCATGATGGGCGGCTTGTGCGCGTCGGGATGGCACACCTGCGGCATCATGATGCGCATTGTCGCCGACGGCTTCATCCTCAACTCGTCGTCGATGGGTGCGCCGGGCCTCGACGAGATCCGCTGGCTGGCGCCGGTGCGGCCGGGCGACCGGCTGCGCGTGAAGGCCAAGGTGCTGGAGACGCGCGAGCCGAAGAGCCGCCCGGACTTCGGCTTCGTGCGCATCCACTACGATGTGGTGAACGACAAAGACGTCGTGGTGATGACCTCGACCGGCAACATGATGTTCGCGCGCCGCACGCCGCGCGCCATGCCCGCGGAGGCCAAGCCGTGAAGTTCTTCGAGGACATCAAGCCCGGCGACACGCGCGAGCTCGGCAGCCACACTTTCACGCCCGACGCGATCAAGGCGTTCGCGCGCAAATACGATCCGCAGCTCTTCCATCTCGACGAAGAGGCGGCGGCGCGCTCGCACTTCAAGAAGCTCTGCGCCTCCGGCTGGCACACCGCGGCCGCCGGCATGCGGCTCAACGTCGAGGCAATCCGCAAGGAGGACAACGACCGGCGCGCGCGCGGCGAGACGATTGCGCGCAGCGGGCCGTCACCGGGTGTGCGCGATCTCAAGTGGCTCAAGCCGGTCTATGCCGGCGATACGATCACCTATGTCTCGGTGGTGAAAGAGACACGGCCGGTCTCGCGGCCGGGCTTCGGTCTCGTGGTGCACGACATGACCGGTACCAATCAAAATGGCGACGTGGTCTACTCGGTATCGGGCGCCGTGTTCGTGGAGCGGCGCGACAAATAGACATGGCTGTCGCTGACAAGGACACCGCGGTGGAGGCGCACGAGGCGCGCAACCGGCCGCGGCGTGCGCTCGGCGTCGCCGGCGGCGTGCACGCGCTGCAGGACGGCTACACCGATCTCATCTATGTGCTGCTGCCGATCTGGCAGGCCGAGTTCGGCCTCGCCTACGCCGCGGTCGGGCTGCTGCGCAGCCTGTTCTCCGGCACCATGGCTGCGTTCCAGATTCCGGCAACGTTGCTGGCGGAGCGCCTCGGCGTCACCGGCGTGCTCGCCGGCGGCGCGGCGCTTACCGGTATCGCCTACATGATCGCGGGCGCCAGCGGCGGGCTCACCATGCTGGTCGCGGCGCTGATCGTCGGCGGGCTCGGCGCCTCGACGCAACATCCGCTCGCCTCCGCGCTGGTGTCGCAGGCCTTCACCGGCGGCGCGCGCATCCGGGCGCTCGGCACGTACAACTTCGCAGGCGACATCGGAAAGATGATCGTCCCCGCGCTCGCCGCTTTCATGCTCACCGTGTTGCCGTGGCGCGGCACGGTCGCGCTGCTGGGGCTTCTTGGCTGCGCGGCGGCGATTGCGGTCATTGCACTGATCCCGCGCGAAACCGAGGCGCGCGCGCCGGCGGAGACCAAGGTCGAGACAGGGCCGACAGCGGGCAAGACGGGAATTGCCATTTGGGGCTTCCCGCTGCTGCTCACCATCGGCGTCATCGACAGCGCGACGCGCATGGGTTTCCTCACCTTCCTGCCGTTCCTGCTGACCGGGAAGGGCGCGAGCCTGCCGATGGTCGGCGCCGCGCTGACGCTCGTCTTCGCCGGCGGCGCCGTGGGCAAGCTCGTCTGCGCCTTCATCGGCGCGCGCATCGGCGTCGTGGCCACGGTGCTGCTCACCGAAGGCTTCACCGCGCTCGGCATTCTCGCGCTGCTGCCGCTGCCGCTCTATCCGGGATTGGTGCTGTTGCCGCTGATCGGCATCGCCCTCAACGGGACGTCGTCGGTGCTGTACGGCTCGCTGCCGCAGGTGGTGGCGCCGCGGAAGCGCAGCCGTGCGTTCGGCGTGTTCTACACAGGAACCATCGGCGCTGGCGCAGTGGCGCCGATCGTCTATGGGTTGTTCGGCGACGCGCTCGGCGTGCCCGTCGCCCTCGCCATCGTCGGCTGCCTGGTGCTGGTGACCTTGCCGCTGGCAATCGCCCTGCGGCCGGCGCTGGCGGTAGGGCACATGGACTAGCTTGCAATGGTGGCAGCCACCCTTAAGTAAGTGTCCACTCCGGTGAACGGCCATGGACCCGCTCAAGCTCGTTGCGCTCGACCACGAAGACCTCGCAGTCATCTCCTGCCACGTGCAGGACGCCTTCGTGACCGTCGGTGAAATCGTCTGGCTGCCGGCCGAGCGCCGGCTGGTGATCCCGCTCAACCGCTTCGACTGGGAAAGCGCTGAGGCCGCCACCCCTCAGGTGCTCCGGCGCCGGGCCGCCCTGCGCTTCGAACGCGTGATGGCCTTCAGGCAGCGCGGCATCGACCAGGCCGGCACGGAAACCATGCTCAATCTGCTGGCGGTGAACTTCGCCGAGGAGGAGGCCCCGAGCGGGACCATCGAGCTTACGTTCTCCGGCGGACCGGCCCTGCGCCTGCAAGTCGAGTGCGTCGAGGCCGAACTGGCCGATTTGGGGCCGGCGGTAGCCGCCGAACCACGCACCGCGCGCCCCTGAGCAGGGTTGCGGGGTTGACGGGCCAGCGCCCGCGCGCCATTGACCGGGGGCGATCCAGCCGTGAGCTGAACCGGTCATGCCCATTCGTCTCGACACACGCGAGCCCGATTTTGCCGGGCGTTTTCGCGACTTTCTCGGCGCCAAGCGGGAAACCGCCGACGACGTCGAGGCGGCCGCGCGCGTCATCATTGCCGATGTGGCCAAACGCGGCGACGAGGCGCTGGTCGAGCTGACCAAGAAGCTTGATCGGCTCGACATCGATGCCAAGGGCTTGCGGGTTCCGGCGGCAGAGATTGCCGCGGCCGCGTCGCAATGCGAGGAGAAGGCGATCGACGCGCTCTCTCTCGCACGCGACCGCATCGAGGCCTATCACCGGCGGCAGCTTCCGACCGACCAGCGCTTCACCGATCCGATCGGCGTCGAGCTCGGCTATCGCTGGACCGCCGTGGCGGCCGTCGGCCTCTACGTGCCCGGCGGCACCGCGGCCTATCCTTCGTCGGTGCTGATGAACGCCGTGCCGGCCAAGGTTGCCGGCGTGCCGCGTGTGGTGATGGTGGTGCCGGCGCCCGACGGCAAGCTCAATCCGCTGGTGCTGGCGGCGGCGAAACTCGCCGGCGTCGACGAAGTCTATCGCATCGGCGGCGCGCAGGCGGTGGCCGCGCTCGCCTACGGCACCGCGACCATCGCGCCGGTCGATAAGATCGTGGGCCCTGGCAACGCCTACGTGGCAGCCGCCAAGCGTCTGGTGTTCGGCAAGGTCGGCATCGACATGATCGCGGGCCCGTCGGAAGTGTTGATCCTCGCCGACGGTAACGCCAATCCCGACTGGATCGCCGCCGATCTCCTGGCGCAGGCCGAGCACGACGTCGCCGCGCAGTCGATCCTGATCACCAATGACACGAAGGTCGCCGACGAGGTTGAAAAGGCTGTCGAGGCGCAGCTCAAGACGTTGCCGCGCGCGCGGGTCGCGGGCGCGTCATGGAAGGATTTCGGCACGATCATCCTGGTGCGCGACATGGCGGAGGCTATCCCGCTGGTCGACGCCGTCGCGCCCGAGCATCTCGAGATCATGACCGCGAACGCCGATGCGCTCGCCACCAAGATCCGCAACACCGGCGCGATCTTCATCGGCGCGCATACGCCGGAAGCGATCGGCGATTACGTCGCGGGCTCCAACCACGTGCTGCCGACGGCGCGCTCGGCGCGCTTCTCGTCCGGCTTGAGCGTGCTCGACTTCATGAAGCGCACGTCGATCCTCAAGTGCGGGCCGGAGCAGCTCGCTGCGCTCGGTCCCTCCGCCATCGCGCTCGGCGAAGCCGAAGGCCTCGCCGCACACGCGCGCTCGGTGGCGATCCGGCTCAACCGGCGATGAGCGCCAAGCCGACGCCCGGCAAAACGCGTCATCTCGTCAAGGTGACGCTCGACGAAGGCTCGATCGGCAGCACCAACCCGGACGTCGAGCACGAGCGCGCGATCGCGATCTACGATCTGCTCGAGGAAAACGTTTTCCAGCCGCACGGCCACGACGGGGAGGGGCCGTTTGCGCTGCACCTCGCGATCGTCGACAAGCGCCTCGTGTTCGACGTGCAGGACGAGGCGGGCGCGACCGTGATCGCGCATCACCTGTCGCTCACGCCGCTGCGCCGCATCGTGAAGGACTACTTCATGATCTGCGACAGCTATTACCAGGCGATCCGTACGGCCTCTCCGAGCCAGATCGAGGCGATCGACATGGGCCGTCGCGGCATGCACAACGAGGGCAGCGAGCTCTTGATCGAGCGGCTGCGGCACAAGGTCGAGATGGACACCGACACGGCGCGCCGGCT
>Ga0105245_10001601_pt1 | contig 20595 bp, 18 predicted proteins | sample KBSM54metaG_FD_81523 | JGI IMG/M metagenome (GOLD analysis project Ga0105245, IMG submission 81523) | Miscanthus rhizosphere microbial communities from Kellogg Biological Station, Michigan, USA - KBS M5-4 metaG | ecosystem: Host-associated > Plants > Roots > Rhizosphere > Soil | place...
AAGCCGTCAGGTTGCCGTGAATGTCTGCAATGATGGCGATGCGCATGGTCGTGCAATTACCTCTGGATGAATAAAACGATAAACTAATCTAATGCCTGAAGTCGCCCTCAACTCGCTTGCCCACGCGTCATCTTCTTACCTGCGTTCCGCCATGCACCAGCCCATCCGCTGGCATGAGTGGGGCGCGGAAGCGTTTGAGACCGCCAAGCGTGAGAACAAGCCCATTCTGCTCGACATCGGCGCGGTGTGGTGCCACTGGTGTCACGTGATGGACCGCGAATCCTATGAGAGCCCTGAGATTGCGGCGATCGTGAACGAGCATTTCATCGCCATAAAAGTTGATCGCGACGAGCGCCCCGACGTGGACAGCCGTTACCAGACCGCCGTCCAGGCCATCAGCGGACAGGGCGGCTGGCCGCTCACGGCGTTTCTTACGCCTGAAGGCAAGCCATTTTATGCTGGAACATATTTTCCGCCGCAGGATTATCAGGGGCGTCCCAGTTTCAGCCGCGTGCTGCTTACGCTGGCGCAGGCCTATCGGGAAAAACACGGTGACGTGCTGGAGTCCGCCGAGAGCGTGATGAGCGCAATCAGCCAGGCTGAAGGCTTCGCCGGCAAGTCTGGATCGCTCAAGCCTGAGCTGATTGATAGCATGGTGGAATCAGCCGTGAAGTTGTTCGATCCTGAGCATGGCGGCTTTGGCTCGTCGCCCAAATTTCCTCACCCCAGCGGCATGGACCTGCTGATGCAACGCGCCGCGGAAAATGGCAGCGCGGAGCTGCTAAACGTGGTCACGGTTTCGCTCGACAAGATGGCGCGCGGCGGTGTCTATGACCAACTCGCGGGCGGCTTTCATCGCTACTCCGTGGACGAGCACTGGATTGTTCCGCACTTTGAAAAAATGTCATACGACAATTCCGAGCTGCTCAAGAATTACGTCCATGGATACCAGCTTACGGGCAATGAATTTTTTGCTTTCGTCGCAAAAGATATTGTCCGCTGGATGGACGAGGTGCTTTCTGACCGAGAGCACGGCGGCTTTTATGCTTCACAGGATGCCGACATTTCACTGGACGATGACGGCGATTACTTTACCTGGACGCTTGACGAAGCCGAAGCCGTGCTGAGCACCGACGAGTTGCAGGTTGCGATGCTGCACTATGATATTGGCGAAGTGGGCGAGATGCACCACAATCCCGCCAAGAACGTGCTTTACTTGCGCGCCAGTATTGAAGAAGTTGCGGAGCGAGTGAAGAAGACGCCGCAGGAAGTGCAGACGATTCTGGATTCAGCCAAAAAGAAAATGTATGCCGCGCGGCTCCAGCGCACTACTCCGTTTGTGGACAAAACAGTTTACGTTGGTTGGAATGCGCTTTGCATTTCTGCTTATCTCAAGGCAGCGCGTGTGCTCAAGCTTGAAGATGCGCGCCGGTTTGCCCTGCGCTCGCTGGATCGCATTCTTTCCCAAGGATGGGACGCGAAGCTGGGCTTGCAGCGCGTGCTGGCTTACTCCGATCCCCAGGCGGCAAAGCGCCGCGTTCCCGGTGTGTTGGAAGATTATGCGTTTACGGCCATCACATGCCTGGATGCCTATGAAGCCAGCGCCGACCTGAGCTATTTCCATTTTGCGGAGAAGGTTGTTGCCGCCATGGTCGCGCGCTTCCATGATGCCAATGAAGGTGGCTTCTTTGATATGGCCAGCGGACCAGACGTTGGCGATGGACTGGTGCTGGGCGCGCTTGCGGCGCGGCGCAAGCCTTTGCAGGATTCACCCACGCCCGCGGGAAATCCCATGGCCGCGATTGCCCTATTCAGATTGCACGCGTACACCAATGATGCGCGCTATCGCGATGTGGCAGAAGGAACGTTGAAGGCATTTGCCGGAATCGCCGCGCATTACGGACTGTTTGCCTCCACCTACGGGCTTGCGCTGGATATGTATCTGCGTCCGCACACGCAGGTGGTAGTTGTCGGAAGCGGAACAAGAGCGGAACAGCTTGAAGCTGCGGCATTCAAGAAGTTCTCTTTGAATCAATCCGTTCTTCATCTACAGGAAGGTGAGGCGGTTCCGCAGATGCTTCCGCCCGCGCTGGCGGAGACGATCCCCAATTTACCGGCAATCAAGAAAGGCCATACCGTTGCCGTGATCTGCAGCGGCTTTAGCTGCAAGCCGCCGATTGCGGAGCCGGCGGACTTGGAGAAGGCGCTCGAACCCTAGTCCTCATCTGCTTTGCCAAAAAAACCAAACCTCACCACAGATGATACTGATAATGCTGATTTACACGGATCAAAAAAAGTTCAATAGGACGTTTTGAATTTCAAATCGTGTCATCCGTGTTCATCTGTGGTGGGATTTGCTTTTTGTAGCAAAAGCCGTCCTGATAAAAAAAATATCGTGGACTCCGGCATGCGTGTTGACGAATACTTGACGAGCCATGACGAAAGCCCGCTATATATTGCTTCTCTTGTCCTTGGTTGCCGGAACCACTACGCTGGCCAACTGCCAACAGGTTTTGCAATGCTCCGTACCAGCGAAGCGGCCGAGAGTCGAAGATGACTTTGTGCATCCCAGAAGCGCCGAGGAGGCCGAAAGACTTAAGCAAGCGCCACACGGCGCAAAACGGCTGGGAGCTCATGCTATCGAAGTCGGCTGGGCTGGCGGCAAGCGCATCTTGAAAGACAAGCCGCCTTACGATGAACCTCTGGATGGTATCCGCTGGACTTATTGCGGCTATAACGCTGATTTGAAATTGCACATGCTGCTTAAGGAAGACGAGGCGCTGTTTACGGGATCGCTGGTGGATGACGTGACCGGGGCACTCTTGCCGGGCGGGCAAAAAGTATTGTTCTCAAAAAACGCACAATACTATCTGGCTTACGAACAGCCGGACGGTCAGGATGGGGAAACAATCAAGCTTTACCGGCGCAACGGCACACTGCTGTGGGCGGGCTACAACGGCTTTCTCTCAGCAAACGGAAAAGATGTGCTGGCAAACTTTGAAGACATGCACTGGGACGACCAGAACCGGCTGCAGGCGATCGCACGGCTGAATGATGGAAAGACGCAAACTGTCACCCTGACTCAAGGAGCCGCCGGCAAATGGGATTGGCTGCCGTATATTTCAAAGTAGCAGCCTTTTGTACAAAAAACCCAAACCTTACCGCTGATAACGCTGATTTACGGATTTACACGGATCAAGAAAGTTCAATAGGACCGTTATGAATTTGTAGTCCCTTATAATGCGTGTTGTTCCGTGGTGAGATTGCTTTTTGTGTAAACCAGTAGCAAGTTCACAGCGCACTATCACATATATCCTTCCAGAACTGCGGCGGCGCGGTTGAGCGCGTCGGTTAGCGCTTGCACTTGCGCTGTTGTAAGCTGCGCGTCTTTCGCATCGATTGATTCATTCACGCCGGGAATCACTACGGCGGCGTAGCCGGTGTATTGTCCCGGAGCGTAGATCAGATGTCGAAACCACGGACGATTCGGCAATCCCTGCGGTGAGAGTAGCGCACGCTCCGCGGCAATCAAAACCTGGTTGAGCTTGGCTGCATCCTGCGGCGGATTTTTCTGGATGGCAAGAATCTTTGCGCCTGCATTCATGAATCGCTTCGCTGCCTCAGACGCTTTGCCGAAATCAGGAGCGTTGGCGCCGAGCATACGTGTGGCTTTGTCGCGCGAGTTGTCGATATAAGCGCCAATTTCCTTGCCATAAAGCTCGTAGTCGTAAGGCAGCACGTCGGCCTGCGACATGTGCAGCGCCTCAATGCCAAAGACGCGGGCCATTTCCTGTTCGTAAACAAACGTGGGATCGGCAAATTTTTTGAACCAGTTGAAGTTGTCAAACGCTGAGTGATACACACCATACTGGCCGCTGGACGTCATGTCAGTGGAAGGAATGCCAAGGTGCTGGATGAAAACGCTGTAGTCGGAGCCGCTGCCGAGATCGCCGACGGGCACATCATTTTCAACACGGGCGTTGGGCATGCGACCCTGGCCGCTGTCAGGGCGGCGCTGCGGCTGTCCCATCTTTTCATCTTTCCAGACGTTGTAAAGCATGCCGCCCTTGGGGCTGGGGACAACTTTGGTTACGTCGCGCATAAAGCCTTTCAGGCTCGGCACCGCCGATGCGCCAAAGTTTGAACCGGAAACCGCGACATCAAGATTGAAGTAAGCGACAGCGTGCGCCAGATCTTTTTCGTGCTCCTCGCCCCATTCAGTTGACCCGATCAATCCTTCTTCCTCTGCATCCCAGCTTGCAAATACGATTGTGCGATCTGGCTTCCAGCCGTGCCGGAGCAGATCGGCAAAGCCGTGCACGGTCTCCAGCATTGCTGCGGTGCCGCTGTTCGGGTCTACCGCGCCATACACCCACGCGTCGCGATGGTTCCCCAGCACCACCCACTCGTCGGGATATTTCGTGCCCTTAATTTTCCCGATCACATTCCAGATGGTCCAGTACCGGTAATTCTGCTTGAGGTGCATCTTCACCTTCACGGGCCCGGGGCCAACGTGATAAGTAAACGGCAATGCGCCTTGCCAATCGCGGGGCGTTTCTGGCCCAGCCAGGTTTTGCAGGATTGGCTCCGCGTCTCCATACGAAAGCGGCGTCGTCGGAATCTTCGGCATGTCCACTGCCTTCTCTGGCGGCACGCGCTTCGACTCCGGCAGATCGATGGTTGAAGCAAATCCCGGCGTCGTGGGATCGCCCGGATACTTGAACATGTACTGAATCGATCCGCGCTGCACGCCGCTCTCCGGACGCCACGGTCCCTTAGGATACGCATCGCCCTTGAAGTAGCCGTCGTCAATCGGATCGGAATAGATGATCACTCCCGCCGCGCCGTGCTCTTCCGCCACAAAACTTTTTACTCCGCGAAAATTATCTCCATAGCGGACAATCACGATCTTGCCCTTCACATCGACCTTCAGGTCTTCAAGCTTTTTAAAATCCTCCGGCCTGCCATAATTCGCGTATACGACTTCCGCCTCAACGTCGCCAGAAGGTGACGACCCGTTAAACGGCATCACCACGCGCGGATTGTCGGCCAGCGGATCGCCATCCACATGCTCCGGCCGCGGGCCATTCATCTTCACGTTGGCAGGCGCAGTTACCGTCACGCTAATTTCCGACGGACGATTCATCCACACGGAATACTTGACTTCTTCCGTTTCCAGACCGGCAATGTCAAAGTGCTTGGCTACGTGGTCCGCCGTGGCTTTATCTTCCGGCGATCCGGCGATGTGAGGCAGCGCCGTCAAAATTTTTAAGTGTTGCTCCGCGCGCGCCGGGCTGGGACTGGCCAGAAATTCCTGATCGACTTGATACTGCTTGGCAAAATCCCTGAAGCCGAAAATTTGCGAAGGAACGGCTTGCTGAGAAACGCCCTGCGTAGAAGCGGCAGGCGTGGGGCTGCTTTGCGACCCAGGGTTTTGCGGCGACCCGGCCCGGTTCTGCAAAGCAAAACTGGAAAGTACAAAGACCGATATAACTACGACGACGAGTTTGGCGCGTTTCAATTCGGGACTCCTGGGGTATCCACTCAGGTTTGTGAACTAACGTGCGGCTGCAGTGGAAACAAAAAAGCTTACACTATGAAGTGACTTTTATTCGAATCCAGGGCTTGAAGAATTGAGAACGGAAACGCAGACCGATGGCGGAGCATTGCCGCCAGACATTGCCACGCTCGCAAATTCCCCCACGCTTCCGCGCGCTGACGCCGTCGATGGCCTGGCCCTGGGGGCCGTGACAGACGCGGCTGCAACCACAGTCATTGAAATTCCGCGCCTTGCCCGCGCTCTGCGCCACCGCGATTTTCGTCTCTTCTGGACCGGCAACTTCCTCTCCAACATCGGCACCTGGATGCAGAATATCGCCCAGGGCTGGCTGGTGCTGCAGCTTACCAACTCAGCTTTCTGGCTGGGCGTGGTGGGCTTTGCCGCGTCGTTTCCTATCCTGCTGTTTGCGCTCATCGGCGGCGTAATTGCTGACCACGTGAACAAGCGCAAAATGCTCATGGTCACGCAATCCGCCATGATGGTGTTTGCTTTCATCATGGCCGCGCTGGCGTATTTCAAAGTCATCAACGTGCATGAGATTGTTTTTCTCGCGCTCGGAACCGGCATTGCCATGTCACTCAATACTCCCACGTATCAGGCACTGGTGCCGCAACTTGTTCCGCGAGAAGACCTCACCAACGCCATCGCGCTCAATTCGGCGCAGTTCAATATGTCGCGCGTGCTGGGCCCCACGCTCGGCGGCTTTGCCATGGCCATCATCGGCGTGGCCGGAAATTTCTTTCTCAACGGACTCAGCTTCCTCGCCGTGCTTATCGCGCTTACCCGCATCCGGTATATTGAGCCTGCCGCCGCGGCTGAAGGCCACCTCTGGCAAAAGCTGAAGCAGGGTTTCGTTTACGCCTTCCGGCATTCAGCCATGTCGTCTCTGATTCTGCTGGTCGCTATCGGCAGCCTGCTGGCCATTCCTTATCTCACTTTTGTTCCGTACTTTGCCCGCGACGTTCTTGGCACCGGCGAGCCCGGCCTCGGCATCCTCATGGCCTGCTCCGGAGCGGGCGCGTTTCTCGGCGCTATCACCATCGCGTGGCTCGTGCATATTCGGCAGCGCGGGTTGTTCGTGGTCCGCGCGTTGGCCGGATTCTATGCGGCCATTATCGCTTTCACTTTCTCGCGCAACTTCTATCTTTCCGGACTGCTGCTCGCCGTCGCCGGCTATTGCATGATCATCTCCGTGGCGACGATTAACTCCCTGCTGCAACACCTTGCTGAAGACCACATGCGCGGACGCGTGATGAGCATCTATTCCACCGCGTTCCTTGGCTTGCCTCCGATCGGCTGCCTCGTCGCCGGATCGTTGTCTCATCTCTTTTACGCGCCCCACGTCATCGCCGGCATGTGCTCGTTAGCGATAGGAGGAAGCATGGCTGTGTATGTGAATAAGGAGGGGTTGAGGGAGTTGGATTGAAGAGAGCGGCTGTTGGTTCTTGGCTCTTAGCTTTTGGCTTTTGGCGACCGACGAGACGCCCTTGACCCGCGACACAAGTGTCAGGGCAACCGGATCGGTGTTTGGGGCACGTGCGATTTTACCAACCCCAGCAACAGCGGCGCGTTTCAGCTTCGCTGCTGCTTTCTTAGCGCCGTCGATTTGAACCTCCGTATAACCCGCCAACTCTATTTCGCCTTCAGGGACAGGCTCCCGAGAGCGTCCTGCATCACTTGATCGCGCAAGAACCACGACCACATGTTGGCCAACAAATTCACCTGCCATGGTGTGTACATCAGCAGCTCGGGCACATCAGGAATATCGCTTGGGTTCTGGAAGACAGTGCTGAGCCACGGCAGTACGCCAGTGGCCGGCGGGCGAGTCGCCACCCGGCGAATGGCCGGATCCGTGATTTCGTCGAGCCAGCTCTTGCTGCGACCGTTGTAGACCCACAGGATGTTCGCCGTGTATGGGGGAATGCCAAATGGGTTGTTGGGCAGCACCGGTAACTCGCTCAACGTCCAAGGCACGCCAGTCAGGTTGTTCATGTTGCCAAGCGCCTGCATCAGAGGCGCGAACAGGCTCGAATCGAACACCTGCACGCTCTGTCCGAGGGGAGGCACGGTGGTCTTGCCGAAAAGCGCACTCACGCAGGGGTCGATGCCCAGCGGGTACGTGCCCGTTTGGCCGAAGACGACCTCGGAGTTAACGAAGGCGAGGATGAGCGGGTACTTGCGGCGTAGCAGCGCGACGATGCCGGTGTTCTCCAGGTCTCCGCCATCGACGATGCTGGAACAGACCGCAGCGGGAGTCGCTCCGGCCCCCAACGGCCAGGTATAGAACTCCGGGAAGAGAACCGGGAAGTCCAGCACGTCGAGGTAGGAGCCGGGCGCCGCGCCGCTACTGCCGATCACGTCCGACAGGCGGAAAGTCCAATCGCTGGAAGGGGGTGTGACGGTCGCTTGCCGCCCACCGATTCGTGGTGAGGTGGAATCGAAGCCAGCCACGTCAACCCAGCCGCCGCCCGCGACCGGCGCCGCAGACTGAGTCAGGGCAGACAACCGTGCTTGCTGGGCGGCCGGCATGTGCCGCAGAGCCATGATGGCGGGTATTATGGACTGCGGCGTCCCCACGTATTGCTGGGTGTACTCGAACTGCCAAAGCCGCTGGTACGGGCCGAGATTCGTGGTCAACGAGCCATTGGCAATGAAGAACGGCCGGTCCGGTCGCACGGGCATCGTCGACCAGTCGCCCCTTAACTTAAACCAGTCGAGCAGTCCCCAGCCGAGGGCGCGCGAGTAGAGTTTTTCGTTCGGAGTTCCTAGCAACTTCAACAGCCCCAGAACCTCAAGGATGTAGAGGTTATTAATGATAGTCAGGCCGTATGCGAGACGGTTATCAGGCAGGTAGTTGACATTGGCCGGGTTGGTGTCATTGCTCGTACCCCAGTACAGATCGGAGGGCGCAATGGCGGGACCGAGCAGCGCCGAGTCTGGAAAACGCGTGCCATCGGCAAACGAGAAGATCGATCCGAACCACGATCCACCCGACACGCATGAGATCGCACCGACCTGGTTCCAGAAGGACGACCCGACCAAATTGCGTACCTGTCCCATCCCGCACGTCATCGCCCGAGGCCCACCGCCGGAGAAGGCCACGCCCACAGGCCGGCTGGCCGGGTTGTAACGCGGGTTCGCGAACTCTGGGAATGACTGCGGCCCCGAGTAGGGATAGACGTTTACGTTAAGAGTGCTCGACGACCGAGGGCTGCACATACTCCACCTCCGTGAAATAGATCGTGACGGCTCGGCCGTTTATTTACTGCTTATATGTGGGTGATGAAGTCCAAAGATTCAAACTAGCCGAACAAGCACCGGCAACAATAATCACACAATTGTATGGATTGCATCCTGTTTCCCCTTTAAATATCGGTTATCGATAAATAAGAGCTTTGTAATGAAAAGTTCGGCTCGGGAATGAAGGGAATCGGTTCATCGGATGATCATCCGGAGATCGGGCCATTGGAAATCGCCGTAATCAAAAACCGGCACTAACCGTATCAGGAGACGACCGGCCTTCGCTACCTGCAAAGGCCGGCCGGGTGTTGTTTCTACTGTGGAGCCTTTCTCTCCGGCCCCAGCGGAACCGTTGGTGTGGTGTCGCACGGTTTTGTCTTCGGCGGCAATTGCCACTGGGTGGCTTGGTAGACCTTGGCAAAGCCAATGTTCCCGGTCACCATTACGTCAAAAACGCAGTCCCTATGCAGATTCTGGTCTGTAATTATCCGGCACGCCCGTTCCGCTACAAGCGCGCTGGCCGGTTCCACAGGTTTCATTTTCGGCAGAACACAGGGCGGTTTTTCCAATGGCCATTCCTTGATGGTGAATGTATCGGTCGAAGTGCCCGGTGCATAGTCAAACAGGCTGGTTTTGTCCGTCACGCGCCAGGCGTTGGCGAACTTCCCGTAGAGTTCGAGATAGTGGTCATGCAGCGGGCCTGGCATCGGTCCCATTGACGAACCATCCGGAAGCGCCGGCAACCAACTGTTGGCCGGTATGGCGCCCATGATCCCTTCCATGGCTGGAGTGTGGTGTACATCCACATTGAGAAACCATGTGCCAACGGTGCTCCACCAGCCCGGAGTCACAACCAAGGCGGTTTCGTCCGGAAAATCAATCTCCAGACCGCCTGCAGAAGAGGTTCTGGCGATGCGGCCGCCTCCTCCCAGATCGATCCCTGCCGGACTCACCGTCTTCAGGACACCGTCCACACGAAGCTGCATACCGCTGGGATCGGGCTGCCCGTTGAGGTTGGGCTCATATGTGACCCGGTGTTTACCCACCCGCGCCGCTACCGCGGTGTTGAGACTTACACAAGTGGCCAATCCATCAACGCCCGGACCGGGAAAAAATGTGGTTGGTATAGGCGACTGCCGCGTCTGGATTTCCAGCCCATCAGAGTCGCGCAATGTTACAAACTCACCCGCGGCCTGGAAGTCATAGCGTTTTCCATCGACCGTGGTCAGGTGCGGATCGCCATCGTTCAGCCCGTCGTTCAACGAGCCATAGTGGAGTATCTCATTAGGTGAACCCGCGCCCAGACCAGTGATGCCTGGCCATCCCGGCGTGGCGCCAAAGATATCGTCGACCGCGTGGATGGCCGCCCACACTTGCGCCGGGTTTGCACCCGGATGCGTCTCCAGGAACCGTGCCGCTACTCCAGTTACATGTGGAGTTGCCATTGACGTACCGGAGCAACTCATACTCTGCGAGCCTGGCGTGGCTGAAACTACCGTGCAGAGCGCCGGAAGGCCGTCCGGCATCGATGAGACGATGTTGACGCCCGGAGCGAACAGATCGACGCACGGGCCGAAGTTCGAGGTACCGGCCTCTGTGTCGCTGGTTGGATCGATCGAGCCCACCGTGATTGCCGCCGCCGTATCGGCCGGCGATTGGTTGCATGCATTCCCGCCGGCGTTCCCCGCCGACACTGAAACAGTTACTCCCGCGGCGATCAAGTTGTTGACCGCAGTATCTTCCGCCGCTGAAACTGGTCCCCCGATGCTGATATTCGCCACCGCGGGAAGCACCCGGTTCATGATCACAAAATTCACTCCGGCAATGACGTTGGCCGTCGTCGGAGTGCATGCGTTATCGCCTACCCGCACGGAGTGAAGGGCGACATTTTTTGCCACGCCGAAGGTCGTTCCCCCGACCGTTCCAGCCACGTGCGTGCCGTGGCCCAGACAATCCGTAAGGCCAGCCACTACCGAAAAATCCGAAGTTGCGCGCCCGCCGAACTCCGTATGCGGAGTCCAGATTCCGCTGTCAATGATGTAAGCATTCACTCCCGTGCCGGTTTCGCTGTAGGTGTAGCTGTTGTTCAACGGCAGAAGCCGCCGATCGATGCGGTCCAGGCCAGTGGGAGGATTCGGCTGGATCGTCTCAAACGTCATCTTCTGGTCGGCTTCAATATAAGCGACGCCCGGCTGGGCACGAAGCGCTTCCAAGGCCGCCGGCGGCAACTTAGCGCTGAACCCGACCAGGGCTGCTGTGTAGGTAAACCTGATGGTGCCGTCGAACTTCCTGACAATCTCCTGCGCCGCCAGCAGCTGCTGGCTCGCTGTCCCGGCCTGAACGTTGAAGCGGGAGGCCTCCGTCTTGAAGACGACTATGTATTGCCCCGGAATCGCTTTTGGCGAGTCTTGCCTGGTTACCGGAGCGAGTTGTGGCTGGACTGGAATCGCACGCATAGTTCTGGTCTCCCCCAGAAAGCCAGCGAGCAAAACCAGATTGATAAACAAGTGGCGAAGGGTGCATTTCTTTGTCATTCTATCCTCACTAACACACGCAATTTCCGCAGGGCCCCGGAGCCCAGGCCAAATCATTGCGGACTAACTTGGCAGCAAATTTGGGGATTGGATACAGTGTTTAGTGAAGGCGTTTGTAATACCGTTACAACATAATCGCGTTTCTGCGCTAGCCGATTTTCGTTGTAGAATGACGGGACGTTCCACCGGGAAGCGGCTACTTTTTCGTCTTTATCTTCCTCCGTCCTCCGTTTTTCAAAGCTTTCTCCGTGCCCCCGTGGTGAAGATTGATTGTCCGATGTCGGCGATGACGCGCGATGGCGGCGCTCACCCGATCAACTTGCTCAACTCAATCACCTCGATCACGGCGGGCATTCTGGCCAGTTATGCACCCAGCACACAATGATGTCGCACCCCTTTAAATCATGCTGATGCAGAAAAATTGCGCTGAACAGTTCAACTTCAATCTTCTCCCGCTGGCACCTTTCCGGCACCATCTCGCGCCCGCCAGCAGCTTAAAAAACCCCGCATTCGATTATCGTTTCTTTTTCGAACGCTTTTTCGCAGCCTTTTTTGCGCCACGTTTCATTGCTCTGCTGGATGACTTTTTGGCGGCTTTTTTCTTACCTGCTTTCTTTTCGTCTTTCCCTCCACCGTTCATATTCTCCTTTCAACTCCCGTAAATTGTGAAACTGAGGATCGCTTCATGAAGTGCCAATTTAAATGAGGCCAAGAGAACTCCGTCTGAAGGCTCAAGCAATTGCGCCTCCTCCTCGGCAAATGGCGAAACGATAGTCAATTGCAGAACGCTGCTGCCTCCGCTCACGGTAAAGAAAATCCTGTCGCCATTCGTTACCTCAAGCGCGGTACTGTAGTGTGCTGCAGCGATTCTCGCGTTACCCGTAGAACTTTTGAGCTGCAGTTCGACTTGCGTGCCGGACTCACCAATGAAGTCAAACTCCCCTGTGGTGTCACGCCGAAGCCCAGGCTTTCCGCCGCCGTTCATCCCTCACCCCATTCCTCAAAAGCCCCATTCTACGTGGAGATATGATCCTGGGAAAATTAGGTCTTCCGATGAGTATTCTACTTTCCCTTGTTGTTCCTTTTTACTCTGAAGGATCGCGCTACCGCGCATCCCTTGACTTGTAGCGATATAGGATGGGCCGCCCTTGACTGTAGCACGCACTATAAATCCATCACACAGCCAGGGAAATTGTACCTCGTAATCATTAATGGCTGAAGGTAACAATCCGCGGAAGCTAACATTTACGAAGGCTTCTTCACCAATGAGATCAGCGGCTTCCTGCGGTATTAAAAAAGTTCTTACCAGCCCGTCGTTTGGAAACTCTATGTCGGATGGAACAAGAGGCTGCCAAGCCGTCCCTTCGGGATGACGAATGTTGATAGCTGCAGTTTCAAAGAGGGTCGACCAAGCCGTCGAATGAGTATTCAGCACCGTTCGAAGTTGATCTTGTAATATTTGCCCGTCGGCCGGTGGCAAAGCCCCAAACCGAATGCTGTGCAAGAAGGCAAAATCGTCGGTCCAAAGGGCTCCGGCAGCAATTGGCCCAATAGCGAATCCAAACTTAAGAACGCCTTTGTCGATTTTACGTCGATACGAGCATTCAGTCACCGAGAAGGGACGGAAGTTAGGGATTCCGAACGGGTTTGAAGTCGCTGGCAGTTGCTGGTTTTCAAAGCTAACCTCGAACCGCCAATCTGCGATTGTTCGCTGCTGGTGAAGGCCCCAGATTTGGTCGATCTGAGAGCGCAATTTCTGCAAGGCCTTGGGGTTGATCCAACGGCGACAATCTTTCAAAAAATTGACAGCAATTTGGTACGTGAGCTCTAAGCGATCTTTTGGCTTTACGAGCCTGATGTGATCCGTGTCAACATCAATCCAATCAATCTCGCTGTAAAAACCTCTTGCAGACGATTGTTTCACCACCCAATCATCGTTCCCGCTAACGACACGCACCGGAAACCACGCTCGCTGAGCAGCGACAATTTTAGGGTGTCCTCCATTCAAAACGCGAAGAACCCAATTCCCGTTGAGCTTTTCAACGAACTCACTGCCTTCAGTCAGAGCTGAGACTTGTTTATTTGTCTTTAAAACTCGGCTAATTAAACCCAGAACCGGAACCTTGAAAGTGGCTAACTGAAGAACCAGTTGGGCATACTTGACCCATTCAACTCCTGTCATAGGCGTGCCGTAAAGCAGCAGTCCGCAAAATGACTGTGTTTCACCTTGCTCTAAGAAATGAAGGATGCAACGCATCGCAACCAAGCCTCCCATACTATGCGCAATGAACATGATGCGCTTTTCCTGGAGCTTATCAGTAATGACGAATTTAAGTTGCGCGACGATGTTGTCAATTGCGGGAGGGTCTAGGCTTTTCGTGACGTACTGAAAGATATAAAAATCATGATCGGGAAGTTCTGGGTCGGAAGCCAACATGAATGGAAACGATTCTTCGCTCTCTTTTAGCTTCCACGTATCCTGAGCATCCCCCCTAAATCCGTGCACAAAAATTACCGCCTTGTCATTCTTCTTTCTAGCTGCCGCATTATTCAAAACCACACGAAACAACTTGTCGGTAATGACGGGTTCAAGTGTGCAGGTTGGAGCTGCCATGGCGGTACCCACAAAATCACTATACTCCCCCCGATCACCCATGTTGTTTTCTAACTGTGGTTCTGTGTGCCAGATTCTACCGGCCGGAGCGCAGCCGCTTACCCCAACACCCGCTTTTGCATGCCACTCCCAGCAGTGTGTCTCGGTGATGAAAATTGCCTTCCTGATCGCGCGCGATCACCGGATGCACTTCACCACTTTCCTCACTCACCTCGACTCCCTCTGGGCACTCCGCCAGTGAGGACAGTTTGGTAGTCGGAAATGCTGCGCGCGGCTCAGCGAAGCACACATGATTGACTTTTGCTCAGCAAAGGCGAGAATTTTGCTCTTGACTTATAGGCGAACAAATGGTAAATTGAGAAATTCGCTCCAGAGCGAAAATGTAGTGCATTGAACGATCTTTGAAAACTTAGCCACTAGCTGCTAGCCGTTGGCCCCTAGCCAGAAACCCCAAGACCTTTTAACCGAAAAGGACGCTAAGGGGCGCAAAGGACGACCGCTGAACTATACGCCAATTGAGGGCTAATCGCTGAAGTCTACGCCAATCTGGGATGGTCTGGGATCACCCCCTCTGAACCCTACGCCAATCTGGGATGACCGGGGGAGGGGTACCCCCCAAGATCGGTTGATCCGGTGATCGGGGGATCGCGCGTGATCGGAAAAACAAAGGCTCACCGCGGAGGCGCTGAGACGCGGAGAACAGCAAAAGTCGGACACAAGGGAGAGTGCTTACGTAAGGAAACGCCGACATGGCCGTGATCGGGAAACCCCTTCACAGCCGAGGGCGGCTGTGTCACATGAGCATCGCCAGCCCTAGCTGTCCTTGCGATACAGCAGTTCGCGCATTGCCTGGCGGCGGGCTTCGTTTGCTTCTTTCGCGTTCTCGTGTTGGGCGCCGCCCACGCGGCCACGGGTCGCGGGATCGGCAGCGTCAGGCTCACTGCACGCAGGACAGCGATTGGCAAAGCCGGGCTTGTCCGGCTTGAGTTCAAACTCTTCTGAGCAGACGACGCAAACTTTAATGGGAAACGCCATGCTGTTTTTAGGATACAGCGAGCGGGAAAAGTGTTGTGCAAAAAAAGCCGGGCCGGTCAGGCTTTTGGTTTGGCTTTGAGCTTGGCCTGGCCGTTCTGCAGTTCCACGGTGTATTCCACGGCCTTGCAGCCATATTCTTTTTGTAGCTGCGCGGTCTTCTGTTTTACGAACTTCTTGAATGAATCGAGGTTGGCGGCGCTTTTTTCGCCGGTCTTCTTGCGCGCTTCAGTAAGCGCCTGAAATAGTGACTCAACGTGAGCATGGTCTGAGCCATCGGAAACCGACATGCTGAAGGGGCGGTCTTGCGTTGCCGCACCGTGGTGCTTCATGGCCTTTTGGGCTTCATGCTCTTCGTCGGTGCGCAGGCCCTGGATTCCAAGCACGGCATCCTGCGGCCGGCGATAGCCTTCTTCCTTGATGACGAGCTTTTGCTGCCAGAGCGCGTTGTAAAGCGCATAGCGTTGCTGGATGGTGGTATAGCGGTACCGCTGGGCGTAATTCATGCGGTTGCCGTCAGAGAACTTTTTGAGCAGGTTCTTGACCTTCCACTCCACGTCGGTGGGTGGTTTTTTGGAGCCCCCGCCAAAATACATGTCGTACTCGATTTTCAGTCGGCGCAGCTGGTCTTCGAGCACGTTGAGTTCTTCGTCAATCGCCAAAGTGGCAGCTCCAGTTCCAGGGTCGGGCTCAAGGAGAGCATTTACGCGGAATATACCATAGGGCGCCCCGGCGTCCTACGTACTCAAGGTACAGTCTGGCGACCCTCACTGCGGTACTTTGCCAGCGGGGCATTCGCTTTTAGCGCCCCTTGAAGTGCGATTGGTCGGCGATTTTTTTAACTTTTGGCCAACCCGATACTAGGGCATTTCATCATCCCTCTGGATTGCATCTAAGGAAGGGTACACAAAGGACTAATCATGCTTCCTAAGGTCGTCGCTAAAAATCGAACCCGGATCGTTATTGCAGACGATCACACCGTCTTGCGTGAATCCCTGGCCGCATTGCTTTCCACACAGGCAGATTTTGTGGTGGAAGGGCGCGCTTCCAATGGTCAGGAGGCCCTGGCTATCGTGAAAGAGCACCCGCCGGACGTGTTGCTGCTGGATCTCTTTATGCCCGATGGAGACGGCTTTGAAGTTCTGCGCACTTTGGATCGCGCCGGAAGCCGCGTGGCCGCCGTGGTGCTTACCGGGTCAGACAACGAACTTGATTACGCGCAAGTTGTAAAGCTGGGTGCGCGCGGGCTGGTGCTTAAAAGCGATGGTCCGGAAAAACTGTTTGCTGCGGTGCGTACCGTAGCCAACGGAGAACTGGCGTTCTCAGACGAACTCGCCCAACAGGTCCTTACCACCATGACGGCGGAATCTAAAACTTCTGCCAACACCATGACGCGCCTTTCCACGCGTGAGCGACAGATTGCTTATCACGTGGCCCGCGGCATGAAGAACAAAGATATTGGCGAAGCGCTTACCATCAGTGAGAACACGGTCAAACGCCACCTGCAAAGCATCTTTACCAAGACCGGCGCGCGCGATCGGCTTGAGCTTGCCGTGCTGGCCCTGAGCGAAGCAAGCAAGGCAGCGTAGGAGCAGCGGTCAGCAATCAGCAATTAGCAATTAGCCAAAGCGATGGGCCGCGAATAAACGCGAAGCACGCGAATCAAATTTTAAGCTTGGTTCGTGTTTATTCGCGAAATTCGCGGCTGATTTTTATTGGTCTTTATCAGCGGAAATCTGCGAAGACTGACCGATGAGTGCTTTTTACTTGCCCGCCCCTGCCGCCATCTTTTTCACCATGGCCAGCACCAGCTTGCGATCGCTGTCATTCAGTCCCATGGAGTAACGGCGGACTTGAGTAAGGAAGCGCACTTCATCTTCCGTCAGCGGAGGCAGATGTTTGGTGCTGCCGTTGGAAAAATGGTCGGCAAAAAACTGGCCGAGTGGCAATTCCATTGCGCCGGCAATTTTAGAAAGTGTATCCAGTGAAGGGATGGTGTGACCGTTTTCCACGCGCGAAAGGTAGCAGCGCAAAAGCCCGGTACGCTTCTCAATGTCACCCTGTGACATGCCCTTCTGCAGCCGATAAGTCCTGATTGTTTCGCCTATATTCATTGCTGGAACCAGCTCTTTGATCTTTCGTTCCCGGGGTGTCTGGATAGTAACCAGATAAGCAACTTTCTGCAAGAACATTTTTTGTCAGTAAGAGCTTTTATCGTTCACGATCTTGGATTTCCTGCAGGCCAAGGCATGGCCAACCTTGGCGGGCGCTCATGCCCACCATGATGGCTGGCGGCGAAAAACGCCTATTTACCATTTTGATATCAATCCCACATCGGAACCCGCTGCTCGATTCATGCTGTGGCCTGCCTGCGCGTCAATGCCAGTTCCATAAACAGCGTATGCCCGACGGGAGTCTGGTAGTAGGGATCGGTTTCCTTGAATCCCAGTTCGCGGTACATAGCGATGGCGGAGTCCATCTTGCCGGCCACCGTATCCAGCCTCATTCGTGAGTAGCCGACTTCAGACGCATCCCGGATGATCCGCTCCGCCAGCAGGCGACCAATGCTGTGGCCGCGAAATTCCGGCCTCACATAAAGCCGTTTCATCTCGCATAGTCCCGGTTCGTCCAGCGGACGCAGTGCAATCACGCCTGCCGGCTTTCCGTCCCACAGCGCCAGTAGGAGCCGTCCCGCCGGTGGCGCATATTTGCCGGGCATTGACCGCATCTCGTCTTCAAATCCCTGGAAGCAGAGTTTAAATTCCAGCCATGCAGCATATTCTTCGATCAGTTGTCGCGCTGTGGCGATCTGTTCAGGAGTTTCAGCTTGCACAATCGTCAACATCTTTATACTCATCCAGCCGCTTGTGCAGCGGCCTTTTTTGCTTCCATCCGGCTTATCAGCCGGTCATGCCAGCGGGAGAAAAACAGCAAGGCCGTCAATGCGCCCACGGCTGCCGTTGCCATGTCTTCCTGCGTGTCCCACGAATCGCCCTGAGTGCCCAGGAAAGCGTCGGCTGCCGATCCGGTACCCACCGCGACCCGCCATTCCAGCAACTCATAAGCCGCGCTTACCGCCAGGCAGATACTCAATACGATGAAGAACAGCCAGCCGCGCTTCAAAACAATTTTCTGCCGCAACAGGACTTCACGCGCTACCAAAGCTGGAACAAAGCCCTGCGCAAAATGTCCTACGCGGTCATAATCATTCCGCGCCAGGTGAAAATGGTCGCGAATCCAGTTAAACAGCGGCACCTCGGCGTATGTGTAATGTCCGCCTACAAACAGAATGCAGGCATGCAGCGTAATGAGCAGATACACGAACGAGGTGAATTGAAATCGAGGATAAGTAATGGCCAGCGCCGCCAGCGCCAGTATCGCCGGAAATATTTCCAGAATCCAGGTGAAATAGTCGTGCGGATGAACGGCGGACCATGCCAGAACAATCATGAAGCCGCACAGTAGGGCGCCAAGAACAGGTTTCATGCGAGCCGACTCCGTGCAGGTACATGTCAGCAACCTGCACTGCGAATAGTAGTGCAAATAAAACCGGACAAACCAAGAAAATGTTTACTGAAAAGGGAAGTCAGCATGCCCCTCCATTTGTTTAACAGCTATTCACAGTTTTTCCCTCTCAAGTGCGCGTCTTTCGCCCGCTCAAGTGTTTGTACAAAACGCTGCTGCGCGATCTTCCTAGACTTCCCTGAACACTACTCTGATTAGACGCGCATCTTTAAGTGCAAGTATTATTGAAGCCCCTGCAATTATGTCTTCGCGATGCCTCAACGCGCGGGTCCCTTGTCAAACCCTTGCTGACTATTTGAACGAAGTAAAAAAAATCCACAAGAAATGGCAAACGGGAAAAGTGGAATCGAAAGGAGATAACATTCCCCTTTGGTTTCGCGGACAACGCTCTGCAAAATGGGACTTGAAACCTCGATTCTATCGTGAGGAATATGCTCAGGCGCTCGAATCCGAGATAAGGCTTGAGTTTGAGGGTCATGGCTTGCAATTAACAACCACTAATCTGAACCGTACAAAGTGGGAATGGTATTTTTTGATGCAGCATTACGGAGCCCCCACACGATTATTGGATTGGACCGGCAATCCGCTGGCAGCGCTCTATTTTGCGATTGCAGACGAGTCGACTGAAATTAAAAATCAAGATGCTGCAGTCTGGGTTTTTGATCCTTGGCGCTGGAACAAGATGCATTTTAGCGGGCTCAGCGGTCCAGGCCTTCCGGGCTGGAAAGAAACCCAACCCTATCTGCCTGATCTTGAAGATGCGTGTAATAGCGAGCGGGTTCGGAAGCGTTGGCCAATTGCCATCGACCCTCCAAGTATCGACAGACGTCTCGCTAATCAGGCAGCGAGATTTCTTATGTTCGGAAAAGAGCAAGATCTTGTCAAAGCTGCCGATCGCGCAAGGACCGAGCGCAAGAAGAGGATCCACTTAGCAGAGATCAGGGTTGCACATGAGAAGTTGGAAGATATTCGATGCGAGCTCGACGATATTGGGATCAACCATCGTGTGCTTTTTCCCGATCTTGAAGGGCTAGGAAAACACTTATCGTGGGAGTGGAAAGGTTTCCGCAAAGCAAAGCGGCTCTACTGATGGCCGAAGTGATCAAATTTAGGTACAACGTTTCGCTCGAGGAAACGATGACTTTCGAATCTGTGTATCATGAAAACCTGCGGTACCCGCTGGCAGAGAAACGGGCGCTCTGGGAAACACCGGGAGCACTCTTTGTATGGATGTTTGTAGGCGAAGTCCTCGTCGGCGAATCCTATGGTATTCCTCTCGCAAATCTCGCAGAGCCAATCGAAGGCTTGACCGAATTAACTGAGAAAGAGCGAGAAGTAGGAATTTACTGTTACTCAAATACAATCCTCCCCCCGTTTCAGAAGCGCGGCTTCGGAAGAATCCTGAAGGCTCATTGGCTAGGACTGGCTGCTGGTAAGGGATTTGAGTTCGTTTATGGGCACGCTCGACCCGGAGGAAGTCAGGCTCTAAACGTCCACTTCGGAGCCACTCTTCTTGGTACCTTTCCGAACTGGTACGAGACCGCAGAAGATTACGTGATGTACCGTCTTGTGCTGAATCCAGTGTAGGGAAACTGGGACTTGCCTTTATCTCAGCACTGTCCTTACGTTCAGGTAACCCCACTGCGTTGCGCAATGGACCACTCAGCCCATTGGTCGCACTAGCCCATCAACATTCCGCCATTCACCTTGAGCACATGGCCGGTGATATAGCTTGCTTCCTCTGAGGCCAGAAAGCGCACCGCGTGCGCAACTTCCATGTCGGTCCCCGCGCGGCCCAGCGGGATCGATTCATTCACTTTGGATTTCAAATCCGCTGAGAGAGTTTCCGTCATGGCGGTTTCAATGTACCCGGGCGCCACGGCATTTGCGGTGATATTGCGTGAAGCTACCTCACGTGCAATAGCCATGGTAAAACCGATGAGCCCGGCCTTTGACGCGGCGTAATTTGCCTGGCCTGCCTGGCCAGTCTGTCCAAATACGCTGGCTATGTTGATGATCCGGCCCCAGCGCGGCTTCAGCATTGAACCCATTACGGCTTGCGTAGTGTAAAAAGCTCCGCTCAGGTTGGT